>QQTW01003131.1_pt1 | contig 12161 bp, 9 predicted proteins | sample 1904831 | NCBI WGS metagenome assembly QQTW01 (sample SAMN09435610, study PRJNA476489) | Subsurface metagenome, whole genome shotgun sequencing project. | reverse complement strand
GCTTGTTTAGACCGCGTTAACGAACTAATTGCTACTGCAACGGCAGACTTAGTAAGACGCGAAGATCTCGCAACCTTACAGCGTTTGCAAGAAGAATTTTCTGCTGAACTTGCTACCTTACGCGGTCGTGTAGACGCTGTAGAAGCCCGGACTGCGGAACTAGAAGCAAACCAGTTCTCCACCACAACAAAACTAACTGGAGAAGTTGTTGCGGCTGTTTCTGACGCCTTTGGCGACGACCGAGCTGTAGCAGATTTGGATGGAATAGATGATGAGGATGATGAAGATGATGAAGATGATGAGGATGATGAAGGCAACCTAGATGAAGGTACCAACACTACCCTTAGCGCTCGCGCTCGTCTGAATTTCAACACAAGTTTCACTGGTAGAGATTTACTCAGAGTTCGTTTGCAAGCTGCAAATATTAGTAGCTTCGATACTGGTACTCCTATGACCCGCTTAGGGTTTGAGACGGATACTGAGAACGAGTTTGAAATAGACGACTTCTTCTACCGTTTCCCCATCGGTGAGAGAGTCCAAGCACAAATTGACTTCGCTAATACTGAGTACAACGATAACGTCTATACCTTCAACCCAGCTTTTGAAAGTAGCGGACGCGGTGCAATCTCTCGCTTCGGTCGCTTTAACCCCATCTATCGCGTAGGTAGTGGTGCAGGACTAACACTTCAATTCAACCCCAATGGACCGATTGGTGCATCGGTAGGTTACATAGCAAATACTGCTGAAAATCCAAGTGACGGTACAGGATTATTTGACGGTTCTTTTGCCGCTCTTGGTCAAATTGCATTCCGACCCAGCGAAGCAATCAACATTGGTTTGACCTACGCTCGGACTTACGATAAAGGTAATGGTGATCCTGCGACGCAGGGGGGTGTTGCTGGGGCTGATGCTGTAAGCTTATTTGATGGTACAGGTAGTTCCCTTGCTAACCGACCTTTTGGTAACGTCCCTACAGCAGCTAATCACTACGGCGTACAAGCAAGTTTCCGCGCTAGTGACAAATTTACACTCTCTGGTTGGGCTGGTCTTACAGACGCAGAAGATAAGTTCCGGGGTGGCGAAAATAGTGCAACTGCTTTCAACTACGCAGTTTCTCTAGCTATTCAGGACGTTGGACCCGAAGGTAGCCAACTTGGTTTAATCTTCGGTCAGCCACCAAAAGTTACGGACAACGATTTGACCGTAGCTAATGCTGGTATTGCTGGTGGTGGTGGTGAAGACCCAGACACTTCCTACCACATTGAAGCGCTTTACCGCTTGCAACTCAACGATAACATCGCTGTTACCCCTGGTTTGTTGGTAATTCTAAACCCAGAACACAACGATGCTAACGACACAATTTATGTAGGAACCTTGCGTACTACATTCACGTTCTAGAAACAGTCAATAATGACGTAAGACTCGCCTTTGCTAAATTAGCAGAGGCGAGTTTTTATTTTGGGCAATTTGCCCAAAAGCGATCGCAATTAACCAAAGCCTGTTAACCTCTGAGAGAAACTTCAGAAAACTAGCAAGCAATTATGCAGATGTCTGTAAGCGATCGCGATTCAAAAATAGAGCCAAAAGAAATTAAATTGCTCGTACTAGATATTGACGGCACGATTGCTGGAGAATCAAACGCTATCAATTCCCGCGTCAAGCAAGCTGTTTTAGCCGCGCAAAATCGGGGCGTACAAGTAGCGATCGCAACTGGAAGAATGTACCGTTCGGCTTTGCGTTTCCATCAAGATCTAGGCTCTGACTTACCCCTTTTAGCTTACCAGGGTGCTTGGATTCAAAGTCCTAGTAGCGGCAAACTTCACCGTCATTGGTGCGTTGCTCCCTCCACCGCCCACCAGCTTCTAGACTACTTCGAGCAACCGCAATTGCGAAGTCTTCTATCGGTACACTTTTACATCAACGATTGTTTGTATGTACGAAAAATCACTCCAGAAACAGAAATTTATGCTCAAAGATCTGGAATAGAAGCGATCGCTGTGGGAGATTTGCGTAGCGTCCTTGGTGATGCACCAACTAAAATTTTAGCTTTGAGTGACGATACTGAAGTAATCGACCGCTTGCTTGGTAATTTGCGCCAGCAATACACCCCCGCCGAACTATATTTGACTAAATCTGTTGCTACCTTTTTTGAAGCCACAAATCCTCTTGTCAATAAAGGTATAGGCGTACGCTATTTGGCAGAGGAATTACTAAACATAGAAGCTGCTAACGTTATGACTATTGGCGATAATTTTAATGATGTAGAAATGCTAGAGTATGCGGGATTAGGTATAGCTATGGGCAATGCCCCCGCAGATGTTCAAGCTGTTGCTCGTTGGGTAGCCCCTGGTGTGGAACAAGACGGAGCCGCCGTCGCTATTGAGAAATTTGTGCTAGAAAATAATTAACATCAGAAAGAACACCGACGACTTGCCGTGTTTCGTCTCGGTGTTCCTGCTGGTTCGCTCCTCACACAGTAATCAATATACTTGAATAGGATTAATTTGTCATCCGTTGGAATTGTAGTTTTTATCTTAAGTACATCGCTTAGAGTTCTTGAGGGGCAAAAACTCCTAAGCGTTGTAACAAAAGTTTTAACACAGCGTAAGTCGCCAATACCAAACCTAACCGCGCTTGGGCTAATTTAGGCATTTGGGCATTTGTTTCGCCAAAAATTCGGCAGTGACGATAAAAATCTGCAAAAGCTTGACTCAAATTTGTAGCTGTTTTTACCCAGTAGTCTATATTTGATTGAGTAGAACAACAAAGGTCATCTACGGTCTTAACAAGCTGAATAATTAAAGCGTATTCTGCTCTATGTTCAAACTGCAATTGCTGAGCGCAATTCAACCAGGGAAACGGCTGCGGATAATTGGCAATCAAAAGACTGCTTTCCTGTGGCGCGATCCTGTCAGGAAATATTGACTTAATTTTATTTAGTGCTATTTCTTCCAACGCAATCAAACCCTCTACTTGAGACAACTGCATCAATGAATAGCAACGTGCATGAGCATACTGAACTGCAAATAAATTAGACTTATTTTTCAAAGGACTAGAATATTTTGGTGGGGGCAAATTAGTTAATGGGAGGAGTAAAAATGGTAAGCACTGGAGCCAATTTGCTAGTTTTAGCTCGGTTAGCTTGAATTGCAAAAAACCTGGCGCAGTTACAGCGACTGTAAAATCTTGCTGGTAGTGATTGACTTGAGTACAGAAAATAGCAAAGTCTTTTGCTATTTCTAAAGGAGGAATATTTAAAAGTTTACTGAATACAAATGCTACGTTAGATATATATGCTATTTCACAGCACTGGTTAGCTCGGTAGGATGTAGTAATAGAATAAAGTTGCCGCCTTGGGCTATGCACAAAATATTTATCCGCAGTCTTTTTTAATCGGCTTAAAGCTAATTGCTTAATTGCCGGATAGGCAAAATTTAATTGACATGAGTGATATTCTATACTTGAGCAACCTGCCATCAAAAAAATAATTAATAAATTTAGTAATTTGACAAAAACATTGAATTCCTTACTTTCTACCGATGCGATCGCCAATAAATTCAGAGCATATGTTTTTTATTACACTATTTAGTAAGCAATTGCTGATTTTTATTTAACTAGATTGAATTACAATAGCTACAATTTTACCAGCAGTAAAATTAACTAAACAACAAGTAAACTTCACAACTACAAGCATTCAGATAAATGTATAAGTATAATCTAGCTTGATAGCCTAAACGGCTCTATTCATTTGTACAGAAGTATCATTGCAGAAAATCGGTAATGACTGTAATTAATAATCTAACTTTTCGCGCTTTATTGCCATTTGCTTTAAATTATGCAATCCCCATCTTTTTCAGAGCCATCACGACCTTTTTTAACTTGGCAACGGATTCTCGACTGGGCTAACGAGCATTATCGATGCCGTAGTTTTAGTAAGGATGAGCGAATTCCTGCTAGACCCGGATTGCTATATTTAGTCCAACGAGGTGCTGTGAGACTTGTTGGTACTGCTCAACCTAGCACGACTGCAAGTCAGCTAATGTCAAGGCGGATCAACCGTACTCCTGAAGAAGCTTTTTTAGGCTTTGTAGGAGCGGGACAGCCTTTTGAAATTGTTGCTCAATCGCCATTTACACTGCAAAGTTACGCCCACGTAGACCAAACATCGGTAGTGTGGATGTATTGGCACGATTTAGACAATTGGCCCCACTTCCGCCGAGAAGTATTAGATGCGTTTCGTTACCAGCACCAGCGCAAGCTTTTATGGCTTAGTGCTTTAGGTCAAAGACGAACCATCGATCGACTTTTGGGGTTTTTGACATTGTTAGTTGAAGAATATGGCGAAGCTTCTATAAGTGAAGACGATCCAGAAACTTTACGCGGCTACTATTTACCTTTTCCGCTTACCCATGCCCAAATTGGTAGCGCTATTGGTTCTACGCGTGTCACAGTTACCCGCTTGATGGGTAAATTGCGCCAGAAGGGTTTATTGATTAATCAGGGAGATAACTTAATTTGTTTGCCCGCTTCTTCAATAAATTTGGTACGGCATTAGTAACTAGCGAATTCTTACAAACCCGCTTTGGCTAATTAGTTCTTGCCCCTGATTTGAGAATAAAAAATTCACGTAAGCCTCTCCCGCCAACTGCTCAGTTTGACCGTTTTGTTTGACGATCGCAAATAAATTACGAGTAATTGGGTACGCACCCGATTGAAAAGCCTCTGTGTTTAGCTGATTGCGCTTACTAGGGCATTGAGACAACGGTACGAAGGGTTCTTGGTATGGGGCAACTAATGCGTCAGATTTAAGCCCTAGGGGTATGGGCTTGATCGTACATTGAGGAATAACTTCAGGTGCGGAAGCATAGTAAATTCCCCCAGGGCTACTAGCTAGTTTTTGCAAAGCTTGAGTAGTAGTCCCAACGATTTCGACGTTGGCGGCAAACTTTTGGTTCCCCAAAACATCTTGGACAAAAAGCTCCACCGTACCCCCATCACTAACAGGGCGAGAAAAAGGTTGGATCGCAATATTTGCTCCGCCTAACTGCTGCCAGTTAGTAATTTTGCCTGTATAAATAGACCGGAGTTGCTCTATGGTTAGTCCAGGGATATTTAAGTTAGGGCTGACAGCTACCGCCAACCCATCAATAGCAACAGGAGTTTGTTGGAGCTTGAATCCTCTAGCTTGAGCGCTGCTTAATTCCGCGTCTCGCAGACTTCTTGATGACTGAGCAAAGTCGAGTTTGCCATCAATTAACATTCTAATCCCCGTCGATGACCCCGGTGATTCTCCTATAGGCGTAACGTACCGCAAACGAAATTCAGGACGCGCCGCTTGAATTGCTGAATCAACACTCAAACGGATAGGGGCCCAAGAAGTGCTACCACCATAATTGAATAAGCCGCTAGGAACATTTTGCACCGTCGCAAAATTGCGATCGCCGTTGGCAGACGGGAGAGAATTTTCTTGGTTATTGCTATCGGGTTGCAAAGTAGAATTTGGTGAGCTAGTGATTGGACTAGGACTATTGCCAGTTATTTTGCTCAAATCAATCCCAGACCTATTTATGAACCACCATAACCCTCCGCCCACAAGCCCCACAGTAATCAACAGTGCAAAAATGAGTACGGGAGTTTCATTTTTTTGAGACATAAATTGCTCGTATTAAGGGGTGAATAATTTCAAGCATAAACTTAGCTCCATAACCTCCCAACGGCAAGAATTAGCGAATACTTACAAATCCTGCTTTGGCAATGAGTTCTTGACCTTGGGCTGTCAACAGTAGCTTGGCATAACCTTCTCCAGCTTGCTGGTCAATATCTCCATCTTGTTTAACAATTACAAATAAGCGGCGAGTAATTGGATACTTACCACTTTGAAAAGCTGCGGTATTTAGTTGATTACGCTGCTGCGGACACTGAGAAAGTTCAACAAATGGCTCCTGATAAGGCGGCACAAATTCTGTTGCTTCACGACCCAAAGGTAAGGGCTTGACAGTGCATTGGCTGACAACTTCAGGCGCGGAGGCGTAATAAATTCCGCCGGGATTGGCAGCTACGGTTCTTAGAGCTTGCGTAGTTGTAGATATAAACTGGACGTTGCTACCAAAATCCATACCTTCTAAAATATTTTCGGCAAAAAATTCGACCGTACCGCCTTCACTAATTTGGCGCGAGTAGGGAATAATGGCTAAATCTGTACCTCCTAGCTGCTGCCAATTAGTTAATTTACCTGTATATATTTCTTGCAGTTGAAGTAGTGTTAGACCAGAAACATTCATCTTGGGGTGAACGGCGATCGCAATTCCATCAATGGCGACAGGTATTGCTTTAAGCTGCAAGCCTCTAGTCATCGCACGCTTTAATTCTTTGTCATTGATTGACCGAGAAGATTGAGCAAAAGCTAATTGACCATCTAATAGCATTTTAATACCGCTACCTGAGCCAGGAGAACCAGAAGTCGGGTTGGTGTAGCGCAACCGAAAATGGGGATGAACAATCTCAATTGCTGGATCGACTATGCCCCGAATTGGAGCCCAAGTTGTACTACCACCATAACTAAATAGCCCTGCCGGAATGTCTGTTAATTGGGCAAAAGTATTGGTACTAGGAGCATTAGGTGGCTTGGCTTGATTTGTAGTTAAATCAGTTAATTTAATACCACCTTGAGCAAACCACCAGATCGCACCAGCTACCAAACCTAACGTAGTTAGTAAAGCTAAAACCAAAACCGTAGTTTCGTTTCTTTCAGACATAAATGGGTAGTAACTACTGTTAGCGAATAAATCGAGCAAGTAACTTGTAAATCAATTGATATAGAGCCGTTAAAGCGATCGCAACTAACGCCGCCCCTACCGCTAATACTAATACAGCTTGCCAAGCTTCCATTCCTTGAAAGCGATTAGCAATTTCGTCGTTTAAAGCTGGCAAGAATGATACTAGCCCCAAAGTTATACCAGCAATAATTAATAAATCTTTGCCCTCAATCCAGCGCCGCCACTGCACAAAAATTAGTCCTAGTAATAATACTAACCATGCCCCTGTACTTACCACAGTGCCAAGAAAACTGAAAAGAGCGATCGCAATTAACCCGCCTTCAAATCCAGTAAAAGCCCCACCACTTAATAATTCCCAGGTAGAAAAAGAGGGACGATGTGGTTGTTTCCTAGCAGGCGGTGGAGCGGGTGGAGTAGTCGCAATTGGTACTTGACTCGGAATATTGGTTAAGTGTGGCGTAGTATTTGCCCCAGAGCTAGGTGGCGGGGCTTGAGGGGTGGGGGCTACAGGAGTTGTCAGGGCATTTAATGCCTCTTGGGCAGATTGAAAGCGCTGATTTGGTGCAGCTAAAAGCATTTTGTCTAACACGTTTGCCAGGTTAGGGCTAATTTTGACTTCCTTTTGCCAACTCCACTGATGGTTATAACTATCAAACAATTCTGTTGCTTCTTTACCCGTTAGTAGCATCACACAAGTAACAGCCAAAGCATACAAATCGGTAGATGGGTAAACTTGTCCGCCGGACATTTGTTCTGGCGGCGCAAATCCTAAAGAATAAACACCTGTCGAAGGTCTGCTAGTGGCAGTGCTGGCTACTTGCTTGACTGCGCCAAAATCTAACAAGTACAAGCGTCCGTTGCGGTGGCGCATGATATTTGAGGGCTTGATATCTCGGTGAATGGAGCCGCTATCGTGGACAAACTTTAAAACCCTAAGAATTTCTGTTAGTACCTCCATGACTTCGGCTTCAGAAAACTTGCCTTTTTCTTGCAGTTCTTCCTCTAAGCTTTTGCCATCAATAAATTCTTGCACCAAATAAAAAAATTGCTCTTGTTTGGGAGGTTGGAGACTGGGAACAGTTAGCTCGAAAAAAGCAAATAAATCTGGTATTTGGTTATTTTGGTTGCCAATTTGTTCTAATACTTCAGCTTCGCGCTCAAATAATTTTTGTGCGGTTTCTAGTTGAGTTGCCGTTAAATCTCCGGCGGGCTTGAACTGCTTGACTACACACTTGCGCAAACCGGGAGTATAGCGATCGCGTGCCAAAAATGCTGCCCCAAATCCCCCTTTTCCTAACAATTTTGATGGTAAGTAACGCCCTATCAAAATTAACGGCATCCCGCAAGTAGTACAATACTTTTGCTGCGTCGTCTTCAAAGTTGCCGGAGCGTCTAGATCGGCAAAATTATTTTGCGGACGGGGGCAACTTGAACGAGTGCAATAGACTTCCATAAGTATTTATTAGCTTGACTGTAGCGATAAGCAAGTAATTTGTTTATAACTTATGCTCATTAACTTTTAGCTAAATACTAATTTTTTAGGTTCAGGGTGAGGTAGGCATTGGGCGATCACTCGTTTCTGCTATTACATCAGTAATTAACGGCGGCGTATGTAAAATTTCCTTATTCCACCCTGGAGTAGCAAACTGGGGTAAAACTTCTTGGCTAAAAGCTTCCGCAGCTTTCGAGCGGTAGCGATTGGGATTAAAAATTAGCCACAGTGTCCGTTTGACAACAACGCCCTCAATGGGGGTGCAGTGGAGGACATTCATTTGCAACTCTTTGGCGATCGCGCTTAACGACACAAAAGCCGCTCCTAACCCCGACTGCACGGCGTTTTTAATTGCTTCAATAGAATTAAGCTCCATTTCTATTTTCAAGCGGCGCGTATCTATTTCACAGCGAGTCAAGACTTGATCGATGACTTTACGAATTGTCGATTGGGAATCAAGAGCAATAAATTGCAGTTTGTATAAATCGTCTCTTTGAATTGTATGCAGTTTGGCGAAAGGATGAAATACAGGTAAAATCAGTGCTAATTCATCTTCTGCGTAAGGGATAATCTCCAAGGATTCTTGCAATTCGCTTGGTACTTCACCGCCAATAATTGCCAAATCTACCTGCCCATTGGCGACACTCCAAGCCGTGCGGCGAGTAGAGTGGACGTGCAACTGGACGGCAACATCGGGGTACTTTTGCCGAAATAAGCCAATCATTTGCGGTAAAAGATAAGTTCCAGTAGTTTGGGATGCGCCGACAATTAACGTACCACCTTGGAGGTTTTGCAAGTCTTCAATCGCGCGGCAAGTTTCTTGACACAAAGTGAGAATTTTTTCGCCATAACTAAGCAAAAGATGACCTGCTTCGGTCAATTGAGCGCGTCGTCCACCGCGATCAAATAAAGGTACATCTAATTGCCTTTCTAAGTTTTGGACTTGGAGGCTGACGGCGGGTTGAGAAACGTATAAACTATCGGCGGCACGCTTGAAGCTTCCTTCAGCAGCGATCGCTTTAAGAATGCGTAACTGATCTAAAGTGAAAGGAAGGTCAGACATATGGCTACCAAGATTTAAAAAAGCGGAAAATTTGTGGGGAAGGTTTCCTTCCACAAAGTTTTCTAAGAGGGCGGAAAATCTGTGGGGAAGGTTTCCTCCTACAGAGTTTTATAAGAGGGCGGTGAAAGCAAAAAACCATTCCGTTGCTAAGGGTTTAGACTTTTGATTGAGTGCCAAGGCAGAGAGCTTGCTCTAAAAATTGACACTAGCACAACGCTATGGACTTTAGTTTGCCAAAGACACTTTGCAAGCGACGTTGGGTAACAGATAAGAATAATCTATTAGTTATCAGCCTAGTACAAACTATGAACCAAAAATTACTAATTAACTCCTGAGCCTGTAGTAGAGGTTTTTTCTCTAGTAAAACAAGTATTGATTTTGAGTTAAATTATTTATGATGTCAGAAGCAGAAGATAAAGATCGGCAACATCCTTTACATCGCCGCGATCGCATTATTGTTGACGATTTACTAACATCCCCGCCAAATGATTACAATCTGGCGGAACTTGCTAGGCTGCGGATTCGTTACAACGGCTTTCCTGGCGCTAGAGATATTCAAGGGGACTTAGATCGAGTTTTGCACAACTGGAGTATTACAGAAACCGTATTATTTGCTAAAACTCGCCAAATCCATGCTCAAGTACCGCTTTACAAAGGTAAAGCCAATAAGGGTGAGGACGAGGACTGGAGTTAATATAACATTCAGCACGTCAGCCATTCCAGGTAAACTGTTTTAACTAGCAACTATATTTTATATGTCTGATTTTTTATTAGAAGTTGGTACAGAAGAACTACCTGCAAGCTTTGTTGCGGATGCGTTGCAGCAATGGCGCGTACTTATTCCCCAAAGTTTGACTCAACATAGTCTTACTACTCAATCAGTGGAATTTTACGGAACTCCTAGAAGGTTAGCGGTATTAATTACAGGTTTACCCGCCAAACAACCAGATAGAGAAAGTGAAGTAAAAGGACCACCATCGCAGGCTGCTTTTAAAGATGGTAAACCAACTCCCGCCGCCATAGGTTTTGCTAAAAAGCAAGGTGTAGAAGTAGATGAATTAGAAATTCGTCCCACCGATAAAGGTGACTTTGTATTTATTCGTCAAACGATTTCTGGACGCGCGACGGCGGAAATATTAGCAGAAATTGCTACTGGGTGGATATTGCAATTAGAAGGTAAAAGATTTATGCGTTGGGGAGATGGCGACTTGAAGTTTCCCCGCCGGATTGAAAGGTTAGTTGCTTTGCTGGATGACAAAGTATTGCCACTTGAATTAGTTAACGGTTCGGAAACTATAGTAAGCGATCGCACAACTTCAGGTCATCGCGTCTTACATCCGCAACTTGTTACCTTAAACAAGGCTAGTGATTATGTTAGTAGCTTGCGATCGGCATTTGTCGATGTAGATGAAAAAGAACGACTTGCCAAAATTCAAGAACAAGTCGAATCCGCAGCGCGGAATTTAGGCGGAAATTTGGCTAACTATCCAGAATTACTAGAGGAAGTTACAAATTTAGTCGAATGGTCGTCTGCTGTTGTCGGCAAGTTTGACGCAGAATTTTTACTCTTACCACCAGAAGTAATTACAACGGTAATGGTAACTCATCAGCGCTATTTTCCAGTGTTTAAAGCAGTTAGCGGCAATTTACAGGGAATTAGCGATCGCCCTAGCGCCAATAATACCCAATCGGTTGATACTTTATTGCCTTATTTCATTACTGTTTCCAATGGCGATCCGTTAAAGTCAGACATTATTGCGGCTTGAGTTTGGGGGACTAATTGCACCAAACCCTCATAAAAAGCAGATTCAGAAGACTTTTGAAACAATTCTGGATTTACTATTCCTTCTGGGTTTAATTGGGTGGCATCTAAATTGCCTTGTGCTGCTAAACGAGTAGAGCGGTTGACGGTTTCGTAGATTCTTTCTAGGGTGCGATTATTACGGATAGTTTGTAAGAATATTGCGCGATCGCGTACATCCAATAAATCTGTCAATGCACGTAAATTATATTCTGCGTCTTTCTCGCTGCAAGCTGCGTTTACCAAGTCGTAGTCAATACAGCGCTCGTCTTGTAGTTGGTTGCGGATTCTTTGGATAAAAAATTCTTGCAACTGCACCTTAGTTTGTTCGCTGGCAATTTGTTCTAGCAAAGCATCTAAGTTAATTGGCAAGTCTGCCATCCAAATGATATTAATAATGGCATTGGCTGCACGGCGCAAAGCAAAAGGATCCGATGAACCTGTTGGCAACATTCCTAGTCCAAATATACTAACCAAAGTATCGAGCCTATCTGCGATCCCGACAATTTGACCAGGTAAAGATTTTGGCATTGCATCCCCTGCACCTTTGGGTAAGTAATGTTCCTCAATTGCAGTAGCTACAGCCTCTGATTCTCCACTGGCTAAAGCGTACTTTTGCCCCATTATTCCCTGCAATTCAGGAAATTCGTAGACCATTTGCGTAACTAAGTCGGCTTTGCATAATAAAGCTGCACGGACTACATCATTAACCGTAACCGTACTGAATTCCATTAATTCGTGATATGACTTTTTCCAGTTTTTCTTAATCTGCTCATTAATTAACTGAGAAATCCTAACTATCCGCTCTACTTTATCTCTAACTGAACCTAAATCTTCTTGAAACGTGACCTTTTCAAGCTTTGGCAAATAGTCTTCTAAAGGCTTTGCTAAATCGGCATTATAGAAAAACTGACCATCCGCCAACCGAGCGCGAATTACTCTTTCATTCCCCGCCGCAATAATGTCTGACTTTAACGGATCGCCATTGGAAACAGTAATGAAATAAGGCAATAAAGTATCAACCGATTG
>QQTW01003130.1_pt1 | contig 12163 bp, 11 predicted proteins | sample 1904831 | NCBI WGS metagenome assembly QQTW01 (sample SAMN09435610, study PRJNA476489) | Subsurface metagenome, whole genome shotgun sequencing project. | reverse complement strand
AAGCCGACCAATTTCTGCGTAGGCGCTGTCCTGGTAGACGAACCCAACAACAAGGTTCTCTCATCTGGCTCCCTCACGCCCAAGTATATAGTTTTAATCCCTCCATTGGAAGTCTGCTTTGTCCGAAGTATTCGGTCCACGCAAGGCAAATTGCCCGCCGATCTCTTGTTACAAGGTTCCATTGTAGTGTAGAGGACCGTGCCCGCTGGGAGGATCTCTCCTACACGGTCTCCGGGAAGGTTGTACTGTAGAGCATACTTTTGAAAGCAGCATTGCTCTGCGTGAGTGTTCCCGGGGAGTTCGAGAGTATAGCCAGTTGAGAGAACCTTGTTGTTGGGTTCGTCTACCAGGACAGCGCCTACGCAGAAATTGGTCGGCTTCGGCGGCGATTTCCCAGCAAGGGAGAGCGCCAGACGCATGTATGCTGCGTGATCGCCGCAAGCTATCGATACTGGGCTTGCCATTGTTGCAGTAACTCCAGAACGTCATTTCAAAAGCGTTACACCAAGACAACCAGCGGCGTAGTAGGCGGCTTGTTCCGTTACGCGTCAAAGCGCGTCTCCTCAAATCCACTTTAGCATCACCTTAACGTTTACTTCAAAACATCCTCAAGAACAACGACAAAGACCAAGCTATGCCAACCCAACCCGAAGAGCTCGGCGAGCCGCCGACTGACATCAACCCTTACGAAGTTCTCGGTCTCGAATCAGATGCAACCGCAGAAGCGGTCAGAACAGCCTACCGAAAGCAAGCCCTCAAACACCACCCAGGTATGACCCAGCTGCCACACCGAAGTACCAAGGATGAGTAACTAAACCCTCCCAGATAAAGCTCCTCCATCAGAAAAAGAAACCGCGCACACAAAGTTCCAGGCAATCGCATTCGCCTACGCCATACTCTCCTCCCCCACCCGGCGCTCACGATACGACACGACAGGGTCGACCTCAGAGTCACTACTAGACGATGACTCCGATTTCAACTGGGTTGCCTTCTACCGCGATCAATTCGCCGACGTAATAAACGGCTCTATGCTCAACACGTTCAAAGAGAAATACATTACCTCCGGCGAAGAGAGACGTGATGTCCTGGCCGCCTATACGACTTCGAAGGGAAACATGAATAGGATCTTCAAGAACGTAATGATGAGCAATCCCCTAGATGACGAGGAGCGGTACAGGGAAATCATTGACACAGCCATCGCGCAAGGCGAGGTCGAGTCATACAACGCGTACACCGACGAACCGGCGCGGAAAAAGAAGGAGAGGATGGACAAGGCGACGAGAGAAAGCAAGGAAGCGGAGGCGTACGCGAAGGAACTCGGTGTCGAAGAGAAGCTGTTCGGTAGCGGCGGTGGCAAAAAGGGAAAAGGGAAGGGAACGAAAGACAGTGACGGAGGCCTAGCGGCACTGATCCAACGACGACAGAAAGGCCGCGCGGAAGAATTCTTCGAAAAGTTGGAGTCGAAGTACAATGGAGGTGCAGAGAAGACGCGAAAGAGTAAGAAGCGTGGGCTGGAGAATGAACCGCCGAAGGAAGCGTTCCGTCAAACGGCCGAACGTGCGGAAAAGGCGAAGACCGTCAGGCAAGCGGGAGGACGGAAATCGAGGACACAGGTTGTGGAGGATGAAGACGATGAAGACGGTGAAGCAGGAGCTGAAACAGTGCGCAAAAGTGAAAGCAAAAGCAAAAGCAGAGGCGAAAGCAACGGGACCCGCAAGTCGAAGCGTGTCAAGACGTAGCTCAACCCACATGGAGTGCGTTAACTTGGTCGGGATGTGGAAGGGTTTTGGGTTTAAGCGTGGCGTTCCAAGGCTGGCTGGGCTCTGCGGGTATGTTCCTCAAGCTGGCAGGTTGAGGTAGTCGGTGGGTGGGTTTGGATGTTTCAGACTTCAGTCTGGCGACGATCCCCTATACCGCGACTTAACGGCTTCTGGCTTCAGCAGTCAGGCTGGCCAAGGTAGGTCTGGTAGTGTTGTAATATTTATGCCATGAACAAGACGGAAAGCGGGAGCCTTCATAGCCCGTAAGTCTCAGGATTAGAGGCGAAAGGCAAACTTAAGTCATCGCCACGACAATCCCATTAAGATGTCAGCAGGCGACGATTGCTTCGTAACATTCATGGGGTCTCAAGAACAAGCACACCAGCAGTGGAGAAGAGATATAGTTATAATAGTCCGCACTAGACCCGTCTCAACTACCTTACTGAGCTAAGGCTCAGAAAGCACGCGGACAGAGATGCCAACATAAGCACTGGAGAGTAGAGAGGATCGCACAACACAGAGGGAGCGCAGGACCAGGACCCGACCGCCACGGCATAGAACCTCCTAATGTAGTCGCCGCTTCGCCTTGTATCGCTTCCCACCAGCTGCCAATGAACTGGACCAAGGTTGACGGTAACGTAATAAGAAGTCGCAGAAACGCCCATGAATCCCGGTACGTTGCGTGCCCGCTGCACCTCCGACCATGTGTCTTTCGGTCACTGCAGAGAGCGACACAGACATTGACCGCCATCCGACTCATTCCTCGCCAACACAAAAAGCCCACCCCCGCCCAATCCAGTCTAAACCAACCTGAACCCGTCTAGGCCTGCCCTACCGTTCCCGTTGAATACCGACTCTCTCCCCTCCTACCTTTTAGTCCTCAAACTCAAGCGATAAAGTTGATTGGTTAATCAATCTTAACCCCCTTCCACAAATCACCATGGTTCGTCAAGTTGTTCGACAAGCGCGGACTGATGCGGCGATCCTTGGCATGCTTTTTGAGCTTGCGGCGGGCCACCATGACGGGCACGGAAGATTTGGTGACGAGGTAATTGGAGAAGGAGCCGAGGAGGACGCTGTATTTATAGAGCCGGAATGGTCAGCAATGGTCAGTTGGAATAATAAATTGAGTTGCTAAAATTGGTGAAGGGGAAAGCGGAGGGGAAAGGGTACCCTTTCAGCGCGCTCCGGCCGCGAGAGCCAAGGATGACCATTGTGGGTTCCAGGCCGTCAATCTATTTGTAGCTCTGTGTCAGCCATGGATTCGTTTGGAGTTTTGGTCTACAACAGGACCATACCGCTTCAGTAATGAGGCGTTTGGCACTCTTGCAGTGAACGACTTCAACCGCGATGCGAACTTGAAGCTTAGTTTTCCTGACGAGCCGGATACAACGTTGCGATATATCCTCGATTGCGTGGTAACGCTCTTGTTCGGGCTTGGGCATCCGTGATTCGACAGAGCCGCATTTGCTATCTCTTCCTGGAAGCAATGATCCGACAGCGAGGGGAGATGGGGCCCCTTTGGAAGATGTGATGCCTCCATTGAAGCTGGCGTTCTGGGCGGCTGCGGTCAGCGAGCCAATGGCTGCGGCCGTATCCTGCATCGCTTGCGCCCCCTCGCCGATACCGACACCGTGGACACTGTCACTGTCGCCAGCCTTGCCAGTGGCACTTTCTTCGTCGATGGCGTAAACGGCTATAAGCGTGTCTCCATCCCGTAAAACTATACCTATAGTCCATTCCAGAGCATATGCTGCTTCGTCACTCAGATCGGTCGCGACAAGATAGGTCCTCAGCCTCCGCGAGCCCTCTTCCGCTTCCCGTTGCATTTCGGAGAAATCTCCACGAATGATGGTCCGGATAAGTCTATGCTCAACCGAGCTGTCGATCGGTGATATGTTGACACTCATCCTCTGCGCACGTTTAATATCCGTAAGATCGGCTTCGGTGTCAGAAGTCATGGGTGAGCTCATGCCTGAAGCCGTATGATCGTAACTGGTACTCGGATGGACTCCATGTTTCTTAGCCATCAACCTCTCCCCAGATGGTCCAGTGACCGTTACTGTAGGTTCGAGTAAAGATTTGACCTTATATTTAGTGGACTGGCTCAAGCCTTCAAATCAAATATTTAGATTTTGGTCTGACATGATAAATTCTGCACTGGGGAGTGGTAGCTTACGTTCTTCCTCTGCGGCAGCGAGCAGACTTTTGACCATCCGTGGCTGTGACGCCCTTCGCGTCCCCTGCGGGCCTTCTTGTTCTTGCCTCCGGAGGCCTTCATTCTCACTGTCTTCCCAGTCTGCCTCAGCACCTTCTGAACCCTTTGTCCGTCTACTTCTTTTCCTGCCTCTTGGATGCTCCGAGTCCCAGGTCTCGTCACCAGAACTGAGATCATCTTTTTCTTCATCACTGCTTTCAATGGCAGCACCATTCTCGCTCTCATGATCGTTATAATAATCTTTCTGCAACCGAATTCCACCAGTAGGGGATAGCGCTTCTCCACTATCGGCACGTACTCGCTCTGAGTTACGTCCTGGTAGATTCGACAAGTTACCTCCAGATTTCAGTAATGCAGCATCGGAAAGCCGCCGGTACGCGACATTCAAGTCGATCACTTTCCCGGCGTCTGTGACGAATGTCCCGGGTGTCGTCATGGGATTGAAGGAATTCGTGTTGAGTAAGCTCCCACCCGGGGATTGCTGGCGGTGGCCGAGGCGAGACGAAGGCGATCTTGATTTAGGTCCAACCATACCTGCAGTGGAGTTGTGTCGTCTAGGTAGATATCCAAGCTCTTGTCCCTGCACGATCGATGCCATGGAAGAAGGCATGATGCTTGACTTCTTGCCTCCCTGAGTGACGCGCTTTGGTAATGCCTGCGACGCGATACTGGGTAGCATTTCAAACTGGTAGTCCAAAGCTAAGCTATTGCGATCAGTGGACACGCGACGTCTGCTCTCGGGAAGATGAGCAGAAGCGTCGGATCGGGTCCGGTGAATGCCGCTCGCGGGTTCATATGGAAGTGTTGGTGATATAGTACTTTTGTTTGAATAGGGCGAATGAGGTGAGATAGGCGGGTCAGAGTCCCGAAGACTCCGTACACTTCGTATACTGGGAGGCCTGGAGGACCTTTTCGGTGGGGGACTGGTCGCACCCATCCTGTAGCCTGCAAGTTCTGGTGTTGAGGGCTCTCCCACGTCCAGCATGCTACGCACTGGTGCTACCGGCTCTCCCACGTCTAACATGCTGCGTACAGGAGCAGCTGGAGCTGCGTTCCAGTCATTCTGACCAAATGCCCCCGTACTTGAGCCAGCCCTACTTCGGGATGGTCCGGTCTTGCCTTCTAGTATGTTCATCACCTCCTGCCGCTCCTCGTCCACGGCCGACTCGAGAGACATGTTGGTTGCAGTTCAACGAATAGCTCCGAGGTATGAGAAATGTTGTGAGCAAGGAAAAGTGATCTTGCGTCACTTTTAATGGTCGATCGAGGCCGACAGCTGTAGAAATGAGAAGATGTGAGATATCATTGCCAGTCAACGAATGGTCCCCACAAACGACGAACAGGAGAATGCTAAAGCTCTCGGTTGAACACAATCCAGCAGCCAAAGCTTTGGGTTTGGCTTCAGCCTGCTTGCACCAGAAGATGGTAGCCTGGTCGGAGATGTTTACACCAAGAGCGGATTGTTATCAACACATGTTGGGTACCAATAATCGCGCCCACGAGGCAAGCACGGTGAAGGCAGCTTCCCGATTGATTTCCCTAAGGTAACCACGCACCGTGCGCGGAAAGAAGCCTGTGCGATATGAACGGTAAAGTAAATGGCGAATGGTTTAACGTTACTGTAGAAAGAGGCTCCACTGTCAGGATTGTCCGACCATCTTGGTGGAGCTCGCGATGGCCCGAACCTTATAACTTAATCCCATGTTAGAGTGGAGTCAATTGCGGTGGACTGACGCAAAGCGCTATTCTGTTCACATGTCGCAACTGAATTAAGGGTGATCTTCTCGCTCTTCCGACCGGCATCATCATGGAAGATCATGCAATATTAAGGTATGGGTAGGATCAACGGTCCGGAGATAGTGAGGAGATGGAGGAAGGAGTGGGGACATGCGACCTTTTCAATGTGATCAATTTTTCTTTCTTTTGACTTGGCGAAGGTTTCTGTATGTATGTTAATGAAGTGAGTAAGGTAAGAGGAAGAAACACAGATTGTTAGTGCTTCGTTATATGTACATGCAGTATGACGGTGAGAATGGAGCAAGGAATACCTTATGGGATTTAGTATGGAAGTGCTTGATAGTACGATACCTACCTTAGTTAAGAAGATAACTATAAAGTATCGATGCTACGATTATTTAAAGTCACGCTGATGACCTCAATTGCTCCGGTGGTGATGGGCAGAGAGGTTGTTCTAGCTATTGCCCTCTGTTACTCTCTCGTATGTAGATTGTTCATAGAGTCAGTTCGGTGCTGCCTGGGTCCCCAAAGTATGAGTACATACTTCACCACCTATAGTACTGTAAGGTAGGGATCACAGATTGGTTGTTGTGCTCATGCATGCATCCGGTCATGCACACTGTAAGCGATTCCATTCAAACTTGGGGGTAATCATGATTTCCGTCTGCCCGACCAAGGGTCATCATTGTAACATTCTTCTGGGCCACAGAGAACGATAAGGCACCAGACTGTAACATAACAATATGTGAAGAGTGCTAATTTTCAGCGCTGTACATATGCTCCGTCACCGCCGCCGTCCAAAGGTTAGATTGGCACGAGCACTGACAGCCAGCTTGTGAGCTCCACCCCTGCGGTCCCAGACCCCACTCCGCCCTTCCACTACGGATATCAATTCTTCGGCCACTTTTTGTGCAAACCCCCCTCTACCGCTACCACGTGTTTTTCGTTTACTTGCTGCATCGATAATCCACTGGACTGCTTGCCGCCTTCGCTGGCGCAATCCCAGTGGTACAGGAATCTGGAGCGCTACACCACCACCCGCAGCACCCCTTTGGGACCGTATTCGAAGGAGTGGCGCGACGGAGTCAATAGCTAACGTAAGATAAAGTACAGGATTCAAAGGAAGATGCGAAGGAGGAGGTGCGCCAGGAAGTAGAGGTCGGCTAGGATTTACTGCAGGGGGTGGTGCGGTGCGTAGATGTGAGAGTATCATAGACATGTTCTGTTGTCAAGTCATCAGCCGTTGCCTCCGGGATGAGTTCAGTGCAAGGATGCAAGTCATGACGTGAGAGGACTGACGAGCGTACCCTCTGAGCAACACTCAGCTTTCCATCCTTCATAAGGAGATTCGTCACTTGCTGGATCACCGGATCATAACGGTGCTTCAGATTCGCCTCGCTTGGTAACGGTAAAGCTGGTAATTCGAATTTGCTTTATTGTCCCATGACACCGGCGTCAGCTGTTATAGTCAAGGCTTCTTGGTATCGCCGTGCTGTCGTCGAATACGACCTTGTGCCCTTGGAAGATGAAGGATTCATGTCCTGCTGGATGATTTTGGGGGCCTTCTCTTGAGCTTCATCATCTCGCTTCAGGATCTGCTTCACCATGTTAGTAAAGGGCACTCGATGGGCGTCGGAGCTTAAGAGGCTCTGACCTCTTGCACTGGTGTCCCTTGTTCGAGATCCGGACCACCTTCACCGGTTATTTCTCCTGTAGCAGCGGCCTCTTCGCTGACATGTGGCAACTGATCTTGATTCGGTCCTTTGCCCTGATCTTCCGCAATCGGCAGAGGCTTATCGTTCGCACTTATTGTTCTATTTTGTGACAGTCTCTGACACATATTTTGCTCCATATAAGACGTCGACGGCCTGGTACGGAAGGCCATGGAGCGACCGACCCGTGGGAGAGATAATCTCGGAGGCATTGGAAAGGTATTAATACATGGACAGATGCAATGCTGTGTAGAGATTTCAATTGCGTTTGGTCTTAGATGTGCTCGTTCGAGCTTTCTCTAGCGGTAGGAGAGTCAGCACGTGATTCTTTTTTTAGTCATCCAAGAAGTCTCTTTTTACGGTACCCTCGGTAGCACAGTAAAGTTACACAGCGTCAATACCTTAGAGCTCTTATGGTAACGTATAAATTAACAGCTTGGTAGATTGGCTTGGAGATGACAAAACTTGGTAATGGCACAAAGTGCCGTAGGAGATGGACATGACATAGCTGCACAGATTGAACAACACAGTAAGACGCTCCATTTCCCTCCCGGCCTGACACGTCTGCCTAAGCCGGTATCACCTGATGAAGAGAATAATGTACATGGAATTTTATCGTCGTATCAAAGCGATCCAGACTGGGTAATCAGAAAAGGTTCGCCACTGAGGAAACTAATCCTCTGCCAATGCCACCAGCATCATCAGGATATACGTAGAACGCGAGACCAATGATGATGTACCTATACAGCGTTAGCACGTCCTTCTTTGGACACAATTCGAATTCGTTGTGAGACATACATTCCCAGTAGCATGGCTCCCTCAAGATAGTTCGATTTCCCATCCTGGATCAAATAGTTTGTGACGAGGACGCTCAGGAAAAAGACAACGGTTTCAAAAGTCTCGAAGTGCAGAGTCATCGGTTGTCCGATCATCCATCCGAGAATGACTAGGAAAGGAGTCACCAATAAGGCGATCTGCATACTGCTTCCAATTGCGACGCCAATGGCGAGGTCCATCTTGTTCTTAATTGCCACAACGACCGCCGTAACGTGTTCTGCCGCATTTCCTACAATGGGCAGCAGGATAAGTCCAATGAATGTCTTGCTCACATGCGCAGTCTTGACGATCGAGTCAATGCTGTCAACAAGATACTCTGCACAAACCGCAACGGCAACAGTAACGACGACCAGCGCGACGCCGGCTGCCCATGGTCCGAGAATATGTTCTTCGGTCGCACTCCCGCCCTCACCTCCTTCTTCCTCTGTGCTGCCGCCCTCATCATCGAAAAGTTCTGCATGGGTCCGAAGCTGAAAAAAAAGATACATGACGTACAGAATCAGCATGATAATCGCGGTCCCGTGCGATAAGATGAGTAGCGTCTCTTCCGAGTCAGACTTCGACTTTGCCAGAGCGGCGTAGAGGGTTGCTGGTATGATCAATGCTGCTGCCGAAACTGCCATTAAGGACGACATGGTAGAGGCCACCGTCTGATTGAATTCCTGCTCATGATGCTTGATACCCCCGGCAAAAAAGCAGCAGCCAAGGACTAGAAGGATGTTCGACAAGATACTGCCCAGCATGCTCGATTGGACAATCCGAATTTCGCCATTCTTTAGTGCAACAACACTGACCTACAACAGGTGAGCAATGCGGGTCAATGGCGCATCTTTACCGAATGCGAGACTCACAATTAGCTCGACCGCATTACCAAATGTCGCATTCAGTAAACCACCAAGAGTCTGTCCAAGTTTCACAGAGAGTTCCTCGGTCGCAAAGCTCAGCAATGCCGCCAGCGGAATTATCGCGAGGAAATTCAAGATGAAGACGGTCGTAGGGTTCCAACCCATTGCGCCTGCAATTATACCGATCGGCACAAACACCAACAGCACGTTGACATAGTTGCTCAACAGCGTCTCCTTCGTAATATGGTAGGTGTACATTGGCCAGCGGACCCATGGCCTTGAGTCCTCATATAGAGCTGTGCCATCTGAGTTACCAAGCAGCCAGGTATGCTCATTGGGTTGGACGGAACCATTGGCGTCAGGAGTCATGCTGTTGTTGCGCGACTTGTTGTTGCCGTGGCGGATGAATTTCGATTTGAATGCTGTATGAGCTGGATTCTCCATTACACTGTGTCAGCTTGGCCTGCTATGTATATGTGCCAACGGCGACGACGAGGCTTCTGGAGCAGCGGGATGCCGTAGATGGGTAGTAGCGCTCTGGGTGTGGCTTGGACGCGGGTGCAATTGCATTTGCGCGCAAGAGGAAGCAAAAGGGACCTGGGGTAACCTACACATTATTCCCAAAGGTTCTCCACCGAGAGCGTTCAAATGCCAATGCTGCCGAGACCTGTAGGACTACAGTATCGAGGTACCTAGGTAAGAGTAGATGGGTTAGCTCCGGGCTGATTCATCATTAGACGTCGGACCGAATTGCAGGATGGGTCCGGAAGAGGCAGTTGGAGAGACAATGCTATGTCATAGCCAGACGTTCGTCTAGACGCGGAGTCGCAAGCTATAGAACAAGAATGTGTGTAAAGTAAAGACGTGCCGCGACTTACGAGTACTCGTAGGTCACCAGGATTGGATTGACCAGATGGAGAGGCAAGGCTGTGTTGATGAGCGATTGTTGCGTACTCGTAATGAGTGTCTATGTCCTGTTTGATTCTTTCCTTCTCTTCCCTACCTAACTACTCGCACGAGTTGTTAAGTTGTTGGTGGTAAGTTAACTGGCAACGCATGGGAATCATGGGCTCGCTGCAAGGTTACGAGCTAAAATGGTCATTGGCGGCATCTATGCGCGAATTGAGGCTGTGCCCCTTGGCAGACGGATACAAACGGTACACTTGCACCAAACACAGAGTTCTTTGTAATCCCCCATGATGACCAGCAACCTTACTGGCTACCAAAATACAGAAAACCCATATAACCTAGACTCGCTCCTGATCTCGCAGCTACCTAACTAAACGTCTTCTGAAGCCTTGATGCAGCCCCCCTCACATTCGTCGTCTCTCTCGAACGAGAGGCGCAGGCTGACATTTCTCGATCAAGGAGCGCCGCCAAGAGCTATTTTGCGTTCAGCCATCCGTTTTACTGATGAATAAGTATAGTTAACGACTCACCTGCTGCGTAAGCTATATACCAGGCCCGGCTGGCTCCGCCATCAATCCAGGAAGGGTCGAAGTTACCTTGTGTGAAAAAGCGATAAGAGGCCCTGGGGTCGATGATGGCGAGATTGGCAAAAAGCAGGCCTTTCCAGCCACCGCCGACGTTATTCGCGTCAGCCACGGCGCCGTTGGCAAAGTAGGCATTCCATTCTTCGGTGACGAACTTTCTCGTCCGAGTCAGGGCTGAGCTGGGGTTGATGGGAATCATGTGGATTCTGGATTTTCTCAGCTGATGCTTCAGAGGAGCTGCGATCCGACGAAACACAACTTACCCCTGTACAAACTCCAGGTTTCCACCAAAGTATGTTGTGTGGTCAATCTTATTCTCGAAGAGCTGCTTACATGTTAGACAGTGCTCTCCATTACTTTCATACCAAGACTTGAAGTGTATACTTACAATGCCGGCGACAAAGTTAGCAATGAAATTCGGGGGTTGATTGACGTTACTGCTATCCATGAGGAAGTAGTTTTGAAGAGTTCGCGAGAGAATCTTGAGCATCAAGTTGCCCCTCATTTCCATGGACATATCTCCAACGGTCCGTCCCCACATCTTCATGGCGTAGGCGAACATGGTGTCTTCCGATGAAGACTCTTCGTCTTTGGAGTCGCCGGATTCGAAGAGCCCCTTGGCCCAACTGTGTCCATGATACCAATCGAACGCACGCGAGAACGGAAAAAGACTATCATCGCTGCGTGGATTGGCAGCGTCTCTGACCAGAAGGTTGACGAATTCTTTATTTGCGCCCACCCAGCCAGGATCGAGGTAGCCAATGATTGAAGCACAATGAATGAAATAGCCGAAGTGGAAGTGATGGTCGTTGTAGTAGGAGTTTCCAAAATCTTGACCGGCGTTCCCAGTCACGTAAGACCCTGAGCTCACGATACCTTTCCAAGCAGTATCGTAGACGAGCGGGTAGATTTGCTGATTGGTAGCAAAGCGATTGAAAGCGTCCTTCAGCCTCGCCAGGCCGGAAGCTGCGAGCGCTGGGTTTTGCCCAAGTTCGTGTATGGTATATATTAGGGTTGCAAATTTGCTGAGAGCCTTGCCGCTAAAGTACATGCTGTCAAGATTGGTCTGGTCCATCATATCTTGAGATATTTCCGCGGCCCCTATGTTGTTAATAGCATCTCTAGCGGCACCGCGTCCGGCAGAGTTCAGAATGCCTTCAAATATCGCATCATCCTTGAAGACGGGACCAATTGGCTACTGTATGCGCATTCGGCAGATGGCGCAGATCCCAGAATTGAGCTACAGACATCCACCATGTTGCGAGGGCTACCAGCTTGGAACGGAACTGTGCAGGTTTGTAAAAACCCGGCTGGCATCGATGGCGAGTCCAGGTACGATGCCTCAGCTGGAGCCTACGCCATAGCTCGTTCTCGGTCAAAGTCCATGCATCCGCGATGACTGCTGTCGCTATCCCTTTTGTTGTGGTCTGCAGTCTGATATTCGTGCTGCGAGCAGCTGTCTCGGGTGCAAATGATTCGATATGATGTGGTAAAGCGAACATCAGGAGCGGAGAGCATTGCACGCCTCCTTTCCGCCACGAGAGAGTGTAAGTGGCGGATG
>QQTW01003129.1_pt1 | contig 12164 bp, 17 predicted proteins | sample 1904831 | NCBI WGS metagenome assembly QQTW01 (sample SAMN09435610, study PRJNA476489) | Subsurface metagenome, whole genome shotgun sequencing project. | reverse complement strand
CTTCTTCATCTCCTTCCAAACGACCATCTCTTATCCTGGTTCTCCAAACCTGTTAGCACTGCCATCTTAAGCAAAGAAACCGTAGCTTTGAAGGTTGGGTTGCTGATCTTGTGGTGTGATGTGACAGAACCTGGAAGAAGCACCCGATGCCATCTGCCGGTGCACTTTCCTCGGAATTCACAGAGGAGCAATTTTGCTTCTTGTTGAGATGGGCGTTTGGAAGGAGATGAAGAAACAATGTAATGCGCTCGGTGCACCTTCTTCGGAATTCACACAGGAGCAATTTTGCTTCTTGTTGAGATGGGCGTTTGGAAGGAGATGAAGAAGAACCGGTCTAACGCGCTGTGCCGGCGATCTCTCCTCGGGTTCCACAGAGGAGCAATTTTGCTTCACTTCGAAGACTGAAAAGAAGCAGCCCAATGTGCTGTGCCGGTGCCTCCGAAGATGAAATGATAGAACATTACTCGACGAAGCAGCTCCATCTGCTGTGTCGGTGCTCCCCAGATATGAGTGGTAGGAAGAAGTATGAAGAAGTAACTTCATTACCGGTACCAGTGCCGGTGCCGGTGCCTTTAAGGATGAGCTCTATGGACGTTCAGGTTGGAAGAAGGGGTAAGTGTTTCGCAACCGCAAGGTCAGACAATAGTACTAAGCTAACATATGTTTCTGCAGCTATGCAAAGCCCCTCCACTTCAGTTCGACCTATCCACCATTCGTGTATAGCCCTGAAAAGGGCAATAACAATGATGCATAGGTATATATAATCGGCGAACTGCTGAGCTCTTCTCTTTGTACCGACGCGAAGCCGCTGGTTAGGGATGGGAACTAGCTCTGAAACTTGGAAAAGAAAGGTCCATTGGCAGCAGCACTTTGGGATTAGTAACGGCGTATTTTGTGCTCTAGCGATCCATTCTTTGTACTACCGCAGCAATGTCAATCCTTCCAGTACATTTTCTCGCTCGAAGACAATGGGCTGCCCAGCCCAATAGGTGCCTGTCCCACCGTCGTAGGATGCAAAACGACGACCTGGACCCTCCGGGAGCGCCAAGGTCGAAGAGCTGAGTCGGACTCTCCGGCAACCCCTAGATCCAGCAACTGGGTCGGGCCTTCTGACAACACCAGAGTCGAAGCATTGGGTTTGGACTCTCCGGCAGCCCCTAGATCCAGGAGGAATGGGTCGGGGCCTTCTGGCAATGCAACGCTTAGGAAACTGGGTAAGTTGTCTTCAAATTCATCGTGGTAATATACGTGAAATGTTCTGTCGTCGCGGGAGCTCGGACTCAAGTCATGCCTCTCATTACGCGAGCCCTATCCTGTTTCATATCAAGCACCTTCACTATTATTCACCACCACTAAGCGAATCTGCATATCAGTCTCGAATCTTCCAGCAGAGACTTCACCTCCCAAGCATAACACATTCAAGCCTTCTGCAGACTCTCATTCACAACAGTCTCTACTGTTAAGTTCCAAGGCAGCTGCAACATAAATTCTCCCTTCTTTAGATCCTACCCTCACAGCTTGCTTTTTCTGGTACGTGAATCCTAGCTGTACATCGTGTGTGACACTTTCTCTTGCACATCGTCTTGCACACTCTTCGAGCTACCTGAACTGTTCCCGTCTTGCAGCTTAAACAGCTCTTCGTTCGAGCGTACCTGCATGGATCTTTCTTGGCAACCTTGTCTTCCTCCGCAGCATTCTCCAGTTCTGCTCTTTACATCGAGCCCAATCTTGGGTTTAACCGTTTCCGCGTCACAAGGTTTTACTCTACCTCAACATACTGCATTCGCCTGACCACACAACACCGTAAGCCGAGAGCTTTGTGCTGCGCTGCTGTTAGACTTCGATTGTTCCTTTCAATTCAAGGGCAGAGTTTGCAAGAATTTCTTCTCTCGAGATTGGATAGCTAACGTGTGATGCATGCAGAGAACTAGAGACAGTCATGGCTACCACGGAGCCAATCTCCAGCGCCAACCAGGCGTTCAACACCGCGGAGATGAGCAACGCTCTGGCGGACATGACCGGAGCGCATGAGAACAAAAACAACGCTGTGGTTGCAAACGGTGAAGAGGCTCGCAAGCATGGATGGGCTGAGCCAGTGAAATATAACTACCAAGCATACAATGCCTCGAGTCGTGAAGAGCGAGAGGCTGTTGAGGCCGAACATGACTTGTCCGATTGGGCAGCGAATGCTGCCAAGTATGAGTGGTCCGATGAGTATGGTGATGTTGGTCCTGCTCATCCTGAGCTCGAGCGTTTGCTCTTTCACGACGGCACCGGTACTCACACCGGAATTCTATTTCATAAGTGAGTTTAGTATCGCTGTGAATAGGCGGTTTCGCTAATAAGTCATAGAGTAACGGAGATTAAGGTTACTCAAGAAGGTCCGATCAAGATTCAGCCTGTCAAGAAGGTTAGAGAGCTGGTCCTGCCGCCTTCTACTATGACTGACACCTCACGTAGTGGGAAGACGCCGGGCTGCATCCCATCATGCTCAAGAACGTTGAGCTTTGTGGATACACTGAGACAACACCAATCCAAGCTTACGTTTTGCCCGCTGTCTTGAAGGGACACGACGTCATTGCTAGTGCTCAAACTGGTATTTGGAGCTCTCACCATAGTTTTCCATACTTTACTAATACTCTATGCTCTAGGTTCCGGAAAGACCGCCGCCTATCTCGTTCCAACTTTGTCAAAGTTGATGGGCAAAGCGAGGAAGCTGGCCGGCCCTCGTCCGAACCTTACAGGCCCTTTCAACCCTTCTACGGATTCTGTTCGTGCCGAACCGTTGATACTTGTAGTCGTTCCTAGTCGGGAATTGGCTACTCAAATCTTTGATGAAGCGCGTCGTCTTTGCTACCGCTCGATGCTACGCCCATGTGTGGCCTATGGTGGCGCTCCGGTTCGTGACCAGCGCGAGGAATTGCAGAAGGGCTGTGACATCCTCATTGCAACACCCGGTCGCTTGATCGATTTCATGGACAAACCCCACCTCCTAACCTTGAGTCGCTTGAAGTGAGTCCACCCCTGACCTACTTAGTTGCTTGGCAAGTTCTAACGGAACAGGTACACTATCATCGATGAAGCAGATGAGATGCTCAACCTTGACTGGAGTGATGAATTGACAAAGATCATGTCTGGCGGAGGTGAGTATTCCAAGCACTTTCTGGTTAGAAGCTCATTGACTGGCTATAGATACCAACGAGGATGCGGATCATAACTTCATGATGTTCTCTGCGACTTTTCCAAAAACTGCTCGAGCACTAGCCAAGGAGTTCATGGCTCACGATCATGTTCGCGTCCGTGTGGGACGTGCCGGTAGTACTCATCTTAGTGAGCTTCTCACTCAAACTGTACGTACAACCTACACTTCTTACGAGCCTTACTTACAATACCGCAGGTAGTATTCGTTGACGAGGATAAAAAACGAAGCGCTCTGTACGACTTGCTCATGTCCATGCCACCTTCCCGCACAATCGTCTTTGTAAACAACAAACGCCAGGCCGATTTCCTTGACGATTTCTTGTACAATCACGGCTTGCCAAGTACATCGATTCATTCCGACCGCACACAGCGCGAGAGAGAAGATGCCTTGTAAGTCTATGCTTTCAAATGTTAATTCTAGTCTTCGTCGCTGACTTTGATTTCAGGAGGGCCTTTCGCGCCGCCAAAGCTCCGATCTTGGTTGCTACTGGTGTTTCCGCTCGCGGCCTTGACATCAAAAATGTGATGCACGTCATCAACTATGACCTCCCCAACACCGCTTACGGTGGTATTGATGAATACATCCATCGCATTGGTAATTCACCTCTTCCAAATATTATCCCAGTCTCTAACACCCGCTTCAGGTCGTACTGCTCGTATCGGCAACATCGGTCTGGCTACTTCGTTCTATAATGACCGTAATGAAGACATTGCCAGTGACCTTGTCAAGGTCCTCATTGAAACGAAGCAACCGGTGCCGGATTTCCTTCAGTTACATGCGCCGGAAGATGGCAAGGTCACGTTCGACGACGACACGGATAGCGAATTTGGGGAGGAGATTAACGGTGCTACTGGTACTGCTACTGGCGAAGCTACTGGCGGAAATTCTTTCCAAGAGCTAAAATCAGCGCAAGCTGAGGACGCTTGGGGTCCGAAGCCCACCACTGCACCTGCTGCCTCGAGCTGGGGTGTGGAGCCAACCGCTCCCGCCAACGCTTGGACAGCCCCAGCGGATACCGAGCCTGCTCCTGCGGCGGCATGGTGATCCACCTACTACTCTTTTGCAAATGGAGTTGTCGGGGTCAGTCGCGAAGACACTCTCTTGAGCCTCGTCCATCCTCGCTCATCTTTCGAGCTTTCCCTTTTCCATCAACACATCTGTAGCTAGCGCGTTTGGCTGGATATCTTGTTCGGAGCCAGCAAGGGTTGAGCTTCGCGCTCCTCTTCGCCGGTTTTCGAGATCTCGAAGCCAGACTTCTATGCAGCTTAGATTCTACTACTACGATGAATCACTTAGCAGGCACGAGCATTGTACTTTACTTCAGAAGAGCTATGAAATTCGATCTTGCAGTTATGATAATTGTCTCGAACGAATAATTGATCGAGGTGTTAAGGGATGCAATCCGCCATCAACACTGTGACTAGGTTTCGTAAGTATGAACGAGCGAAACATCTGCCATCTATCAACTTTGCCTACAAAACCGCGTAGATCCAAGAAATTCACTCCATGCCAGAGCTGCTCTACGGTCCGCTGTACATTTGTTGACACGTCCCACTAACTCAACTCGTCCATGTTTACAGCCCAAGCCCTTCCTTCACTCACCTCACAAGACTCACCCTCTTTGCTCCTAGCTACGCTTGCACTCACACCAACTCATCCAAAACGCACGCTCCTTTCCAATAGCACAACGGCCGATCTTGGCTACTATACTTCCTAACACATCAATTGCTCTGATCCAGCTACCTGGACCAACAGCATCCCGCTCAATTCACAACCTCTGCGTGAATTGAATCGGACGCTCAGTGTTGTTGAAACGATCTCTAGCTCGGAAAACTCACCACGATTCACCACACTCGTTTCGTCTGAAGAGGATAGGTAAACACAGACACGGAAACAACTTGTCCTCCGTCATTGCTCCTTGAAAACTCTTGCAATTCGCAGTAGCTCCAGCTTCCGTGGCAAGGTAGTAGCAATGGATCGTCTCGAAGCCGTACAGCACGGCAATGGGAACGGAGCGAGAGGAGGTTACGGCCACGCACCTCATACCCCCTCTGCTCCTGGTCTTGGGGCCGGTGGTGGTGGACTGTGGAACGACAATAACAACATGTCGGCTGCGAATAGCGAAGCAGCGTCCCCGAAGAGTCATGGCAGGGTGCCGCATGATCATGAGTATGATACACCGCCGTAAGTCAAGTGCCAGTCCTGCCAGTCTTCGGATTGCTTAGTTGATGGGTTTGGGACCGGGTTGGGGAGTTACTTACATTGTGTGATGTAGTGAGAACATTGTCGAAGCGACTAGCCCTACGAGCTCGAGGAAGAGAGGGTTGCTGCGTGCTGCTAGTCTGGGGATCGCTCGTAAGTTTGCGGCTCCACTTCTCTGCGGGGGTTGGAGGAGTTTCGGCTCTGCTGCATGGGCCGTCCAGTTGTTTAGGGGAAACCGTGATTCGGATAAGCTGCGTTATCATGCTAATCGGTTGTTGTTGTTGTAGCACGAGTAATGCGTGAAGCGTCGCCAAGTCTTCGTTCTGCAAGCTCCAGGCGCATCCCTCATCCCATCATCACGGGAAGCTTGGTCTCGGAAGGCTTGCTCTCTAGGTTCCAAGCTGGCCAGCAGGAAGAGGTGGCTTCACCATGCGAAGAGCGCACTATGGCTCACGCCAGCCTCTTTCCTGGCGGGGAGAATGTGCCACCGAACACCCTTGCTCATAACTCCTACGGTCCGCGGTCCGAGACACAGATGACCACTATGGGTTCATATGGTTGTGGGTCCACTCAAGCCAATTCGTTGGGACTTCAGTCTAGAGATCCAATTGATATCAACCCGTATGCGCACCGTGCAGACGAGATCGGTCCAACGCACCGAATTCCAGGTGTCGGTTATTTGGGAAATCTCCTTGTACCTCCTGGATGGAAAGAAGGCGACGAGCCAATTGAGCCAGCGCAAGCACAAGCATTGTACATCAAAGGCAGAAAGGAGGCACAAGATGCGTTGAACAAGATGACGGAGGAGATCGGGAAACTTCCTAAGGAAGAACAAGAAAGACGGAGTGAGGAACGGGACGAGGAGTGGAGTAGGCAGTTCAAAAAGGATGATCTCATACTCCGCGAACGCATCAAGATTTATGACGATTTCCGCGAACGTAGAAGTTTGAGAAACGAGCAGCAGAAGCAAGCGTCATTGGAAAGCCTTCGTATCTCGCAACCTTATCGTCTGCCCCCTATGCAGCCACCGGCTTCAACATCGTTCACGCAGTATCCGGAGCCTCTGGCGCCACTGTGTCGATCGAGTTCGGGCTTTGAAATACAGCCAATGAACCAAGGTACGTGAACTGCCCTTCCCCACATCCAAGCTCGAAAAGGAAAATCTCTCACCGTAGGTAGGTGGTCACTACGCTCCGACGTCCTCAACAGCTTATGCAGATCCACGAAGCCTGGATCCTAGCTTGCTCAATCAGTCTGTGCCTGCGGTCTATAATCGTTTCCAGAGTTCCCAAGTTGAGATCATGCGCAAGAAAGCTGAGACAGAACACCAATTTGGTTCTTTTCTGGCCCAGTACTCGGGAACGAACAACGACCCAAGCTTAGCCTTTCCGCTTACTGGTTCGCAAGCGGGACCATTTGCCAGCGTTCATGATGGGTACAATATGCAATCTGCAAACACGCCGTCTTTATATTTGCCAAAGCCGTTGCCGTACATCTCTCCTACACAGGCAAGATTCGGTCACTTGAAGCAAAATCTGCCACGGATTTCGCCACTGAATCATCCCTTGTATAGTGGCATGGCTAGCTCTTTTCCAGTAGGCCCAGAGGCGTTGAGATATCCCGCAGGCTCGCTGTTCCAGGACTATGGCCGATTTTCCAATGCATCAAGCAATACCGCTGGAACAACAGATATGAGTTGGACCCAAACTCAATCCAATCAAGAGACCCTAATGTTAGACACCAGCGGTGCCAGCGCTCAGGTAATTAAACCAAAGAAGAAGGTAACAGATTTCTCTGCTTGAAGTCTTGGGAACAGACCACTGACAGACAATATAGAGAGCGTCAAGAGCCAAGCCTGAAGAATTGAAAGAAAACGCTTGGTATATGGAAGAGGTGAAGAAAGCAAACTTGCCGACATCCTCTATCACAGAGGAAGCCGAGCAAGCAGGTGAGGTGTTTGAACAGAGACAACGCAATGGAATCAAAGCCCAGAAGTCAGTGACACCAAAGAAACCGGTTCCAGCCAAGCAACAGCGCATTAAGCGTGCACCCAAGCCTCCGTTCGACCCTGTCAAAGGTTTCCCAATCTCTGCAAAGGCGGCTGAACAGCTCGTCAAGGGTGGCTTTCTCAAGGCACCGATTCCTAAACCTTCGCAGGCTTCTCAAGTTGCACCGACTGAAGCAAGTGGAACAGCTTATCAGACAGCCAGATCCATGCAGAATCAGTATCTTGCATCTGACTCGAACGTGGAGTTGTTGAATCCCAAGCTGGAGCGGCCCGTAAGTTCTCAGAGATCTTATCACTCATTTCAAAACCAAGAAATCCTAATCTCTTGCTAGACTCCAGCCCACCCGAACGCCCCTAAGAGTGACAAAAAAGCACCTCCGGCTCCCAGTACCGATGACGAGCCTGCAGGCGTAGTCAATCTCGAGAGCGACGAGCTCACCTCTCTGTCATCAGGAAGCGAGCCATCCGACGATCCAACAGATGAGACGTTCGGATCTCGCCGTAAAATTGCTGCTGCAAGGCCAATTCTATCGCTCAGCAGGAAGCGCAAGTCCACTGGTGAAGCTCCCAAGACCAAGCGCCCCCGTCTGAGTACCGATGGTGCCAAAGATGCCGCCAACACAACTCAGTGTGTGAGTACTGGCTCGCAGAATTCCCAAGGTGGCCAGATTGCTGGATTCTTGAGCACTAAGATACTGACCTCGGCGACTGGAGAAGCCGCGTCCAAACCATAGACACCTGTGTGTCTGCTGTGCTGATTTCCAGAGGACTTTTGCAGATTGCTTGCCCCGTAGCAGTATGGATAGTAAACCCTTGTCCTTGGATCATATCACTGGAACTTGGATAGAGTACCAATCCATCGGCCGTGTTTTTCAGCTTGCGAAAGGGTTCGTACACCGCTGGTGGATGCATGGCCTAGGTATCCCGTCCTGGATGCAAACATGCTGAGTCTCAGAAGCTCATCGCTCTGTTGGAGTACTGTCTTCTCAGATAGGTCCACAAAAACCTTTCGTTAACAATTTCTCCTTCCTTTCAATTCTTCCAAGTCATTACCGACACGGTCGCGGTCGCCATAGTCAGAACGGCATACTGTTCTTGTGTACTCCTCCATCAGATCCTGCCAGGCTTGGCTTTCCTTCGTCGAGAAACTCTCGTTACTTCTTTTTGTCTGATCAACTACAGTGGGGAACATGAAACTGTTGAATGGATGATGAATGGACATTTGTTGTCGAGAGTGAGATGTCTGGATAAGCGAGGCGTGAGTGGGGGTCGTCGCTGCCAAGCTTGTTCCTTCCTTCATCTCAGTTGATGTGTATGGCTGCAAGTACCTTTGATGATCAGAGACACGGTTGTGGGGATAATTGTACTCTACTTTACTCAGGTCAATGAGATTGTGTTCAATGAAGTGTAATTGTGTGGGCTTGACCGAAGTTGGAGTTCGGAGAAGAAATAGTGAGGTCGGAGGGTCTCTGACTATGTTGAATATTTGAGTTCCTTGGGAGGCGCAACAGAACGTACGAGTCCTACTGAGCGGTAGGTATGTACGCCAGGGCATATCAGAGTAATTTTTTTACAGTCCAGCAGTTTCTCCCTGTCATGACCGATGATCGACAACTCCCCCTAAAGCCCATAACCCCATCAATAAGCCATTTAAGCAACGCAAAGTAATCTCTCGCAAACCGCCCGCACAAAGTAGCCTCACATCAAACTTCCACACCACCAGAAAGCCCTACCCCAACTTCTCAAACCTCTCCTTCGCCTTCTCCCTCGTCCTTTCCGCAAACCCTTCATACCCACTCCTGGTATTCCGTCCCGCCTCATCCAGCGCATCGCCCACTTTGCCACCCTGCGCGCCAAGCCCGACGCCTTGGACATACATGTCCGTAGCCACAGGTACCGTCACCCCCGTGCCTTGAGCACCTAGCCCTTCACCGGCCGACCAGCCCATTTTGCCGAGGAGAGAGGCGCCTTTTGATGGTGGGGGTGGGAGGTCGTCGTTCGAAGGGTCGTCGTTGTTTTGTGGGTTAGGTGTGGCGGAAGGGTTCGAGCCAGTGGGATTGGATTTCTTGGAGGGGCCGAAGGCGAGCCGGCGTTCTTTGGCTCGGTCACGGTATTCGGGGGTGTTTTCGGCTTGGGAGGAGGCTTTGGCCATTTTGGCTGCAGCTTTACCGACGAGTTCGGCGCTCTGCAGGTTATCGCGATGGAGCTGGCTGAGGCGCTCATGCTTGTTGACTTCGGTGTCAGTTTTGAATTGACGGGAGCAGAGGTAGCAGCATTTTTTGTCGAGATCGGTATACGACTTTGTTGGAGCAGTCTGCTCGGAGGATTTGGGTTTGGGTTTTCGGTTCTCTGGAATGACCTGCTCTGGGGATATATCTTCGGATGCTTGAGGCTGAACGCCATGCAGCTCAGCATGTCGATTGCTCCAGAATTGAAGATGTGTAGGCGCCGACTGATATTGTCAGAGCATGAAGGAGATAGGGTTGATCAGGGCATGATACCTTCTTCTTGGTTGCTGCTGCGCTTGCTTCAGCCTTCCTCTTCTTCGCCTTAGCTTCCGACTCTTTGCCTGGCTTAACGAGGCCCTCCTTTTCGGCAGCTGCGGCTGCTTTATCGGCTGAAGAAGTTCCATTCTCGTTCGTCGGGCCTTTCTCAGGTTCCACGGCGGTCAACATCAACTCGCTTACGTAAGCTTCCTCATCCCAGTACGCCAGTTTCGTCGCAGGGTTTCCAAGCGGGCTAAATGCAAACCGTTCCCCTCCTGGTACCGGATTGAAAACAGGCACAAATATGCCAGCGTGGACGTAGCTAACCATGACGGGCTTTGAAGATATCGTAAACTTCTCGAAAGAGTTGTATCTGGTCAAGGCCGCTTGTGCGTCCTAATCATAACTCAGGACCTTGACCCTCTAACGATATGGGGTACACCTACCTCGACAGTTCCGAACTCGGCGAAACCATATCGCCAGCTATCATTGCTCTTTCTGTCTCTAATTAACAATACTCTCCGGATACTCCCATACTTTGCGCCAAGATTCGCATCACCGGTCGTCGAGGCTACCTTCGCTCCAGACTTCTTAGTGGTGTTTGCAGCATGAGGCGAAGATCCGCCCGTTGGTTTATATAACTTTGCAACCCCTTTCGCAAGGATGTCTTCTGTGACCGTCGGCTCCAGGCCACGTACGAGCAAGAACTGTGAAGGCGTAGCATCGGGTGAAGCATCACTGTCTCCAATGTTTGTGAATTGAGCCGGTTTAGCTGATGCGAGGATACCAGGCGCAGATATACCTGCAGATGTCAGTAGGTGCGGAAACACGAATGTCAGACTATCTCAATTACCAATCTTTGGTGTCTGGCAACGAAAGCATTTCATGCGGCCGGGAAAGTTGACCAGAGTACACTGAACCAAATCAGTAAGACTAGGCGAGGCGCTTCATGATACGTACGATTTTACACGTCCATTCGCCTTCTGCTTTTTCCAAGCGATCACGGTCGTCTCTTTCCCGGCTGAATGCTATTCGAACCTTAGCGGCTTCACCATCATCCCCAGCAGCGGTACTGCCGTAAAGGTAGATCATCGGATAATTGCGTTCAACGAAAGATCGAGAATTCTGTAAAGTAGCAAACCGGAGAAATCCAAACTGACGAGACGCCTCTGTGTCAACTATCAGCGAATGAAGGAACGTGAGGCGAATTCGCATATTATGTACTGGTGTGCCGATCACGTATTACCCTCACATCTTCGAGCCCTCTGACATCGTGATACTGTTTAAGTTCTCTTGAAATCTGTAGACTCAACGCAACGACCGAAGACCGGCCATTTGCTATACCTTAGCCAAAACCCCTTGCATAGCTTATAGATAACTTAGGCTGCTTGTGGTAGGTGGACGATGTTGGGCGAGGCTTTGAGGAAAGGGAGGTGGTGTCCAACGTCTTCTTCTGCCATATCCGCTGGCAGTCCCTCCAAGATCACCTCTCTGCTAGGTGGACCTCCATAGTAGGGTGATCGATCTCTCCGTGGACTTCGACTCCTACTCCGGCTGTCGTACCCTGGCGAACGGTACCCTTCTCGGTCTCTGTCACGGTAGCCACCTCTTGGAGACCGTCCACGCTGATAGTTATTACGTTCTCGAGTGCTATCTCGTTCGCGTCTAAGGTCCCATTCTCGCGTGCTGCTTCCGTTCTGAGTTTCCATGGGGTGTCCACGAGTTGGTGTCCGGGAACGATCTTTTTCAAATTCAACATTAGCACATGCACAGAACTGTCAGATATCCTATCCCTTTTATGTTTTACCATGCGGTGGTGTGCGTCGCCTTGAAGATAGTGAGTTCCGTCGATATCTATGTCCGGAGTTGGGGTCGGAATGCTGGTCATCGTACATCTTACGGTCCCGATCACCGCGCGTTTGAGACGGGAGTGGTCGGTATACATCGCTAGGGTTGGCTAGCTCTTCAGCTTCACCGATAAGTGGACATGGTTCTGAGTCGTGTTTGTTCGAAGGTGTTTGGTGGTGGGGTTCAGAGCGAGGCTAGATCGAACTACAGTGATATGCAAAAGTCTGTAGTGAAAATGAATTCGCAAAATCATGAAAACATTTTGAACATGCAGCATTTCAAAATCGTTGTTTTCATGAATAACAACACAATAACAATATATTAAGAAAATCTGTAAACAGATTAATCAAGCAAATAAATAGCTATATCTATATATAATATTGTGAAAATAATTGTTTGTCATACTTTTCTAGATTTA
>QQTW01003128.1_pt1 | contig 12165 bp, 12 predicted proteins | sample 1904831 | NCBI WGS metagenome assembly QQTW01 (sample SAMN09435610, study PRJNA476489) | Subsurface metagenome, whole genome shotgun sequencing project. | reverse complement strand
CTTTTAGGCCGACGAGTCCTGACCGATCTATTTTCACAAGGCCATCCAGGAGTTGGAACGGGCCCACGCGGAACTATCGTTTGCAGCGTTTCTATACGCCATCAACAGTGATTCGTACTTCATCTTTCTCCATATGCATCAAGCTCTCCGAGTGCAACGGCGCTTGCGGTATAAGTCCGTTCGCAGGAGGTATGCCTAGGATACCGCACAACGCGGTTGTGGTCCCAAGAAGAACGATGTCCCAGGCAAATCCTCCTGGCTTCTTAGTACCATAGCGGTCAATGGTGCATATGATACTGCTGACTTCATGATCGAAGAAGAAGAGTACAGTTATGATTAGACCTGGGATGATTGCTGCAAAGATCCACTTAACCGGCAGTTCCCAAAATTGGACGAAGAAAACAGACCGGTCAGGACTCGTCGGCCTAAAAGAAGTACTGACTTGCAATGTCTCCTTGTCTAGCGATGCCAGCTCGCCGATGTAAGGCATGCCAATAAAGACAACAATGCTTATGGCTGCGGCGTATTCAGTGAGAGCTATTCGAATGTATCGGTGAAATAAGGGTTTCCAGCTCTCAGCGGTCGAGAGGAAAATAGCAAGCAGCGTGGTACCCACGGCACCGATAATGGCATATAGAAACGCTGCAAACGATAGTTCCGCGTGGGCCCGTTCCAACTCCTGGATGGCCTTGTGAAAATAGATGATGCTATTCAAGAGAGAGAAGATCTCCGTGGAGAATGTGGTCACATAGCGCATGGTCCAGTCGTGAGCGTTTATGATTGCCAGGACATAATGCATCCAACCGGCATGGATCAATGCCCACGCCATGAATGGAAGAAACGGTATCTAGCCTCCATCAGCCATTGGTTCTGGTGAAGACGCAGCTACCACCAAGAGAAAGGCGCACTAACGCCGAACGTGTCTACACACAATGTATACATATTTTCCGCAAGGACGGAAAATGGACCGGTGACTCCCAGTATCGTTAAAGGCTGTATGGAGAATCTGCGAACAGGATCAGCAGTCAGTTTCCCGCTTCATCTCTGAAGCTGTCGAGGCAGGCGAGTCGATTATGATTGAAGATGAGCACCGTTATATACCAGAGCATTGGTATGCGGCATGACCATTCAGAACCTATCCTCCCGAGTACGCAGCCCCCTACTTACATAGAAAACACAATCCCACACAACCCCGTACTCAACACCACCTCCACCGTCCCCCAATTCTTCCCCGTCCTCTTAAACAAATCACTCGCAAACGTGATCCCCGGCAGCAAATTGGTGAAAAACACATAGACCGCGCTGGCAAAAATAAGCTGATTGAACACCGTCCAGTCAGACTTGTACCGCTGGCCCAGATGTTGCAGGTCTTGGCGCAGCAGGCGCAGAGGTCGGAGCGGGGCGCCGGCGGAGAGCAGGGCTTGCAATGGTCGGGGCGTGTGTTTGGAAGGTGTTATAGAAGAGTGGTCAGGAACTTCTTGCTCCGATTCCTGGTTCACAGCGGGAGAGGATGCGGGGTTTACGGAAGGTCGGCGGGGTTGGTGCGATCTATGGCGGAGGGCGCTAGAGCGGAGGGACGGTGGGCGGAAGGCGGAGATTAGGGACATAGTAGTAATGATGATATATGCTGGGTGAATATGGTACTTTACGATGCTCACTTTCTTCGATTTACAAGAGGGAAGGACTACTTGAAGTCTGCCGCGCGGAACCAGGATGCCGCGCAATATACCCACTTGTGAGGATGCCAAGACATTTCTGCCCAGCGGCATGTCACTGACCGCCTTCTTTTCTGCCACCGAACATTTCCCTAGATCACGACGTAAGTTATCATCAATTCATAATAGACATCCGCTTTCCTAATGCAGAATCGTTATGGCTGTTGAAGATAAATTATCCTTGGCCTATCAAGATGCCCTTGTTCACGCCCCGTCCCTCTTTCACCGAGTCCATCAACATCCCTCGAGCATACTTCCTCGGCCACCACGCCTCTGGTCTCAAGCATATGCAAACAATCCTCTCGTCCGTTGATCTGGTAATCGAATGTCGTGATTACCGCATACCATTGACGTCGCAGAATCCGCTGTTGGAAGAGGTGTCGAGGGGCAGGGAGAAACTGGTCGTGTATACGAAGCAGGACTTGGGATCTAACCGGGGCCCGGAGGACAAGGAGGTTGGTAAGCCATTGTCACTGATCTTGGGACAGACATCAAGGCTGACATGTCGTCTGTCGCAGAGGGAAAATATAATACGCAAATGGCACGCACCGTCTCCTATCTTCTTCTCCGCCGGCAAACACCTCAACTCCATCCATCACATCATGCAATTCGCCCGTGAGAGGGGCCGCCGCCTCCGACTCCCTGACGGGTTCGCGCATGATGGTCGTCGGCATGCCAAACGTTGGCAAATCAACTATGATCAACGCGCTGCGCTGCATCGGCGTTGGCGGAGCCAAAGCCGCGAAAACGGGCGCGCAGCCCGGCGTCACAAGGAAAGTTGCGGGGGGGCATCAAGGTCACGGAAAACACGGATGGGTCCGGGAAGATTTATCTGATCGATACGCCGGGGATATTTATACCCTACGTGACCGAGCCCGAGGCCATGTTGAAGCTTTCTGTCGTCGGCATTTTGAAGGATACGATCATTCAGCCGGCGATGATGGCGGATTATCTGCTGTTTCGCATCAATCTGAGGGATCCGCGGGTGTATGAAACAATTTGTCCGCCGACGAATGACATTGAGTATTTTCTGACGGCCGCTGCCAAAAAAACCGGGAGGTTGAAGGCGAAGGCCGAACCTGATCTGAAAGCGGCGGCGTTGTGGATGGTGCAGAGGTGGCGGAGTGGAAAGTTGGGGAAATTCGTGCTCGATGAAATCACCGCAGATGCCCTGGAGAAGCGGAGGATGAACGTTCAAGACTTTGGCCGTAGTCCGCATCAAGCGAAAAAAAAATGGCGAAGCAAAAGCGAGCGCAGGCGAGTCAACTACTCGTTCTGTAGCCCACATCGCCATATACTGCCCATTACAGATTCCTGTACGATATTAAGGGAGAGCGTAGCATGTCCTTGAATACCTTCACACGACCAAATTTCGAATCGTAAACGCCGCCGCTATGCTGACCGAATACCCACACCGTTTGTGCATTTATCCGAGCTGATCCAGCAACTTCCGCCTTCGCCTCTCCACTAATTCCTCCTGCACCTCCTCTACCGTCGGCAGCAGCCAGCCCTTTCCATCCCCTGCATCGCCCGGCAGAGGTTCCCAATCCGGATCGTTATCGTCCTCCCCACTGTTCAGCAGGTTCTCGAATGCTTCCTTCTCCTTCGCCGCCTCGTAAGCCAGCAGCGTACCATCCTCCTCGTCCAAGTTATATCCGTAATACGACGCATCGACCTGTTTCCGCAAATCGGCCCTTCTCTCCAGCGGCTTGTCCGGCGCCGGTTTCGGCTTGTGGGCCTCAAACATCTCCTTGACGCCGGGAAGATCGCGAGCTCGACCGAAGTACCTGGCCCGAACAAACGTACCCGTCAGCGCCATTGCCATCACCTTGACCCGGGAGAGCCCCACTATCCCGCCCCGACTAGCAAGCAATGCCGACGGGCCAACTCACCGATACCCCTTCCCCGCCCCTGGAACCTCCCTCCCCTCGTCGTCGAAAACCTTCCCCCCACCCCGCATATAGTTTGGCCCGCCCAGATTCCTCACCTGCACCTCCCACATATGTTTCTCGCGCATGGCCCGGTTGATCTCGTCGTTCAGGTCGCGGATCTGGTAGTCGCTGAGACTCGGGTCTTGGATCTTCGACACTTTGCGCGATATCTCTTTGAGCACCTGGCCCCGCCATTTCTCGCACGCGGGGATCGAGGTCACCTCGGTAATCATCTTTGGACGGCGCGTGCGGCCTGCGTCGATGATGCCCAGGTCGGCCGCTTGGGCGGCGCGGAAGCGGAAGAGCATGGATTGCGCTTTTTCGGAGTTGCGCGCCTGTGGACATTGAGCTTTCTGCGGGAGAGAGATGGGTGGTCGGAGGGAGTGTGACGAACCATCTTGATGAGTAGGTGGATAGCGGAATTTTGTGGGAGTTGCTGAAGATTGTGGTGGTTGTACTGTGTGCGAACGAAGATCGGTGGTTCGAGGTTGGGAATGTATGATAGTGCGCTGATGGTTGCCGTGGCTCACCGTACTCTACACTAACTATCAGATGGTCAAAGCTCCCACGTGAACCTCGTCGCCGACCAAGGCAATCTTATGACAGCACATTGGATCAGATGTGACGCTTGGGATTGGCATCAATACAGCGATATCTAAACGTGAAGTCCTCTGTCGGCTTTTTCGATTTCTTGGTGTAGAAGACTGCTCTCTCTCTCTGACTCATCATCCACTGTCCGCACGAGCCAGGCTGGTTGTTAAAAGGCTACATCTGGCGTCCTGACGACTGGCACGGCTACACTCATACTTGATCATGCCACAATAAGCTGGCAATTATCGAGTCATGACCACTGGATTCTGAGGTCTGATGAACACAATAGATAGCCCGAAGTGCAGAATGCGGACGCAAATCTGATATTATGATATATGACATGTTGCTGGAACAAGTGCGCGTGCGTGTGAAGATGGAGAGAAACGCTGGTGAAGGCACGGAGGGAAGTATTGCGGTAGAGATCAGAAGATCGACACAAGGTTCAGCCCTTGAACATTGTGGTCTTTGAAATGGTAGTAAGGAACCAGAGATTTTGAAAGTGAGGGTGTGTCGGACTGTAGGTATTGCTGAGAAAGAGATGCAGAGTCTAGTCATCATACGTGTTTTCCTTCCAAGTCTATTGTATTTTCCCCCAATGTCACCGTGCCCCAGGCAAGCGCAGCGCCATGCATACCGAGGATATAAGCAGCATGGCTAGAAACGAGAAATCATCAGTCGTAACGGGAAACTAGTGGTGGATTTTGATTCTCTCCGCGTCGGGCTTCCAGGTTCCTACGGCGTATTAGCTAGGCTGGAAGGAAATTCAAACTTCGACAGAAGTGCAACACACCCTCAAACTCATGCTTGACAAATGCCATTGGGTCGTCCGGTTCCCCAGCGCCCATCTGCTGCACACCCGGGCTAAAGCTGGTGATCGGCAGAACGACCACGTCTCCGACTTTCTTTGCGGCCTTCATTCCTGTGAAGTGCTCGAAGGAGATGTTGCCTTTACTTTTCTCCATCTCAAAGTACTCTGGATTGTTGAAGTACTTGAACACTGCGTCGGTCCATACTGCCGGGCCCGTGAACTCAACAACAGACTTGTCAATCTTGCCAGCCTTAAGAATGCCTGCCTTCTTCATGCGAAGGGTATCTTCCGTGATCGTTGCGACAATGTCACGCAGGACGGGATGCCCGGGTTTCGATTGGATGGTCCATTGGCAGAATTGGATGCGTCGGGAGTACCATTCTCGCCAATCCTCCCGATCTGGGTCCGCCTCTATGCCAACGATCAAGCCGATCAAGGATCGCGGTACTTCCTCCGGTATCCATTCAGTTGCGGATTTCAGGGCAAACGTGTCGATATCGGTGTATATACCACCACGGGCGAGGAGTACTAAATAGCGGAAGAAGTCCGCTTTCAAAACAGGAAGTGGAAGAGACTTGTACGCTTCGAGGACTGATGGCACTGAAGCATAAAGATGACGTATCAAATGTACTGCAACCTCGTCGGTGATGACTTCATGGACGAATCCGGGATGAGCTTCGGTCCAGCTTGCTTCTGCTGGTCTGAAGTTCTCTCCAAAATCCCCTGAAGCCGGTGTGTATTTCCACGTCTGCCAGATGTATCCTGGAAACTTCCCTTCCACATCGTATGGGAACTGGTATTCCAACTGTTCCCTCAACGGCTTGCCTGCAATGTCCGTCAAGGCCTGTTGTCCTGATGGCTTCTTTTTTGAAGGCTTTGGAGGGGGATACAGTCTACCCGACTGGGATGGCTTGTACGCAGCGCGACCTGTGGTTTGTGGATAGGTGATACCATCTGACTCCGGTCTCCGATCCGCTGTGGAGCCCTTCTTCGGGACCATAGGGTTTGGTGTTTGCGAGGATCGGAAGAGATAAATTAGGGTGAGGAAGCAGGCTGCTACCATCAAAGCCTTCCGAAATGTGAACATCTTGGGTCGTTGACGATGTCCGACGTCGAGGAAGAGGTAGCGGATATTGAATCAGTGGAAGAGAAGATGACGGCGGCGGAAGGATTGTTTATCGTCAGATCGGATGAATTGTACGACACATCAGGCAAGATGGAAATGTTTCGCAGATACGGTATCCTTGGAACACGGGTGTGACTTGGTCGATTAACTGTCAATACATCCCCGGGCGAATATCTAGATGATTGTCGAGCATTGTCCAGAGATCGATAGTGAACGAGATTGATTGATGGGTGATTTAGGATTACTGAAAGGGTTGAGGTGGCCACATAAGTAAGATGTAAGGGATTGGTTTGGCTGGTGGAACATGTGCAAATAACCTTACCTCATGAAGCCAAGAAATGCCCGGAACTTGAAGATCGCGCTAAACTTCAGATAACTAGCGGCGCCAAGACGTGTCGGACTTGACGAACGAGGCTCTCACTTTGGCTTAGCGCACATGTCGCGGGAGATATATATAGATATATGGATATAATTCTCAAAGGTACGCTTGTTGTGACATTCTCGACGAACAAGGCATCTACGGGCATGATGTATTGGATGGTAAAGAATGACAAAAACAGAGATTCCAAAGCGTCAAAAGCAATCTCGTTGACCACTGCAGCCCAACTGACAACCTCATCACTGGGTCATTCGGATCCACTTAGCAGTCGTGCACCCAATCCACCTTGATCCTGCATGCAGAATCTGCGTCTATCAGCAGCTGCGAAAAGCTTTGTATGAGCGGCGAACTTACTCTGCTTGGTGGTGACCCATCCACAGGTCTGGCAGCCTTGGCCTTGAATAGCTTGGAAGGCGTTGGACAGTGAAGCCAAATCAGCTTTACACTGCTCTCTCCGACCATCAACAACATACGAGCCTTCGACGAACAGACCGCAGTGTCCAGCACATACACCGGACTTGCTAGAAGTCGCAGGACACGTGTCAGCGGACGATTCCTCTCCGAATAACGGATGTGTAGGGTTGCCAATGTCAAATTTGTAGTGAGGTAACTTACTCGCCACCGTTCGTGTAGGTGGTTCCTTGAAGCCTCTTATAAGCCTCAGCACAGGCGTTCTTCAGGTCCTGACCGTTGGAGCAACGTGGTGACCCGCTGCAGACATTCCTTGCGTTGAGGACGCTCCTTTCGGCTATGCCTCCGACTGGAGTGGACGTGATCCCTTCGCCATTGAAAAGGTTGACCATCTCGGGGACGGTTGCTGCCGTTGTATAGGTGACGAAGGCCACAAGAGCAACGATGGCGGTGGTGAAATGCATGGTTTTAATATTTTGAGGATCTGGATTCTGGTTGGGAAGACTCAACGATGATTTGTAGAATCGACTGCTGTGTAAAGAAGTGTTCGCCAGAAGATGAGACTTTAGGATGATGAATGTTATACTGAGAGAACCGATCAGCTTCCTGAGAGGAAGGTCTTCTTATATCTTTCTCTCTCGGTCTGCCTCCTCGTCGCCATAGTCGTGTTATACCCGGCAATCGGTCTCGAAAAAGACTGCGTTCTCTATTTCCAACTTCCAATCCACTTCAGCTTGTTTCGGAATGATCTCATGAATCCATCTACATCGGCAATGCCCACTGACAAGCCGTTGATGATGATGATGCATTCTTGCACCAGGAGAAGATGCTAATCCAATCCCAACTCCAACCGTTCAAGCCCTTCGACGGGTCAACAAACGGGGAGGCGGAGCGGTCGAGGGTCCATCACTCAACCCACAACTCGCTAGATAAGCTCGGCCCCCGAAGTTTATTCGCATGAAGTGAGTTGTTTCGAGTTGAATGCCCCCAGAAATTATAGATATGTATGAGATTTAGTGTTCGACACAGGTTTTTGGAGCACTAACACTACTTGAGCTATTACAGCCATTAGGTAGTCCGAACGACCGCAGTAGGTAATTAGTTAGTTACTGATAATGTTAGGTGTGGCCATTTCGGGAAAATAAAGACGTGCCCTAATCATAGATCTATTCAAGCCGCATTCTCTCACCCGATGATTCTTCCGGTTACAGGACTTTACTTCGAAAGCCCACCTCATATCAAGCTAGATACGTTCTGCAGTGTCTCGGTCTGGCAGCTGTCAGTGTTCAACGCAGAACCTCGTATACTACGCTCCGCCGCCTTTAGTGTCCAGATAGCTTCAACAAGGGGGATCCAGCTGACAGTGAAGCAATTGAACCAACGACCGTGGCTTAGCTACCCACACCTATTCCTGTTCAGGAGCTTCGCCAACGTGAAAACAACACCTCCGATCTTCGCCCCGCTATGTCCTGACCAAGTACCCAAAAGGAACTACAACGTTCTTGAGTTGCCATAGCCTTGTCGCAGACTTGTCGCAGAAGACAGCGTGAATAGCAATGTTGGACCCATATAAAGAGCATGCCAGCGGACAGCAGAGGATCGGCAGACGAGCCCCCTTAGGGCTGATCATTGCCAAGAGTTGTTTTGAATGCCGGGGAAACGCAACTTGCAGCCCGCCCTGTGTTCGAGCCATAGATGTGGCAAATCGTGAAACCCTAGCGGTGACGGCCTCTTCCTTCGCTTCCAACAAGCTCGTCGAGGGTTCCCTGAGTGCTGTGTTTGAAGCAGAATAGAGGAATTCTTGGTCGAGCAACGGTTCTTCAGCCCGGCAAAGATGTGCCGGCGGTCTGTTGGCATTATCACAGACCCCAAGAACCAGGGGAGTCGGAAGGATTCGACCGCAGTTGACGATATCCAGAGTGTTGCTCTCGATTTGTTCGAAGACTTCGAGGATGGTCGAATCCTGCACATGGTCGAGTATGGAGGAAGAACCATAAGTACAGCGGAGAAGCCATCCAAAAGATCCGCTTCCATAGTCCGCAACCCATCATTTCAACAGACCTTCCTCATTTCACCGTCTCCGCTTCAAGCTGCAGTGTGCCCTGTATAGACATCATGCAATTCGTACTTTCACTCTACATTGCGCTCTCCCTCTGGGCGCTCTCCACCACCGCTCTTCCTTCTCAAGACACCCCCAATTACAATGTCGTTGTGCCGCGCACCGTGGCTATCGAGCGAGCTCTGGAAGAGATTCAAAAGCGCGGATTGGTCGACCCTAAGAAGGCACGCCGGGCGCTTGCAGAGGACCCTGAGCTGCTGGAGATGGTCGAAGCTGGGGACACCACAACCCTGTCAGTGCGGTCCAATACGGACCCGGGCTTGGCCCGAAACCTATGGGTGCCCGTCCCAGCTACCTGTGTACGTCTGAAGTGCCGTCAATTCCTGAAGGTCGCTGCCTGAGACCTAATCAATCCTCAACAGTACGCATGCATAATCAGCTGCTTGACGACAGCAACAGGTGCGCAGTATCTTGCGGGATCCACTGTCTCCACGGTTGGACTTTGGCGCACAATCGCAAAGTAAGTTCATCGGAGTATCTTGTCTGGCAACACGGAATGTGAACTGACGTACAAGCACAGTTGTGGTGTGACCTGTGTCTTCTCTGGAGAGTGCACGACCAGGCAAGCGGGCACATGGCAGGCTCAACAACCTCACGACTTCCCCACTCACATGAAGTGAATGCGTTTGGAGGAACTGCATTGCGCCAATTGCACCGCTTGATTCAAGTTGAATGCGATATTGCGAGTTTTTGATTTCATCGAGTCATTTCTGTCGTTTCATGGGTCGAGTCCTGTACTCTTACTACAGTGATTAGTCATCGCGCTAAATTACGTGGTACAATACCTTAGCTTTTTCGTTGGCAGCGCAACAACACTGGATGATGCCGAAAACTCATTGACTTACTTTTGCTGCTGTAGTTCAGTGTAATCACATCCCAGACATAGACCTCCTACTGTAATGGCACTATTAGGTTCTCCGCCTCTGGCTTCCTTCCTCGATTTTGAAGGATTTGCGTTTTCTGGTGCCCTAAAAAGCTAACCCCTTTGCACCATCAAGCTTAGAGTTGGTCACGGTCCACGAGCCATAGACGAAGAAAATGGTGTATTAGTGGTTTGGGAAACTGGCCGATGGCCCAAAAGTTGGATGGGACCTCGAAGAAACTGTGGGGCTGGTGCACGGTGGCGGAGTAATCCTGGCAGCCCTGCTCGGGCGATTCTTCGAATCTAAACCCCCAACGACCCCCAAGTCTTGAAATAATTCCGACCAAAGCCTGCGCCCTTCAATGTCGCTCATGCAGGGAGTAGTCTCAATGGTCGCCATCGTCAGCTCTTCAGTTCAAAGCGTGCATTCAACCAGATCTATACATATCTCGGACGTCCCACATCTTCTGGTATACTGTGTTCAAGCAGCATCATGACTTCTAAGACTCCAAGCCCTGGCGATATCACTTGTTCGCGACCCCCACCTGTCGCGCCCTCGCCATTTCTCTGCCTCCCTTTCCGTCTCCGCTACGAAATATACACCTACGCAGTTAACTGGCCGGACCTGCGCGTCCCCTTTGCGCGTCTCTCCCGCGAATGTGAGCGTGTCGAAGCCATTTGGGAGTCGAAGCGCGACCCCAAATGCACGTTCCCCAGCCCGCGCGTTGCCGCCCGCACCACGCCGACCATTCTGCTGCTGAACCGGCAGATTACGGCCGAGGCGCTGCCGATCTTGCGCGACAAGACGCTTGTGCTGGACACGCTGCCGCCGTACACGCCGTTCTTGGGCAGGCCCATGGATATTACTGACTTTATTGGCGAGGCCACATTACAGCGTGTCAGACGAGTGTCGTTGAAGATGGACTTGGTGTTGGATGCGAGAGGGTGGGCGAAGACGGTAGAGACGCTGTTAGATGTCTGGTGTGTCAAGAACAGCTTGGTGGAAGTGGTGGTGAATGTTACCAATGCGTATGGGGACGAGAGGAACATGGTTGGGGAGGAAGCTTCCAGACAGCAAGCAGCAAGGTTGATCTCCAAGGTGAGCGGCTCAGAAAAAGGGATGATTCTTGAACCTTTGCCTGATGAGGAAGCAGTTGAGGGGCTTTGGGGAAGAGACGCCGGTGAAGTTCGAGGGCACGGTGCCGGATGTCAGAATGATAAAGCAGGACTCTCATCCCGGTCAATGGTTTGGCATAGCCACATGATGATTGTTCAATCAATTATCAGGCACTAGCAGGTTCAGAAACTGACCAGAGCCAGCTTGAAACACCAATGCTCAAGACGACTATACCGCCCTGTAGATCATTTATGGAGCCATATGTAGTCCAGGTGAGGGTCACGTGTATTCAGGACTTTAAAGTTATGCTTTGGGAATATTTGCGCAGTGTATCTGATAAGTTCTGATTACATTGAACGTATCAAGTGCATTAGTAAGCCGTGTACACCTAGCTTTGCTGTATGTCAAGAGAGTTGTTGGCCCAAGGTCGCTCCACGGGCACATCGTTGTGCGCGGTGGTCTTCCATGTCATCGCCGACTAGTATGTTCACATCACAAGATCCGTCCGTGGACAGAGCACTCGTCCTTAAAGGGGCCATGCTTCCTAAGAACGAATACAGTAAGACGTCGGGAATTCTTCTGTTGGACATACGACTATTGTTTGATAAGTACTTACTATGAGTTGATGATTATCTAATTCCCTGCTTTATGTAAGCTAGCGCACCATCACGTGTAATTGCATCAGATTCGAAACTTTCGATTTACTGGACGGTATCGGACAATGGTAGTCTAGGCTACCATACCTCCGTTTTCATGATGACGGACCAGACAAAATCCTTGGAGCCTTCCAGGGCTGAAGAAGACTGTTCTAAGATAGTACCCACCGCGTATCACCATGAGCGGCGTCAAGGTCTCCGTTGGCCCTGCCCGTATTGCGATGAATTTACTACGACACGGCCAACGCTACCATGACTTGAAACCTCCACTTGGACTGTCTTGGTCCACAACCAGACAGATCCGCCATATATCACAACCTGTTCGGTTTCTGCGCACACAGGCTTCCCAAAGTGCCAATGCAGCAACTGCGCACGCACCATGTCCTCCATCGTTAGAATTGGAAATCTGGTCGCGTAAGGCTGATTGTCCGCAGGATCGATTGAACTTGG
>QQTW01003127.1_pt1 | contig 12171 bp, 9 predicted proteins | sample 1904831 | NCBI WGS metagenome assembly QQTW01 (sample SAMN09435610, study PRJNA476489) | Subsurface metagenome, whole genome shotgun sequencing project. | reverse complement strand
CCCCCGAAAAGCAGGGAATGCCGAAACCCACGGGAGGATATAGATGTGCCGATCAGTTGTGCGCCTTGGACGGGGCGATGAAACTCCATGGCTGGGGGCTGGTTGATGCATCAACGAGAATAAGTGCAGAGGGCTGAGCTGTAAACGTGCATTATGAAGCCTGCGGTGGATGTCGTACTGTTGCACTATCCCATAGGAATAGCTCTCTGTGCCAGACGCGGTATCGATGTTAGTGATTACATAATTAATCCACTCGACGGGTTAACATCGCTCTCATCCACCAATGCGGCAATCTCCAAACAACCCGATGCTATATAAGTTGTTCTCACCGCGCTTTTCTCTCGCCATCAGTGGCGCTATGGATCGAGCTTGTTGGCGGCTCCTGACGCGTCCCTGACGATCAGCCTGGGTTCGACTCCTGGGGTGTCCAACGGGATATTAAATCTGGGTAACCAGGCCTTGTAGATACTCTCGGCAATAGAGAGCCACCTCAGAGTGAGGTACAGAGTTTTTTTGTCATTTTGTCATCTCTCCCGATGACAGCATTTCGTACGCAACGGCTCTTGCGTGATCGTTAGTCTGATTATGCTCTTGATGTTACTGGTTGTTACTGTTGGGCACGTGAAGCTGTTGGACGTAGCATTGAGACCAACATCCAGAGCACCTAGGTCAGCCGTTAGTGATCTGACCACTCTATGAGAAATGGACAGCACGACACGACAAGCCTTTCGCTCTGTCGAGACGAGAGCTCGAGATGAGTTGAGGGCTAGCATTTAAATCTCCATCTTGGTATAGGGATATAGAAAGGCTTTCGTAATGCAACAACGTAGAAACGGTGGCAGATTGGGGAGAAGAACAATGGAATAGCTCAGTAGAAATCGGCTGGTGCTCCACCCTACCTTGAAGCCTTTCAACCCACCTGTGGGCCCTATCAGCCACCTTAATATTCCTCGTTTCACGTACAGTATGAGATTGAATATGACTAAAGAAGGTTAGAATGAGAGGATCTCGGGGCCGACTTGCTTCCGATTATTGCTGAGTTGTTACTCCGCGTAAGTGGTACAGGTTCTGGGCGCATCCGAGTGGAAATCAATCCTTCGGCGGAAGCTAACACAAGTGTATCATTCCAGTACCTCGGACTCCACGGACAATGATGTTGGAGAAAGTCCTAGAGACCTGTCTCTTATTCCGCTTTTACCCTACTGCGGAGATGAAACATGGGTTTCCACTCCACTGCAGCAGTGGACTGTACTCGGGGGGTGACAGATGAAACTGAGCGGACAGTACCCGGCGTCGGCGTATTTGAACGTGGTAGTATTACTGGGGCGGATAACTGCCCGCTCATCTTCATCCGTCACCCCCCGGTACCACTTGTCCGAGGACTCGAGGAACTCGACGACCAAGAAGAAAGATGGCTGAAATTCTAGCTGATCCAGGGAGCTGCCATCCTTGTTCCTTCGCTTCAGATGACTCGATATGATTGTAGAATAGACTGATAGACGCAAGATTCGATATAATATATCCTGATCTCCACGAGCGCTGGCATCATAGTTATGTTGTTGCGCTAAAGAATCTGCAGTGGCCTTCTTGATAGTCACATGGATGTAACAAGTCGTCGTCCTGCTCCTAGAATCGTCCAGTTCCAGTTTGTCTTCTGAGCATCGTGTGATCTCTTCGAGAGGCCTTTTGCTTGCCCTTATCGACGTCCCAATTCCGTTCGAATGGCGGCCACCATCCCCTTGGGGCCCAACCTGTCCACGACACCCTCCTTCAATCCAAACTGCCTTTCAATCTCTCTCGCCGATAGATTCTTATCATCCCGTAGCATGAGTACTTTTCGAATCGTAGCTATGTCCAGGAACTGCCGCGCTGTTTGATGCGCTTTCCCGGCTTCTGCAAACTCCTTCTCCGCCTCGGCCGCTAATCGTTCACGGGCCAGCAAGACCTGCACGGCTGGATTCTTGCTGGGGTCAGGAAAGATCCCTTGGGTTCGAGAAGTGCCAGGGGAAGGGGAAAAGGTCGCGGATGGGGAATACATCGTGTTGGGCTGGACGGCGCCTAAGGAGCGGAGGGAGGCGGCGTAATGTGGATCAGAACCATCGAGGTTGATCGCTATGAAAGATAGGTGTTAGTGATAGTAGTGAATGAAAGGGCTATGGTGAATTTTTGCTCTACCTTCATCTCGTCGATCGTGCGCTTGGCTCTGCTCGCGGCCCTTGGGTGCAACTGGGTCCGGTTGCGCTGCTCGTCCAGGGGCTGTTGCGGTATTTGTCTCTGCGATGCCTGGTCGTGAAGTAGTTGGTGGGACACGTGTAGGATATTTTCGAGCAGCACCTCGAGCTGCTTTGGAGCTTGATGACCCCATGGTTATGGATTTGGTCAAGTCATGGCGAACGCTGCCGAGATAGGAAAGTACACGAGGGGATGTTCAACAGGAGAAAAAATAAAATAAAGGAAGAACAACCGCGACGAGTTTAGAGGGCAGATCGATGGCAATTCTTCATGGCTGGACGAAAAGTTTGAAGCAATGCATCTACAACAGGTAGCTTGAAAACGAGGATATGGGAAACTTTTATTCGCATAAAAACACCAAACTGGCTATTCTCTAATCGGAATCGCATCAAATTTCAACAGGATAGAAGAGAGAAAACAGCCTGTTCAAATTCCTCTATCTCTTCCCGGCTAGACGCCTCTCTTGCACCTCCGTCAACGCCCGACTTCCACTCAGATATGCAATCGCGGCAACCATCCCCGCAACAGGCAGCGTCTGAAACAGGTTCCACTTGAGGTAGTACATGAAAAAGATGTACTCTAGTGCGAGGATAGAGCCAAAGAACGAGGCATACGCCAAGGGAGCTCTTTGCATTGCCTCTGCCACATGATCCGTGTTGGCGCCGAGACCCAGCCACTGCGTTAGGTACGTTAGTAAGGCACTGACAACATTGATGGAGCTCTACGTACCGCAACGAGAAGTGACCCGAGCGCTAGGAGATTGACCGCTGTAAATAGAAGAGTGATGACCGTGGCAGGGCTCTTAGCATCGAGTCGAAAGATATGGTGGATCTCGTCCAGCTTTCCGTACCGCAGCGGTTTCTTTACGGCCGCGCTGGGGGCATTGGTATCCAACTTGATATCAATATCAAACAGATCTTTCTTGAATGGCTGCGACTCCGAAAAGGATGCGATCATAAAACGGGCCTTCAGCGGACGAGAGGCGCTCAAGAACTGGGCCGGTAGGTCTTTCTGAGTCTGTGCGGGGTTAGCTGTGGTGTTGTTGGCAGAGATATCTGATCGGACTGACTAGCTCCACTTTTGCTTTGCCCGAGCCCTTCACAACAAGCGGATAGGCCACCTCCAATCCCGAATGAGGATCGCGAACAGCCAGAAAGGCCTGATGGGCTTTCTTGGGTGTTCCGTTCTCGACGGTGGTCAAGGTGACTTTGAGGATATCCAACGACTGGAATGGAATAGCCTTCGATAGCGGAGTCGACGGTGTCAATCTAACCACCCAGACTGGATTAGCACGACATGCTGGCCATCAGATGCAAGGGCAATGAAGCACTATGAAAATTTTGGAGGAGCATACTTCTCTTTCAATCCAGCTCCCACACCAGATCCCTTGGTCTGGACAGTCAATGTTGCATCATCGAAGCTCCATGATGCAGCGAGAACTTGGCTAGTCAGGAGCAGCAGGCTCGCCGGTATCTTGGTGAGTTTGCAGAGCAACATCGTGATGTTGGTGAAGTAACGTGATTGCCAGGAACTGCTGGGGTTCAGCTCTGCTGACAGGTAGCTCTAAGTATCTTCGGGCGGGAAGTGGCGCGTTAACCGCGCGCTTGTTTCGGGAATAGCCGCACCGTTCCACGACCATCCCGGTTAAAGCCGGGCGGATCTAACCGAGATGTTACCCGGTTATCGATATGAATCGCGTCTATGTCTTCTGTTGACACTCAACCCTGTTCACTCACTGCAACTCACTTCGCAACACTCGTCCGCAATATTTTCAGCACCTTCAAGTTATCCAAGAGTACCAAGTCTATCAAAGAGCACCAAGTCTAACATATTATCTGTCTACGGGTCTAGAGTACATCATTGTGTTCTGTGTAGGAGCCTACGAGTGGGTGACCGCAAGGCGAGACGGAAGAGACATGGCGTCAAAGAGGGGACGTTCGGACTCTCCTAGTACGTGACCTGTTCATGATGCGATCAAAGATTATCAGACAGACCACGACACTGACATCGATCGTGAGCATGCAGTGTCTGCTGATGACGATCATCATTATTGGTCATCGGCGAGCGAGAACGGCGACCGAGACGATCAAGGCGACAAGATGGAGCTCGATGTCGCAACGGACGCCGAGAAGACAATGCGTGATGTCGCAACGGACACCGAAAAAAACATTCTGGAAGTTTCCGTGACCGAGGCTCTGCAGGAGCAGCACAACATGGACCAGTACATCGTCAACATGTTGGAGACTGAGGCTCTTCGCCAAGACAACACCCACGACACGTCCGTGATCAACGCTCCTCATCAACACAACACTCAGGACACCTCCACAGTCGACGCTCTTCAGCAACACGACACAGACAGCGAAGCATCGCAGGATTCAGACAGCGACATGTCTGGTTCTCTATCTGATATCCCTGAAGTCGATTTCTCGACCGCTCCTCCGCCATCGGATCCCGTCCAGCTGGCAATTTGGGTCGCCGAGCAGATCAAGAAACTCCCGCAGCCCGGCATGAATCAGTCTACGTCTCTCGACGCGTCAAGCTCAGCCATGCAGCAATCCGGCGCGAACCAGTCTACTACTCTCGACGCATCAAGCTCAGTCATGCAACAGTCCGGCGCGAACCAGTCTACCACTCTCGACGCGACAAGCTCAGCCATGCAGCAATCCGGCGCGAATCAGTCTACCACTCTTGACGCGTCAAGCTCTGTCATCGACCAGCCCGCCATGGCCGGCAATAACTCGAACGACGAGACCCCCCAGGCCGCCACGATGACTAAAAACCAAAGGAGGAAAGAAGCCGCGCGGAAACGCAAGGCCATCTGGCGCGAAAACCACCCAGAGGAGAGTGAGTTGCTGCTCTCTTCACATGAACTTCTATCGCTCGCCACGACTGACACTGTTACTCAAGATAGCCTGATTGATCTCCGAAATCGAGTCAAGAGCAAGGCCAGAGAGAAGTTCGGCGCTGGTGCAAGCGACGAGAAAGCCACCTGGATCGAGGCCCAGTTCAACCTCCGCCGCGAGAGGCAGCTAGCCAAGCAGCAACAGCAGCAGACTCAGGGGGTCGGGGGTGGCAACGCGGGCGCTCTTGTTCATGCCGGACCCGGTTCATCTTTGGTCCCGACGACCGTCACCAACTCCGGGGGAGAGACCAATAACATCGACCCCCTCTTGAGCAATCCTTGGTTCAGCGATGGGGTGGCCACCAACAACAATGGGAACGTCGGACCGGCCAACGGGTTCGAGAGCACCACGGTCCAGGGAACGACGGGGCCCTCGCCCTTTACTGGAGGGATGCGCACCATGGGTGCCAATCCCGGCCTGATGCTCGCCGAAGAAGAAGAAGAGGAGGACGAGGACGAGGGCATGGGAGAGAACGAATTCGGATTCGGATTCGGAACCGGAGCTACCACGGCCGGCAATACCACCACCACCGAGGCCAACCGAGCTCCATCCCCATCCGGGAGGTCAGCTGCTTTCGAGACCCTCATGGGGCAGGTCAACACGGGTGGACCATCATCCCGTGCTGACCGCGAAACAACAAACGCAGCAATCGCCTCGCTGCTCGGGCTCGACCCGGAGGTCATGCGAAGTATCAACGCCGAGACGGCACGCATGAGGGCGGCAGCACCGCCGATGACTGAGAAAGAGAAGGAGCTGATGGGAAGTTTGGGATTTCCTCCGGGACATCCGCGCCACAAGAAGTTCAATCCTGATCCTGAGAACAAGATGTAGGAGGTACGGGAGGTTCCTCTCCCCTTGCCCGAGTAGGTGTGGAAGGATAGAGAGGAGGTATCGCAGTGGTCGCTTCTCGTTAGTTCTCGTCGTGGAATGAAAGTGTGTCGGAAAATGTGTTATGTGTTGTCCCATTCACTCTCTTCTATTCCTGATATTGCTGTTCCTTGTGTGACCATCTGAGCGAGGTGCATGGAGTCGGTCAGGGACGATACCCATTTGCTTTTCACATGTGCTCGTCTGTAAAGCCAGCGCCTGAGATATGAGCCATCGAATGAACATGCCATTGAGCGAGCAGCAGTAGTGTCCAGTAACTCTACGTTCGAACCCTGGATTTACAGCATCGAGAGACGGATGAATATAAATCTCTTCCCCAGAAATACATTTCAGTGTCGATAGTCGTACTGTAGCAACTCTTCAGCTGCAAAAGCATCGGCACCTATTCTAATTAATACCCCGGTCATACAAGAGGCAGCGAACTCGTACTGAAAATGAGCTAAATCCAACAACAATCCAATCCAGTCAAATCAGCACCGAAAACAACACGCCACTATGTCTCTCGGCACGCTTGAGCTCTAGCCTACTGACGACGTACACTCTACTGGTAGAACTAAAACAATGCCTTCCCCACCGCCGCTACCACCACCACTCCCTTACCGGCCAATAACACGCCCTCCTCGAGCTCCACCACATCAAACGCCAGCTCCATCAAATCCAATGTCAGCCACACCATCCTCCTTCCCCGGGACTAAAAGCGCACTGCAACCACCACCGCCATCATCAACATCATCAATATCTTCCCCAAAGAGGGTCGTCCCAGATTATAAAGCCACAGCAAGAAAGTACGTTTGTTTCTCTTATCTCTCCTCACTTCACTTCCCAGCTTCGCATGAACAACCCTTGCTCCCTGCCACTTCTGCTCCCTCCTCACTCTCGTCCACCAACCCAGTCGCATCAAATCCATATATAATATCAACATATCATCCCCTCCTTTATATCTATAGATCCATCCCTTATTCCATGACTACACTTATGCATCCACAACCAAACAATATCCCATACCACAAAACACCCCAGTAACATCAATAGCGTTAATGAGTTCATTGCCGGGAATTCTAATGAATTAATGGATACGAAATAGAGTCACAGCCGCAATGGTCGCCTTGCCTATATTAATCGTTACCAGCTACGTTCTTTATGGACGCGTCTTCGAGGGGAAGGAGAGGAGGAGATCGATTGTTTCTTCTGGGAATACGTCTTCGGCTGTTTCTAATCTCGAGAATCTTTCTAATGCTTCGAGTAACTCGAGGGATTAATGACTTGAATCACATCTTCTGGATTTTGTTCTTCTTCTTTTTGATGAGTTTGGGGTTGGTGATCTATAGTGGCATTAGTTTTCTTTGATGTCAGCATTAGCGTATAACTTCTCATTTCTCTTCGTCGTCTCGTGCTTGGTTAGGATTGCCAGCATCGACCGCTAAAGTGGTGATATTCAGTCAGAGAATGATAGAGTACAGGGCACTGGTTTCAGATGATATCATTTACAGTCTTCTCAGTTCTACGGGACCTTGCGGGAGGATGGATCATGGACAGCCGAAATCAATCCAGAACTGGCAATGCGTTCCCTATTGTTGCTGCTACTAGTTAAGAAACACAGTAAGGGAGGGCACTAGACATATTCCCCTTCCACGCAATCCCTCGTTCACATTATTATCGAGTACCCCTCCACACAGTTCCTTCTACCCTCACAGCATCATCACACCCACCACCATCGCTCCCACCACTACCGTCAGACTCAACATCCCCGTGACACCGCCTGCGGCCGCAGCGCCCGTTGGCGCAGCGCCAGCACCACTAGCGGTAGTGGACGAGCTCCCATTCGCCGTCCCATTCATTTCCCCACGATTCATCTTCCCCTGGCCGCCGATTGCCGAAGCGTTTCCAACCGTGGTAGCGTTCATGGGCATGATGGCCGGTTCATAAGCCGAGCAGGTATTATTCTCAGCCAGCGGACAACTCGGCGCGATACACATCGCTTGAAGACGCTCTCCTTGCTCCGGAACGACGACGGTGGGTGGCGAACAGCGGTAGTTGAATAGTTTGTTTAACGCCATTCCAACGGCCGTCACGTCCTCCGTGGTCACCCCGAAAGAGGCCGCCGCGAGACCGACTTGTTGGATGAAGTAGCCCATTTCGTAGGGGTTGAGGTGCATGTATCTGGAGACCATTGTTAGTTGTAGTAAACAAAGTAAATAAAATGGGTGTCTTATGTGAAAGGGTGGAAGAAGTGCGGGGGAATGAATGAAGAAGAGGAAAGGAAAGGAAGGCAAGGCAAGTAAGATGCAAGAGGGAAGTAAGAAGATACGTACTTATGCACTTCATATTGCGATCCGGAGCCCTTATAAGAGGGATACTCAGGCACGCCCTGCTTCGTGCAGCCCAGGAGGACACCGAAGTACTGATACAGATGCGTCACGAGAAAACTTCACATCATCATCGTCGTCAGCAGACTGGAAGAGATACCTGGTAGGTATATCAAGATAATACATACTATTGATTCGATGTCTCGTCAAAAGCGGGCTTGCTCTGCTTGAGCGCCTCGGCTCCACCGCCGTCCAGGAAGTTGACCGATTCGCCGTACCCTTTCCCCGTGTTGGTCGATGCCAGCTGGCCGTTGAAGTAGGGCGCCAGATTGACGGGCGTGCCGTTAAAGCTGGCTCCGGGCGCCAACAGACCGGGCACGACAATCCCTACGTTCGGCTGCGTGTAGTTGCCCAGCGCGACGGTGTTGACAATCAGCGTCAACAGTTTCAGCTGGTTCGCTGCCGTGTTCTCCTTCAGCAGCGCCGTGGTGTAGTAGTCACAGATTGACTCGCTCTCGGGTCGCTGCGCCGTGGCCAGGACAGCCAAGCCGGCCGTCGCCAGCAGCGACGAGCGTCCGAAATGCATGATAGAAATATGATGAAGCTGTAGCGAGTGATGTTGCCGGTTAAGCAGCGGTGAGGGAGGTTACTAAATGAGAGGAAGTGAAGTAGAAGAGGATATCAAAGAGACAGGGGAATGAGCGGACGCAAGTGGAGATCGATTGTTATTGTATCAACAAGGGCCACGACAAGGACAAGGGAGGAATGTGCGGCCGGGAAATGAAGACAGATCCATATCTATCTAGTCCAGGGGATATTGTATCGATCAGCAACAAGGCCAAAGGGCCTAGTATTGCTAACAGCCATCCATAAGGCAGGACCGGATGATGCCCGTTCCGGCGGTTGGCCCTACTAGTGACGCTAGTAGTAAGGCTCTTGCTTGCAGCATTGTCTTCCATAGCAAAGGGCCGTAAGGGCTCCGGAATGGGGTTTTCATCATTTCCTTCATCCGGACGCCGGAAACGGTCAAGGGAGAATCAACGTGTCGGAATGCGGGTCTCTCTGTTGTTTGCGGAGCTCACCACTCATGTTAGTCCAGTTTCGCTGAGTAAGGGATATCCCAGACGGGCTTAGTCTCAGTGCTATCCCCAATTGAGCCAGTCGGGTTCCCCTATTGGGTGGACAGATGCCAGATAAAGCCTAGCGGCGACAGTGGGGCAGTCGAATTTGGCAAAGCTTTGGGTTGATCGAGGATGCCCTAAGACTCAACTGGCCTTCATTCCACGGTCGGAAAGAAAGCATTCCGAAGCCATGCAGGGCAAAAGAGCTTCATCCGCCGTGGATAAGCTGCGATAGCCAGGTCCGCTGACGTCCCATGACCCTGATCGACCATTCCAGGCGGGTTTGGCGCGCAAAGGCGGGACATTTCCGTGGCCTAGCGCTGGAATTGAGCGTTTCTTCCGAGTAATCATGAATAGAGAATCTCCTATTGGTCCAGGGGATAGGAGCCGTTCTTGATGAGCCCCGGGGACCGGTCTGGAACCCAATCGTACGGATTATTGAGTTGTCCTTTGGAGATATGACCATCCAAAACACACGTCCAACAGGGCGTGGAATGGACAAAGCCCCTTACGTCTGAGACTCAGGGGCTCTCTCTTCGATCCAGACGAAGATATAGCGGAGACACACGCCACAGAAGTTTAGACGTGGTTTACTGTAGCGTTCAGCCCCTTGGACGGGGGTCCGCATCTGTTGTCCATGATACCACGCCACCCTAGGAGTAATCATTGAAAACAGTGAACGAGGCACCCTCGTTCAAATGGATCAACTAACAAGGGAACAGCACTTCGCTTGAAGCCATCCAGAAAAAAGCGTGCTCGAATCTGGATCGAGGCTCCTTGGTCGCCACAATGGCGAACCCCTGGCCACTGGATGAGACGACCGGGCGTGACGTTGCACGCTGAATGATCAACCACAGAGGATTGATCTGACGATGGCAAAACAGAAAGGATGGAGGACTCGGTTTTCACCCGAAAAGGTGATTATGAAGCTGTTTTCTCCTACCTTGGATGTAGGACGAGAACCAAAGGTCCTTTTTGTTGTTGCCCTGGGAAATGTCCGAATGGGATTGCAACGAGCGTCCATGTCCGGTGAAAGCTTCCATGGCAGGCCCGTCTGCTCCCCAGAACCTTGTGTTTCCAGGATCCTTGGTTTCGAGCTTCTCAACGGCAGGCCGGAGGTGATCGTCGAACTGAACGAATACTCGAACACACAGGTTCTTCGACTGCCTGAAACTGGTAATGCTGCAGTGCCATTCTGCAGCATCGACAGCAATCCAGTTGAACAAAGCCAGTCCTTGGCTGTCTAAGCTCAAAGATTCAAGCCAAGCGGACGTTCCGGCCGGTGTTGTCCTTGATTTTGCTTGTCACTGGAAATGAGGTTCCAAGTTCACGGGCATGCTGACCGGTCGTCATCACCCTTTTTCGGCTCCCCTCTCCAGAAGCTAGCAAGGTGCCTGCAGTGTCTTCCTTGATCTGGGGCCCGCCGGATCTGGTCTGATCGTCTGGAAAAAAGACAAATCCCTTTGGCCACCCGTCTGAGCACCCAAATTAGGTCAGGAGGCCCACGTGGTACCATGGGAAGTTGATCAAACGCCGGGCGTCGAGGTGGTGCTGCCGTACGATATTGAGGCGCCGCTCAAAATCCGAAAGGCCAGCTGGTGGTGTCCTCTCCTCGTGGCATACTCTGATGAAGCAATGTCGACCGCGTGGCATCCCGTATGCCTGCGAGCCGCGTGGCCATGGAGTGCGGCATGCTTGTAACGCTGAGCTCAAGCTGAGCTGAGAAGAGTGATGATCTCTTCGGTCCGGCAAACCCCAGCTCAGCACAGCATTGGACTTCAACCCAAAATAGTCGGCAAGGAGTCCGGCACTTGCGAGTGACGATTGTTGATCCTGGTAAGATTGACGGTGATCCTTCAGGTCACCTCTCTTCCAGCACCGCACGACCGCTCTTCCTTCTTTGGCCTGATCGAGGAGCTCGAAGGAGCGTCCCGCACGGAACATGGCACTCGATCCATGCCGCCCCAGCTTCTGGGGTTTGCTTTGCCGCTGCCGTCTGCAGACCATCTTGACTTTTCCCAGGGTGGTTTGACTTTGACGCCTGAGCCGCGCCCATTCCCGCTTCCTTACGCCCGGGTGTGGTGGTTGCAGTGCCGGCCTGGGCGCGGATGCAACTCGTCCTGAGCCGGTTTCACGATGCCAGCGGGAACCACTGGTGGAAGACTGTATCGTGAACTCTCCCAAGAAAGCCAGCCCCTGACCAATGCCGTCATCAAGCTAGAGACGCGGCTTAATGATCTGTCATTCCAATGGCCTCATTGGTAGCGTGATCGTCTTCTCTCAACCTTGATCTCAATGCTCGTGCTTCTGCCAGTGGAACCGTGGGTGACCGCAACAATATCTCATTCACAAGCCGTGCAGCTCGCACGGTGCGAGACGCCGAGTTGGCCCACTTCTTCCAGGCTAGGCAGAAACTTTGAGTTCAGGAGAATAAAAGACACGGCAGAAGTAGGATTTATTCGATTATCCACACTTGAAGGGAGCTTCAGAGAAACCCTCGGGAGCAGCAAAGGGTGAAGAGTATTCGTGATTCTGTGGAGAAAGGTCCCTGAGCCCTAACGTGTTCGACCCCCTACCGAGCCGCACCCCCTAACGAGTCAAAAAATGCGTCCTTAGAAATTTTCGCGTCTTCACTTCTGCATCAACGCCATCAGCACCACCGTCAGCACAACATAAAACCCTGGCTACCTCTTACTTTCCATCAAACTTCTCACACGTGGT
>QQTW01003126.1_pt1 | contig 12173 bp, 8 predicted proteins | sample 1904831 | NCBI WGS metagenome assembly QQTW01 (sample SAMN09435610, study PRJNA476489) | Subsurface metagenome, whole genome shotgun sequencing project. | reverse complement strand
GGAAGGGAATGGTTGGGGGGATGTGAAAGGGTGGTATGGAATCGATTTTGGTGGCGGAGGAGGATGATGGCTCGATGTGAGGTTGGGTTTGGGCTTTCGTTTTGAGGGTTGGTTGGCGCCGCTTTGAATTAGGGGTCATGGTGAAGGAGTATTCGTGGGAGCTTCCTAGGCGCTGTTCTTTTCCTTGCGAAGAGGTCGTAGTGTCTTTCGCTGTTGGAGAGTCCGTTGCTGTATCAATAGAGGGCCGTGAAGGGACTTCTTCAAGAAATGCAAGCAGAGGTAAGACTAAATTCTCGCAGGTGGTCCATAGCTCTTTATCGTTAACATTGGCGGCCTGTATCAGTTTTTCAGATATTCTTTTCATTTGCTCGACGCAGATTGAATCAATGCGTCTTTTTTGTACGGCTGAGGCTTCCGAGAACTCGCTCTCCGCAGTGAACAAGTCGTCCTGGTGTTCCTCAAGGTTCTCTGTTTGGCCCTGACCCTTCAAAGCCGTTCCGTGATCCAGACCAATCTCCGAGACTTCATTTTGGGGTTCTGCCTTTGCCAATAATGTGGCACGAGAAGCAATCTTTCTTAGTCGTTCAGGATACTTCTGTATATGTTCTCGATCCTGCTCTGATAGTATTCGACCTGCTTGCCGTCCCCCATCAGCAAGTGGGCCTTGCCCTACATTGGAAGTTGCTAGTGCCGCTGCCTTCTTATCCTGACCTGACCCTTCTCCAGTGGTGGCATTGCTGAATATCGAGAAGATTTCACGATAATCTATTGATGATTGTGTCTTTTGCTCAGGTCCAGGGCCAGTGGCTATTTCCTTGAAAATCTTTTTGAAGACCTGCCTCTCTGCTCCCGTAATTGTGGAAGTATCGCCCTTCCCAATTTTCTTGCCTGCCCCTATTGCTTGCGAAGTCTTCTTCATGCGGGCCTGCTCTTCGTTCCGTTCCTTTAACTGACGTGCTAGTTTCTCCTGAAAATAACTCCTCCCTTCATTTAGAGTGTTGTTTTTGAGCATTTGGGCCTCGTGCTCCGGGACTCCATCCTTCTTCCGGCGCAGCTGGGATGCGGTGGAAAAGGTTTCGCAGCCCTGCGTTCTTCTGCATCGTTGTCGTCCGCGGAGGATGGTCCTGGTGCAATACAGGAAGGGAAGAGATTGTACAGCTTCGGCTTGTAGCAATTTTTGAGTATGAATGGCTTTCATGATAGCTCAGCATCTGCATTCCGTTTTACTTGCTGAGTATTGGGTGCCAGGAACTGAGAGGGTGGAGGATGGAGACTACGGTTGTACCGAGTATGCTCTTTTCTTAGACTACTGTACTGTAAGTTACAGTACTGTAGCGCGATCTGTGGGGTAAGCAGCCAACGCGTTCAATTCCAGACGTGTCGTCCGAACTGTTCGTCATCGACCATCGACCATCAACCTCAAATCCTGTCCCCACATTCCCACCACAGCCATGCCTCGGACTCAAACTTCCACCAGCGAAGTCTCTGACTACGAAAAGCAACGGCTTGCCAATATCGCCGAGCGAGATGCCCTCCTTAAGAAATTGACCCAAGAAGCGCAGCAAGCCGGTCTCTACAGCAAACCGTCGGCGAAAGGTGCCGCCAATGGGACAGGTCAGTCGCACAAGAGAAAAAGGCCTATCAAACCGGTCAAGAAGGAAACAGACAATGCGCCGCGACGAACCTCTTCGCGGCTAGCTGGTCTGACGGCGGATAGTGAGGTCGCGAAGCGCAAAGCAGACCAGGAGTATGAAGCCGTGAGGGAGGCGGAAAGGGCGAAGAGGCAGCGGATTGCCGGTGATCAGGAGTTAGGAGACATACTCGTGAATGGAAAGCCTTTACTGGGGGTGGATGGGATAAATAGAAGTGTTGCGAAACCAAACGAGCGAACATTCGGGGCAGAGGAGATCAAGGAGACAACGGATAAAGAGCTGAAGTCGATCCGGGAGAGGATCAATGGACTGGCGCTGTGGGATGCTTGGGAGCCGAGTCGCATCAAGATCACCCCAGAGCGCATCTACAGCATGAGCTTCCATCCCACAGAAGCGAAGCCATTAGTGTTTGCTGGGGATAAGCTGGGTCATCTCGGTATTGTTGATGCATCACAAAAAGGCCCAGGAGCCAAAGACGAAGAAGACGAGGAATGTGAGGAGGATGACAAGTCAAAAATCGAGAAGAAGATCAAGAAGGAATCGTCACAAAATAACAATCCTGGAGACTCAGATCCTTCAGCATCGGATGAAGAAGATGATCCCGATCCTCATGTCACTATCTTGAAACCGCACCAGAGAACAATCTCAGCCATGCATACACACCCTTCACAGCCCCAAACTCTTTACATCGCCTCTTACGACTCTTCCATCCGCGGCCTCGATCTGGAAAAGTCCAAATCCACAGACCTCTATGCGCTAGATGATGATCCAATCTCAGGTGTTGATATGGCCGCTACCGATCCCCACGTTCTCTATTTCACAACCCTAAACGGCGCCTTTGGAAGACACGATACAAGAGCGAGGCGAAACGAAGGAGGCGAGCTATATCAACTCTCAGAGAAGAAGATAGGCGGCTTCTCTTTGCATCCTCTTGCGCCACATTACCTTGTCACTGCCTCTCTTGACCGCACGATGCGTCTCTGGGATCTTCGGAAAATAAGCAAGAAGCTGCCCACGTTAGTGGGTGAGCACACGTCTCGTCTTAGCGTCTCGCACGCGGCGTTCAATTCAGTCGGGCAAGTTGCAACGAGCAGCTATGACGATACCATCAAGATTCACAGTTTTGGAGTGGGTGGGAAACTTGATTCAGCCAGGAATCCAACAGAGAGCCTGGATGCAATGAGTACCTGGAAAGCCGGATACCAATTGGAAGAGAAGAGGATGGAGCCAGAGGTGGTGGTGCGGCATAATAACCAGACAGGAAGATGGGTCACAATGTGAGTCAATGTGCGTTGTGTAGATACATCGAGATGAATTCTGATATTCTGTGCTTCTAGTCTTCGCCCGCAGTGGCAGCGCAATCCCCAAGACGGGATCCAAAAGTTCTGTATTGGTAACATGAACAGGTTTGTCGATGTGTACAGCGCAGATGGCAAGCAGTTGGCACAGCTTGGAGGAGGCGGCATAACGGCAGTGCCGGCAGTGGCAGTCTTCCATCCAACCAAAGATTGGGTGACGGCAGGTACGGCGAGTGGCAAGTTGTGTTTATGGATGTAAGTTTTGGCTGTAAAGGTAGTGACGCTGGAGACTGGGTGATGTGAGCAGGAACCATGCATGAAGCTGTTGACCATTGGCATTGTGTGGCCTAGAGTTGGCCAGATCCTCGGCTCGTAAGCTTTTCTGTAGTCAGAAAAGGATTGGCTTTTAGAGGAAGAATAGATCCCATAAAATATCCAAATATGTGGCAGGACTATTCAGTTACCGAATTCGAGTCCAGCTCCAAAGACGGCATGCCTTTGTGCCATCCCATGTGCCAGTTGAATGTTAACAAGTGACAGCTTGGCTATTGCCTGTACCAGTTTATGTAGGCCAAACCTCACATCGAGCCATCATCCTCCTCCGCCACCAAAATCGATTCCATACCACCCTTTCACATCCCCCCAACCATTCCCTTCCTCCCGATAATCTCCACCCTCTACCCAGCTCTCCTCCTCCTAACCCTCCGCCTCCTAACAACCCACTATCCTCTCTCGCCCTACCCAACCACCCTCCTCCCCCGCATCCGCAGCCTAGGTCTACGTTCCTACGTGCTCGGAACCTCCACCCAGCTCTACAACACCCTCCTCCTCCACCGCTGGACCGTCTACTCAGACCTCAAATCCATGGACCGCCTCCTCCAGGAGATGGAGCGCGGCGGCGTCGACTTCAACGCCGAGACCGTCAGCATCATCGAGCGAGTCCGGGAGGAGAAAGTGGAAGATGACGCCGCGGAGCTGGCGGCGGTCGAGGAGCTAGAGAGGAAGAGGGAGGCGGTGAGGAAACTGCAGGGGTTGGGTAGGAAAGCCAAGGAGAAGATGCTGAGGAAGAGCGGGCCGCCAACGGGTGCGCCAGATGGAGCGAGTGCGGGGAAACGCGCTAGGGCTTGGTGGGAGGCAGAGGTCACGGCCAGGTGGTTCGAGAGGATTACCGCGACGGGCGGTTGGAGGGGCAGGGTCATGGAGAGGGTGAGGGAGAGGAGGATCGGTGGGGTGGAGGCCGTGGTGGAGAGGGAGTATGCGGGTAGTTTTGTTGGAGGGGAGGATGAGGTGGAGGGGAAGGTGATACTGTGATGGCCTCTAAATGCTAGAACAATAGCCAAAACGAAAGCAGAAAAGAAGCCATTGGAGCGGACGCCGAAAATTCACTCTCAGGCCATCTAACCTACTCTTTTTTGAGTCCTCTCACATTTTTCGCCCCTACTTCCTCACTCTGCACCAGAAATTCCCCATCTCATCTCATCTCATCTTCTCTAACTAACCCAATCCTCCACTCCCCCCTCTTCACAATCCTCACACCCCCCCTCCCAGCTCACAACTTAGCCACCAACGATGACACAAAGAGCAGCGAATCACGGCTCCAGAGCATTGAGCAAGCGGCGCTGATCCCTCAGGTCGCGCAACTGCCTCAAGGCGTCATCCAGCGGGACGAGGGCGCCCAGTTTCTGCGTGGCCGGATCGTCGCGGTTGCGGATATTCAGGGTGCGCGATCGCTGTTCTTCTGCTCCGACCACTAACACCAAAAGAGAGAAGGTGGGAAATGGTTAGCTCCGTGCTCGGCAAAGGGGGGGGGGTTTGTGTATAAGGAGGGGGGTGCCCGTCTTCGTGCTGACACTGACACTAACAAGAGAGAAAGAGAGAGATAGGCAGAACCAAGAAGATCTGCGTATTCTACAAAACGGGAAAGGGTGGTTTTTTAGGGTTTGCGTAACTTACCGAAAATGAAATTATAGCCCGCCAACTGGCCGGTGCGGATCTTCTTCTGCAGCGTATTGCCACTGACGTCGACATCGACATACATCCTGGCTTTGTGGAAGATGGATTGGACCTCGCGCACGTAGTCCTCTGCGCCCTTCATGACGGGCACGACGAGGATCTGGCGCGGCGAGAGCCAGAAGGGCCATTTGCCGGCGAAATGCTCGGTCAGGATGGCGATGAAGCGCTCGAAGGAGCCGATGATGGCGCGGTGGATCATGACCGGGCGGGCGCGGCCGGGGGTCAGCGTACTGCTAGGAGCGTCTTTTTCTGCGGTGCTGGATCCTGGGGTTTGGGCGTGGGGTTCGCCGTTGGCGGTTTCGCTTTCGGGGTTGCTGCTTGACGTCTTCGCTTGGTCGGCGGTAGCAGTGGGGGCTTTTTGGACACCTGCGTCACCGGTCATGTATTCGAGTTTGAAGTTTTGAGGGAGCTGGAAGTCGAGCTGGATGGTTGCGCATTGGTATTCACGATGCAGAGCATCGGAGATGGTAACATCTATTTTGGGTCCGTAAAAGGCGCCATCTCCCTCATTAAGTTCCCAGTCGTTACCGCGGAATTTTTTCAAGGCTTCGCGCAGCTGGCCTTCGGCTGCGTTCCAGGTCTCCAGACTGCCCATGTAGCCTTCTGGTCGAGTAGAGAATTTGAGTTTGAAAGGGAAGCCGAAGAGTCCGTAGACGTAGGAGAGAAAGTCGAAAAGTGCTTCGATCTCTTGCATGATTTGGTCTTCGGTGCAGAAGACGTGGGTGTCGTCTTGTTGGAACTTTCGCACTCTGGTTAAGCCGCTGAGAGCGCCTGACGCCTCGTTGCGATGGAGAACGCCGAAGTCGGCTACTCGCCATGGTAATTCACGATATGAGCGCTCTTCGTTTCGGAACATGAGACAATGACCTGGGCAGTTCATTGGCTTGAGACCAAAAGTGTCCTTATCCTTGTCAACTTCAACAGCTTTAGCTCCAGGTGCAGTGGGTTGAACTTTGGCGTCTGCGAGGGCATCTTCTTTGACGTGAACTTTGAACATGTTGTCCTGATAGTGGTCCCAATGACCTGATGTCTTCCAGAGATCCACGTTGTACATGTTTGGAGATTGCACTTCTTGGTAGCCTCGATCCCAGTAAGCCTCGCGCAGCATGTTTTGCAAAGCATTGAATATTCGAGTACCATGAGGAAGTAAGAATGGTGAGCCGGGAGATAGCTGACTGAACATGAAGAGTTTTTGATTCTTGCCAATCTCCTGGTGGTCTCGTTTCTTGGCTTCTTCTAGGTAATGCTCCCACTGCTTTAGTTCCTCTTTCTTGCTAAAAGCCACGCCATGTATTCTCTGTAAAGAATCATTGCTCTGATCGCCTAGGAAATACGCCGATGAGTTCTTCATGATCTTGAACGCTTCGATCTTCTTAGTATTCTGAATGTGAGGACCTGCACATAGATCTACAAGTGTTCCGTTTCGGTATACTGTGCTGCTCTCGCCACCCGCAACAAACTTCTCGATGTAATGCATCTTGTATTTGCTGTATGCGAACATCTTCCGAAGGTTGTCTTTCGAGACCTCCAACCGCTCAAAAGGCTGCTTCTCTTTGAAGAATTTCTTAGCCTTGGCTTCGATAGATGGCCATTCAGATTCTTTCACTGCCCGGCCTTCTTCTAAAGCCATATCGTAGAAGAATCCCATCGCTGTTGGAGGACCATGAGACAGTCGACATCCATACTCATGCTCTGCAGCCTCTCCCAGTACATGAGCAGAGGAGTGCCAGAATACATCACGGCCTTCTTTGTCTTTGAACGACAGATACGAGACTCTACTATCCTGCTCTAATGGTCTGTCGAGATCCCAGAGCTTCCCATCAACTTTAGAAATAACAACCTCAGCGGCAACGTCTTTGGGAAGGTGCTTGAGGAGGTGGCCGGGCGTAGTCTCCCAAGCCTTTCCAATGAGAATAGAGTCTTCTGCAGAAGTAGGACTGAGAGTGATCTTGATCTCTGGCTTGGGCTTCTGCGAAAGTTCTTCGTCGTACTTCTTCTTGAGCTCATCGAAAAATTGGTTTCGTTCCAAAACGAAATCTGGTAATGGCGTAGCTGTAGATGGTGGCTCTTTTGGGGCTGCTTGTGTATGTAATTGCTTCGATTTGCCTCCACCGCTTTTGCCTCTCGCAGGATTTGGAGTAGTTGTGGACTTTGGACTTTTTGGTGATGGTGAGCCAACAGGGGCAGCAATTCCAGACTCAGTGAGCTTCATTTCCGCCATTTTTGGCGGTAAATCCACAGCATCCACATTTTGTCCGTCTGGTTGACTCATTTTGAGTGTTCTATCAATTCTATATGGGCATAGGCGTCTAGAAGGCTCGTAAGCCTTTCTCAATTTTGAGGTGTTGTGGTGAGTCACGTGAGACCAATTTTCACGAAGTACTTTTCTGCATGGAGCCCGGAACATAAGGTTGCCCACACAAACGACAAATCCAAAGAAGCTTCACCGAGACGAACAATGTCGTCGCGCGGAGGTTTTCGAGGTCGTGGAGGTTCTGCTGGTGGTGGAAGGGGAGGAGGAAGCTTTGGTAGTCGCGGAGGTCTGAACAAGCTCGCTCCGCAAATTGTCGCAAACCTAACGGAAGGTATACAATAGGTCGAGGAACCTTCCAAAAAAGCTATGGACCACCAGCGCAAGTTCTGGGTAATATCACTTGCGCAAACGCCTTATTCTGGAGGCTGATATCGTCTAGAAATGGGGTCGTTCCTCCATGCGTGCGAAGGGGAAATTGTCTGCGAATCGAACAACGCGAAAATCCCTTACTTCAACGCTCCCATATACCTAGAAAATAAAGTGAGAACAGTTGCTCATTGGAAAGATCAAGACATCTACTCATAGAGAGAACAGACTTCGATTGGCAAGGTGGATGAAATTCTAGGCCCTATCAACCAAGTCTATTTCACCATCAAGCCGCAAGAAGGCATACAAGCGACCTCTTTCAAAAGTGGAGATAAGTTCTACATTGGAGGCGACAAGCTGCTACCTCTAGAAAAGTTCGTTTCATGAATGTCCTCGAGAGCCTCAGGTGCTAAATATTGACTAGATTCCTACCGAAGCCGAAGCCTCCACCAGGTACGGCCACCTCACAGCCCCGTTGTTGAAACTGCTGACCAATGTTAAACAGGAGCTGCAAGAGTAAAGAAACCTGGTGGGGCTGGAAGAGGTGGTGTGCGAGGTAGAGGAGCTCCTCGTGGACGTGGATTTGGCCGGGGTGCACCAAGAGGTCGAGGTGGATTCGGAGACCGTGGCAGAGGTCGAGGGGCTGGCGGATCATTTTCCGGTGGAAGGGGAGGATCAAGGGGGGGGGTTCGGCTCAAGAGGTAGTGGCTTCAGAGGGAGAGGATGAGAGCATTTTCAACATGCGTGCATGTCGAGGAGTTTGGCGGCTACTAGAGAAGCGCAACGAAATGCTTGCAGACACATGGATTTCAATGAGGATGCTTACAGAGGCGTTCAGGATAGCTTTGAAGTTGCCATTGCGCCCCTAGTCATTCTCAAGTCTACCTAACATACTATTAGTATTATACTCTTAGTTGTGCATGAAAATTGATAGCTATTAAAAGTCATGTGAATACAGAGTACTTACTACTCAGTAATATAAAATGTAAGCTTTGGCTGTAACGGCTCATGCACGATGACGACACGGACCCTGTTTCCTTCGTGAATCCGCATCAAGTTCCTGCCATACTATGATACGGCACTCCACCACCTTTTCTACATTCAGCGCAGTGATTGATTGATCTACAGTCTTCGAAGTTATTCGTTTATCTTCCGGTATTTTGGCTGCCCCTGGAGTCACTCCCGCCCATCAGGATGTCTCGCAGATCAGGCGCAACCAGCGTCGGTACCCACGATGATTCCCCAATATCAGACCAGGGTGAGCTTGGAAAATCTGTTGTCAGAGCATGTACTGATTCGCCGGTACAGCGCAGGAGAAGCAAAAAATGCTTCTTGCCGCAGACACAGGCCACTTCAGTTTGATGAAGTATATACAATATTGAACATCCTCAGGAGATTAGTGCCTGACCCGTCCATTTTAGGGCGCTGCATCTTGCGGACTTAATCACCGAGATGAATGGTATGCTTCGACTGGGTCGCGTGCCACTTAACTTCAATGGCTGACTAAATAGGTTTCTGTGGCTGTGTGTATGCCATTTAAAGCGCAACCTGCTTTGCTGACTGCTTCGAGTCATGTCTATCCTATCCTCGATGAGGTACCTCCTCAGCGATCAAAACGACTATATCAATTTGTGGCTCGCACTAGGGTTCATGCCCTTCGGGCTGTTCTTTGACTTCTTCGACGGCAAGGTTGCGAGATGGAGACATAAATCATCGTTAATGGGCCAGGAGTTGGACTCGTTAGCAGACCTCGTGGGTGCTGCTCAAATCGTCACCATTCACTGTCTAATAATGGGTCAGATCTCTTTCGGCGTATCCCCTGCAGCTGTTGCGTTCGCAATGGGTTTCCGAACAACCCTCGACCAGCTCATACTCTCGTTCTATGTGTTGTGCGGCTTAACGCGTCTGGCCAGGTTCAATGTCACAGTCGCAGTTGTCCCCAAGGACCACACTGGCAAATCCAAATACTTTGAAGGTATACCTATACCCTTTGCCTGCCTCACTATTGCATCGATGCTGGCGGTCAATGTTTCACAGGGCTGGATTCTTGAAAACATACCGCTCGGAGTTGCTCTGAAGGGTACACCGTTAGAGTTTCATCCGTCTGTTGGAGCTTTCTTGGTGAACGGATGCTTGATGGTTAGCAAGACATTGCAAATACCGAAACCTTGACGGTCTGTATTGCGGTTTTGGGACTTTGCTTAGATCTCCAAAAGTTACACCTCCTTATTCGAGTAGCGGCAATGGCATAATGGTACTCATTGGCAAAGCAAGCGATTATCTCTACACTTTATAGAAATTCACTCTAGTAGTCACTAGGTATGTCCTTGCTGCCTTTACGGGCAACTACTAGGGATCTAATCAAAAGCGATCGCTAAAAGTACTACAACCGTGACGCTAAATAGCACTCTAATGCCTGAATCTCAACCGTTGGTCCATTCGTCTCGCTTTCAGGGTAGCCATTGTGTCTATGTGTCCAGGTATCTGTTCAAGCTCAACCGTAATAAAACCTAAGGCCGTACCCTCTGTTGCCCTGGAGAGCTCAAGACGGGCGTAAATCTTAATGGACCAGGCTAAATCACAGCACGATTGGCAGGTCTCATTCGAAGACCATGGTTCAGTCTCTCCAAGTACAGGTCGTTTATAATTCGCTACTTTGCAATTCGGCCATTTGCTAAATGTCATGGTTGATGTCGCAATATCTCGCTCTCATTTGATCTGATCGACAAGACATCCTGCTCTATAAGGCTGTACAACTGCATGCTCAGGGAGCCATGATCGTCATTAAGTATTTGAGTAGGCGAGAGATGATTGGTGTACAAGCTTCTGGGACTTCCCTTTTAAGCACCATCAGCTGCTGATTTGCTAGTCAATCTAGACCGGCTTGGAATGTTTCGGGCAGTGATTGGCGCATCAGCCTTGGGAGGTGACGAGCCTCCATCTCAACCAAGGCAATTATGCCAAGGCGAGCTTCTACCTAGGACAGCTTGGCGAGAAGGTAATTGACTGTTCACAGCCCGGGCATAAAGAAAGGGAACATCTACCACGGCATTCGCGAAAAAGACATTGTTTTTAGGTTTCGAACCTAACTGGTAGATGTAGGTTTTCAGAGGCGCACTGGCATGGAATGATCATGTCATAGCCTTCCAAAGTTTGCTAGGAGGAGTTCAAACTTGCAGTAGGCCGTCACAGGTCACGTTGGTAGGCCACGAAGGCGCCATCAGGGCACTGACAGTTATCGCCGTAGAATATACTAACGTAAAGCGTACTAGCTTCTGGGGTTAAATTGATAAGCTTTTCGGGCTTGGCATTATGCAATTTCCGTACCAAGCTCCTGAGTCCTGAAAATGAAAATTCGATCTAACCTGATGTGAAGATTGCTCCACTCCAGGCCTGTCCGCGCCTCTCATACCCAAATTCTCCCTTCTGACTCTCTGGGACTCGACCTCATCTTCCGCTCTGCAGGTGGCATTCATCACACTCATTTCTACCTTTCCACTCAAATAGCCTCGTCCAAATCGTGATTTTGACCATCTTGTTGTGGGCGGTACTTGTTTCACTACACTCGTTTACCCGCAGTCTTGTCTTTGCACTGTCACACAGAACAAAGGGGCACTGACCTGCTGAATTCAATACCGTTCAACCTGACAACACCAAAGTTCAATCACTTTCTTTCTACAAGCCGTATCCGCTGATATAAAGCCGAGTCTTTTGCCAGTCACGTCACTGGAAGAAGCTGAAATCTTCATAAGAGTGAGCTACGGATTACCGACCTCTCAGTGGGCGGGGAAAACACAGAAGTCCGGGAGCAAACACAGGGTGCAAAATTGTGACACCCGCATTTTGAGTCAGGCCAGACCAATTCTAGAGGTCATAGAATTCGATCAACACCGTGTTTCTGACGATTACTTCGACCAATCTTCATCCCGATTCGTCCTCCACCGCAACCCTACGCGTGGCCACAACCTTTCATCCTCTCTCTTCTCACCCAGCTATCATAGCCTCTGCGTAGGCTCTCCGGCTCCTAGCTCATTTTGAGCTTTCCTTCTACCAATTTCAACAATCAACAGCATCCTCGCTCGAGATGCATATTATATGTTTTGTTGCTTTGATGGCAACATCAGGAACCATGTTTGGTAGACCCGTCTGGGCTCAGGTGCAATACAACACATCTACATATGTAGGATGTTATTCATCAGCAGGTGAATTGAGCAAGAGTGATACATTCACGTACCAATCGAGCGGTCACTGCCAAGAACAATGCATTCCAAAATCAGGAGAGAATCCTCAAGCAGTGATGGGTCTTAACCGAGGTTCAGATTGTTGGTGCGGTTCTACTCTACCACCAGAGAGCGACAAGGTCGACGATTCCGACTGTAGTTCACCTTGCACAGGCTTTGGCGAGGCCAATTGTGGTGGAAACAGAGCATACTCGATCTATTTGACTGGCTATGATAACAATGTTGGTAGTGCTGCAGGCTCCAGCGCCAGCGATAGCAACAATGATGAATTTGGTGGTGGGTCCGGTAGTGGTGGAAGCAGCTCAAGCATACCTAGTTCACCTCCGTCATCACCAACACAAGTGGGTTC
>QQTW01003125.1_pt1 | contig 12173 bp, 10 predicted proteins | sample 1904831 | NCBI WGS metagenome assembly QQTW01 (sample SAMN09435610, study PRJNA476489) | Subsurface metagenome, whole genome shotgun sequencing project. | reverse complement strand
AGCGGCATTTGCAACTCTGTACGCCCAAATCGTCGGTACTGCATTATGGTTGATTGATAACTGATTTTGGTAGCTCGGTACTCAAACGCAAAGGTAAATTAGGGGTAGATAGCGATTGAGCGTAAGCAGGTGTAAGAAAAGGCTGATAAATTTTTGCTGATGGTGTCAATTGCTCGATAAATGCCAAACTTACCCCAGAAATTAGCTGCCGCAATGGTTGCGCTTCTACCCCTCGAAGTTCTTTGATTGTGCTAGTATTTGTAATTGCTTGACCACTAGGATTGCCGACACTTAAATGCGTACCGCCAATCGCTGTAACTAAATACTTTTGAGCGCCAAGTTGAGCAAAAGGTCGCAGTTGATGGTTGAGTATAGGAGTTATCGCATCTTCGGTACTCGCTAAAACTAAAACAGGAATGCTAACTTTCTTTAAACCATTTTCTCCAAATAACTGTCCCACTACTGGATTAAGCGCGATCGCACTTTTTACTCGTTGATCTTGCAATTGCACCTTACTATCAATTAAATTCGCCGCGCCGCATTGCAACCAATCGGCGGGTGCTTGAGCCAGAGGATTGGCTTCTTTACACGCCTGACGCAACTGTTGTAAGTTTAATTCTCCTCCAGCCAATGCCAACGCCGTATAGCCGCCCAAAGAATGACCAATTACGCTCACAGTTTCGGTGGTTAGTTTGCCTTGTAATAGTCCTGGTTGCTGGTTGAGCTTGCCTAGTTCATCTAATACAAAGCTAATATCTTTGGGTCGATTAATAAACTCCGTAGCTGGTAGCAACTTATTAGGGGTACTTAGATTAGATATATTTTTTGCAGTGCGATCAGGATGTTCTAATGCCGCTACTGTTAGCCCGTGGCTAGCCAAATGAAGCGCTAGATAACTAAAAAAATTGGCGATTGGCTCCCAAACCAGGAGAAATTACTACTAAAGGGGTTGGGCGTAAGGTTGATACTAAATTTTGCTGAGGATAGTAGATATCTACGGGAATAGTGCGATCGCGTTTTCGATCTTGAAAAGCTATTGTTTGCTGTTTTACGGTAGCTTTTCCCAAGCTAGCAGGGTCAAATTGGCGCTTAAAAGCCGTACTGCTCGTCACAGCTAATTCATCTGCTAATAATGAACCCACCGCCTGACTTTGCAAGTAGGAGGGATTAAATTCTACCGCTAAGGCGATCGCCCGACTTGCATCGATCACAATATTTTCTTGGGGATAAGCTTTAATTAAACTAACTACGCTTACCCCATTAGCTTGCTGCGCTGCTAAACTAACGGCGGCTTGGAGTTGCGGCAAAGTTAACTCAGGAATTGCTACGCCCAAATATTTGAGTAACTGCTTTCCATAGGGCGAACTAGATAACTCACTAACATATGTATCTGCAAGCTTTGGATCTACTTGCAGGCGGCTATTTAGAACTTTGCGGACTTGGGGCGTTAGAAAAGCAGAGTAAAGTTCTAAAGCTGGGGGTAATTTCCCTGTTTTGGCAAATTGTTCTAACTCAGAAATCGCGATCGCACTTTCAAAAGCGCCTAACTTGAGCGTAACTTTTTCTGCTGCCATTGCTGGGGTTGCGACGACTTGCAACCCAAAAGTAATCGCCAAGTACCAAAATTTTTCTTGAGCCAGCTTGCCAAGCTTACGTCTACCGCTAGACAACAATTTATGTTTAAACTTAATCACAATGTTTTATTACCCTTTTGGTTCTATTATGTACGCCCCTGCTGTTGACGGTGTTGTTCTAGCCGCCAAAACAAGACATAATTTGAGGTAACAAAATTTACTTAGGTACGTCAATAAGCAAATAAAGGAAACAAAACCTAAAATGATGAAGACTAATAACTTAGAGAATTTACTACATTGCCATTATGGTATCTAAAGTGTCGTCGGTAGTTAGGAAACGAACAGTTGCGGGTTTGACAACTTTATTGGCTACGGTTTCTATTGCTTATCCGTTTCCAAGCATTGCCCAGTTAATTCAAAAGCAGCCTCCAGCCCCTACTGCGCCAATTCCTGCGGCTCAAGCACCCGTGCAGCCACCGCTAGATTATACGTTGGGAGGAGGCGATCGCATCCGCATCAACGTGTTTGAAGTACCCGAATACAGTGGCGACTATCAAATTCCGCCGGGAGGATCGCTGTATTTGCCTTTAGTAGGTGGCATAACAGTTTTAGGATTAACCCAAGAACAAGCCGCAGAAGCGATCGCGACCAGGTATTCTCGTTACCTCCGACGACCTTTAGTGACGGTTAGTTTAGTCTCGCCGCGTCCGATTAACGTTGTAGTTGCTGGAGAAGTAAATCGTCCCGGCTCTTACACTGTAGGCTTGCAAGGCGGCGCTGGCGACAATCCTGGGGTACAGTATCCCACTATAGTAGGAGCGCTGACTTTAGCTGAGGGGGTAACTTTAGCCGCCAATATTCGTCAAGTGCAGTTACGCCGACGACAAGGGCTAGGACCGGAAATAACCACCAATCTCGATTTGACCCAACTAATCCAAAACGGTGTTTTACCTCAAGATATTACCCTGCGCGATGGCGATACAATTTATGTGCCTGTAGCGTCGGAGGTGAATTTATCAGAAATCCGCCAGTTTTCCACCGCCAGTTTTGCTGGAGCGACAAATAGACCCCGGACAGTGACTGTAGTCGGCGAAGTGAACCGTCCTGGCTCCTATACAGTAATTGGCGGCTCGACGACGGGGATCGCAACTGAGCAAGGCAGTGGCAGTGCCGGGGGCGGTCTGCCCACAGTATCGCGGGCAATTCAGTTGGCTGGTGGCATCAACTCCTTAGCTGATGTGCGCGGTATTCAGTTACGCCGCCCAACCAAGTCTGGGACAGACCAAACTCTCAATCTTAATTTTTGGCAACTATTAGCTGGTGATTCTTATCAAGACACCTTAGTCCAAGATGGAGATACAATCGTTGTTCCTACCGTTTCCGAACAAAATCCTGCCGAAAGTACGGTAGTAGCTACGGCAAGTTTTTCCCCAGCGACGATTCGAGTCAGCGTCATTGGAGAAGTCAAGCGGGCTACAGGCGGTGCCGGCGGTACAACTCTAGAACTACCAGCTAATACACCGCTCAACCAAGCTATATTGGCTGCCGGAGGATTTAACGATTCTAGAGCGAGGAGAACTACCGTCGATTTGATTCGTCTAAATCCCAACGGTTCAGTAACCAAACGCCAGGTCAAAGTTAACTTAGCCCAAGGTATTAGCGAACAAGTCAATCCTATCCTTCGCAATAACGATATTGTCGTAATCAACCGTTCTTTCTTAGGTAGAGTGGGAGACACTATCGGCGCTGTCGGCAATCCTTTACTCAATGTCTTTAGTGTTTTTAGATTGTTTGGACTCTAACTAATTATTTGAAAGTCAAAGGCTTGGCGATCTACTTATCGCAGTATTTAAGGCGGCTGCGTGCCGCCTTCCCCAACGGGATCTATAGATTTAGTAGCGACGAAATCGCACTTAACAATTTATCCGGCGCAAAAGGCTTAGTAAAATAAGCATTTGCCCCCAAAGCCTTAGCTTTTTGACGATGCTGGTCATTTTCTCTAGAAGTCAGCACCGCTACAGGCAGGTTTTGCCAATTTTTGGAAGTACGAATCTCTCTAAGTAAGGTAAATCCGTCCATGCGGGGCATTTCAATATCAGAAATTACTAGATCGTAAAAGTCGCCTGGCTGGTTTAGTGTCTCTACAGCTTCTTTGCCATCTCGACATTGCACTACTTGGTAGCCCGACTTACTCAAAACTCGCTCTAATAATCTCCGTACAGCCACCGAGTCATCAACAATTAAAATTGTTGCTTTTTCTTGCACTGGTGGTTTTAGTTCAAAGTTTGGCAGCTTCGGCAACGGCTGTCGATCGAGCAATTCACCCAAGTAGTTTGGCGATAAGACTGTAACTACTTCACCCGTCCCCAGCACCGTACAGCCAGCAATATAGGCTGGAACTCTAACCGTGGCATCGAAGGGCTTAAGTACAAGTTCTTTTTCGCCTAATAAAGAGTTGACGGCAACAACTACTGGCTGACCGCCGACATCTAAAACAATCCCTAAGTGTTGGTTAAATTGATCGGTAGAGGGGACACTATCGCCGCGAGAGTAGGGCAAAATTTTGGTCAAACAAAATATTGGCACTGGGCGATCGTGCCAAATTATTGTCTCTGGTTCAGAAGCATAATCGCAAAATTCAGCTAAAGCAATAATTTCTAAAATATTTACAGATGGAATCGCCAAAGTGCGCTGCTGACAACGACAAAGTAGCAAAGGTAAAATACTTAAAGTCAAAGGAATCGTAATTGTAAACTTAGTTCCTTGTGCAACTTGAGTTGCTACGGTGACTGTGCCGCGCAGTCGCTCTATTTGGGTACGAACTACATCCAACCCCATACCTCGACCCGAAAGATCGGTAACGGAATTTGCTGTAGAAAACCCCGGCATAAATAGAAATTGCAAAATTTGCTCTTTCGTTAGCTTGGCAGCATTGGGGCTATGCAAACCTGTTTCTATGGCTCTCTCTAAGACTTTTTCGGTATTTATACCGCACCCATTATCAGAAATCGCAATTACTACCTGATTGCCTTGAACGTAAGATGTCAAAGTAATTTGTGCTGTTTTTGGTTTACCTTGCTTTAAGCGCTCTTGAGGGGTTTCAATCCCATGATCGAAAGCATTGCGCAATAAGTGGGTGAGCGGAGTTTGCAATTGTTCGAGAATTACTTGGTCAATTAAGGTTTCTTGGTTGGCAATCTCAAGTTCTACAAATTTGTGATAGCGCTGGCTCATAGTTTGCAAAGGAGTAACAAACCTCTGCGCCAAAAACTTAAACGGGACTAAACGAGATTCAGTCAAGTCGCCGCGCAGCCCATCGAGTTGCTGGCGCAGCCGATCTAGTCCGCCTTGAAAATCACGGGCAATTAATTCAATATCCGATTTAGTTTCCTGCACTCGAACCATAACTTCTTGCAAGTCTTGTAAAGTCGAGTGAAAGCCTGTGTACTGGTCAAATTGCAGAACGTCAAATTCGCCGCTATTCTCTAGACTTGCACCTAATGAAGCTAAAGGGCTGGCTAACTGGTCGTAGAAAACTCGTACCTGTTCGTTGATGGGATTAAGCTTTTGTGCCTCTTTGTTGAGGGTCAAATTTGCTTGATAAAGTTGGGCATGATACAGGGACAAACGCTCGTGACCGATCAGCAATTCTCCTAAAGTATTACTCATTCGGTCGAGTTTAGTCACCGGAATCCGCAAGTTTAAAGCGGGGGCAACTTGGGCAATTGGTTGGCTTTCGTCTACTGGGGCAGGTTCGGGAGTAGATGGGAGAACGTCTTTGAGGGTTTTCGAGCGCATCTCCCGCAGTTGAGCAATTTCCTTAGTTACTATCGCTAATACTTCCTCTACTTTCTTAACCCTCAGTGCTTGTTGAACGCTATTGGCTCCAGCGATGAGCCAATCTAAGTTTAAAGTTTGCCCTAATAAAGTACATTCCTCAACAAAACCCGTCAATCCCTGTTTTAGCGCTTCTATTTGGACGGGTGGTATCAGCAATTTCTCAATTCTTTGCAGACATTCTTCTAAGTCAATTTCTAAAACAGTTTTGAGAATAAAAGGATTAATCGCCGCCGCAAAAGCAGTTTCCTCACTTTCCTGTTGACGAGGAGCTAATTCTTGCAAAAAGCCATCAAGAGCGATCGCAATTGGTAACGGAGATTGGGATTGGGCTAAGGTATTGGCTGGATTGCTAATAGCTTGGGCAACTAAATCTTTGACTTGCTCTATGCCAATAAACAACAGTTCGTAAGCTGCATCTTTTTGGTCTACCCTGCCTTCATCCAACGCTTGCAGCAAGTCTTCTAACTTGTGAGCGAGTTTGTGCAAAACCGAAAGTTCAGCAATACCCGCACCACCTTTAATCGAGTGCGCCGCCCGCATCAGAACTGTATATTCTTGCTTAATTTCCCCAGGGGTTACTGAGGCTGGGTTCTTGACAAAAACTACTAACTTTTGCATCCCTCGATCTAGCATTTCTAGATAATCGGGCGCATCTTCGTACAAAAAGCACGAACGAGCTTCAAGCAAAATTGCTTCCAAACTGACAGCATCTAGTACCATTTATTTTTCTACCTGAAAGCGAGATACAGATTTTTGTAGTTCTTCAGCGACACCGACTAATTGCTTCAACGATACTGATACAGCTTCCGATTCATGGGAATTATTTAGAGCGATCGCCGCAACTTCGTGCATAGTCTGGTTTACTGTCTGAGATGCGATCGCCTGAGACACGGTACTTTGGGAAATCGACTGGAGCAGTTCGTCTATGGTATTGCTGATATTGGCTAGTCCCTGCAAGGTTTGCTTGGTTTTGCCGACCAATTGAGTCCCGGTGACTACTTGAAAGGTTTGCTTGGTTTTGCCGACCAATTGAGTCCCGGTGACTACTTGAGTCGTACTCGCTTCCATTGTTTGCAATACTTCGGCAGTTTCTTGTTGAATTGTGCTGACCAATTGCTCGATTTCTTTGGTTGAATCGGTAACTCGTTCTGCCAAGCGCCGAACTTCGTCAGCTACTACGCGGAAACCTTGTCCATTTTCTCCAGCGCGGGCGGCTTCAATAGAAGCATTAAACGCCAACAGGTTTGTTTTTTCCGAAATTCCTGAAATAATACTGACAACTTTAGAAATTTCTTGAGATGATTCTGCTAGTCGTTTCACTTTTTTGGAAGTTTCGGCGACACTAGAACGAATATTTTGGATGCTGCCTACAGTTAAATCCATCGTTTCGCCACCATCTTTAGCAGCTTTTACAGCTTTGCGGGCGATCGCGGCGGCTTTTTGGGCAGAATCGGCTACCGATTGAATCGATTGCCCGATTTCTTCTACAGAATTGAGAGCTTGAGTGACAGATTGAGATTGAGTTGTGGCTTCTGCCGATAGTTTGGCAACCGATGACTCGCTACTGAATGTAGATGATTGCACTTGGCTAGTGGCAGCTTTTACTTGCTTAACAATATCTCTTAAGCTGCGAATTGTCGCGTTGAAAGCGTCAGCAATTGAACCAATTGCTCCTTCATCTACTTTGGCGTTGACTGTTAAATTACCCTGCTGGGCATCTTCAATTTCTAGTAAAAAGGCAATTACCCCTTGCTGGAGCCGTTCTTTTTCTTGGCGTTGGAAATCTGCCTCTGCTTGACGCAACCGCGATTGTTCTTCCAAGGCGGTAGCTGAAGCATTAACACTATCTGCCATCTGGTTGAAGGTCATAGCTAACTGCCCGACTTCATCGGTGGCAAAAATTTCTGCTCTGGCGGTGCGATCAGCCACTAGAAAATTCTTGAGCCGTATACCGCAGGCTTTCAATGGGCTTAGGAATAGCTCGTCTCAAAATCATTGCCCAAGCTGTAATGACAATTATTGCCAAAATAAGTACGGTTAGTTCTTGCAATAAGCTTTGATTGAGGAGTTCGTTGAGGGCGTTTTCACTTGTTCCTCGCACCAAAATTGCTACCGCTTCACTACTATTAGGTACAGCAACAGAACCGCTTGCTTCTTCTCTAGTCACATTTGGTAAAGTTTTGGCTGCTACAGTGTAGGTTTGACCGTCAACTTTCAAGCGTTTTGTCACAGATTTACCATCTGCCTTCAAGGCGGCTGCCATTAAAGATATGTCTTGCAAAGCAACATTCGGCACTGCTTTTGCTAAATTACTTGTTTGCCCTTGGTTTAAAGCCGTTGCCAGAGCAAACTCTTTTGTGGTTGGTTTGTGCATATACACAGCACTGTAACCGCCGCCAAAGGCTTTGAGTGTTTCTTTGACGATTGGCAGTTTGCCATCAACTATATCTCCCGAAACCAAAGCACCAATTACCTGCCCATTTGCAGGATCTTTGATTGCGGTCACTGTGTAGCGAATCAAAGCATCTTGATTGGCAAAACCTGCGGGTAGCGGCGGAGCTTCTTTTTGCAAGTCGCTCCATGTGACCACCGCACTAGCTTTAATTTGTCTTGGATCGTTTAAAACTTCTTTAACCAAATTATTAGGGTTAAAAACTTCTCCTTGACGATTGGCATTAGCTCCACCAAGAATGCGTAGATCCCTGCCTACTAAAGTTGCATACTCAATTTTTCTAGCTTTAACTTCGTTTTTGAGGATTTTATTAACCTGAGTTTGCAACTCATTAGATATAGGTTTGCCTTCCGCCGCAGCTTTTGCTGCGTTAACTATCGCTGGGTTATCTGATTGACCGCGAAAACCAAACCCCATCTGGTTGATTTTGATATTGTAGTTGATCTCGGTAGCTGCTACTTCTGATGTTGCTTGGTTGAGTAGCTGGTTTCTTAGACCTGTATCGATAATATGTCTTGCTCCCGCGCCTATGGCAATTACAGAGAATACTTCTGAGGCTAGTAAGGCGATAAGTTGTTTGCGGCTAATTGGTAAGTTGTAGAACCACTGTAGGGGGCGATTTTTTCTTGCGTGGTGATACTGTTGGCTGTACCTGTTCTTGCGTCTTACTATCTGGAAGTAGCTGTAACTTGTCCGCAGCCTCTGCTGGTGTTTCTAAAAAACCGCTTTGGGGGATATATAATCCTTCTAAGGCTTTAAGAGCGATCGCTCCCATAGAACCTTTAGGCTCGGCAGCAATTACTTCTTGATAAACTGCTTTTGCTTGGCTGATTTTATCAGATTGCTCTAGAACTGTAGCTAAACTAATTTTACTTACTAAATCGCTTGGATCTTGCTCAACTTCTACTTTGAGAGATTCAATTAGCGATTCGAGATCTTGAGAAGTTGTATTATAAATATTGTTGTTTGTAGTTGTCATAGGTTAAGTACCAAGTTGCTAGGATAAGTTAGGTTATAAATATTATTAATAACTCCTTGAACATCAATAACATCATAGTTATTGCCCTCAAAAGCTACGTCGCTTGCTTCTAAGCATTGATTTGTTGAGTTAGTATTACAGTTTGAAGATTGAAGTGCTACTAAAGAGATTATTCCTTTTAAAACCGAGACTACACAGCCTACTTGCTGCTCAGAATTTCTATTACTTAATACTAAAAGAGTTAAAGTATCTTGCGATCGCCTAGTTTTTGGCTCTGGGAGCTATCTGGAATAAATCGCTCAAATCCAAAACCCATAGCAATTTACCACGCTGATTTACTACACCAAGTAAAGCAAAAGAAACTCCTGGTACTGGGCAAATTTCTCCGTAGGTCAAAGATATTACTTCTTCGGTACTTTCTAAAGGAAATAAAATATTTTTCGATTGGCGCAATTGTCCGTAAAAATAATCTTTACTCATAACGATAGTTAATTAAGATGCTTACAAATAGTTTGCACTAAATTATTAGGAGCAAAAGGCTTGGTAATGTAGTCATTCCCTCCCTGACGCAATGCCCAAAACTGATCGAATTCTTGGTCTTTCGACGAACAAAATACAATTGGTATATCCTTAAGTTGGGAGTTATTTCTAATTTGCCTACAAAGATCTAAACCACTAATTCCAGGCATAACAATATCTAAAACAATTAAGTCAGGCTGACCATTTTCTGCTAACCAAACAAGGGCAGATTCAGCAGAGTCTGCCAAAGCAACTTTTAATCCAGATTGTTGCAGCAACAAAACAATCAAACGTTGCTCAGCGCGAGAATCTTCTACTACTAATACGGTTTTCATTGGTTTATTTTTACTTGTGATGAATTGACTAATTCGTTGACAGTATTTAGCAATTGCTCTGGCTGAAATGGCTTGGTAATGTAGTTTGTTGCCCCTACCATCCGAGCGCGAATTCTATCTACTAGCCCATCTCTCCCCGTCAGCATGACAATAGGAACTTGTTTTAACGCCGTTGATAAGCGCAACATTCGATAAAGTTCATATCCATCTATTTCTGGCATCGAAATATCCATTAGTACCAAGTTAGGCTTATCGCGCACTAGCATTGTTAGCACTCGTGCGGGTTCCATTAGTTCTAAAACCCGATAGCCAGCCGATTCAAGGATTAGTTTTACATTACGCTGAACAGTTTTACTGTCATCAATACAAGCAACTACGAGCCGTTGGTCATTTTGAGCGCTACGGTAAGGGTGAACGCCGATAATATCTGTGCGAATTAATGGATGTACGAAACTAGCTAGTTTTAAAACATCCATTTTCAACTGATGCGCTACTTCGTAGAAGCAAAGATTTTTGCTCAAAATGTTAGTTAATAAATCGATTTGCTGGGGCTTACCAGTTTTGAGTTGATAAACAGCTTGGGCGAACTTTTGAATATCTTTTATATAAGGTCGATGGTAAGGAGATTTAATTTCTGTTTGAATTTGTTTCCATTGATTAAGTGGATTTTGTAAGGATGCAGCAATCTGGTGGATGGAAACAGATAGTAATAATGGATCTAAGCCAATTCTTTTATCAAATCCTAATTGAACGTCAGGTAAAATAAGTGATTGTAAAATAGCCTCTTGAGATAATAAAAAAAGTAGCTGACGAACTTGCTGTAACGATAGCTGACCCGACTGCCAACAATGACACAGATATTGATAATCTGAGGTAAAGTTACTTAGTTCAACAGATTCTAGTCGGGGATAGTGCTGCTGCAAAAGATACGCAAGTCGTTCTTGTTGCCCTACAGCGCTATTAGCAAAGTGAATTTGTCTGCTACCTACATAAATTCGCCAAAACAAAGAATCAGAATTAGGATCGCGGATTGTTAGCTGCCCGGAAAGCTTTTTTTTACTAATGTCTTGCAAAGCTTTGGCTACTGAGATATTTTCAGAGGCAGATCTAGTTGACTTAGGTTGCGGTTCAACGGTTTCAGCCATTGGGAAAACTCCTATAGCAGGATACATAAAACTAGACTTATCTTAAGTAAGAATAGACAACTCAAGCTTTGTAGTAAGGCAATGACTTTAGAGTTGTTATGCCAACTTTAAACAAACTGAGTTACTTCTAAAAGTACCGCTACCTGCAATAACTTTGTAACCGAGATTATACTGATAACTTGATTGATGATCGCCTAGTATCAGGGAAATTACTATAGTAAATTTTCGGCAATTTATTGATAAATTGAGCTAAATAATCAGGGAAATCGCTTAAAAAATAGCCTGGTAATTATAGATTTTAGTTATTTATAGTTGCAAAGCAATTAAAAATCTAAGTAGATTTATTTTATATAAATATTTTGTAATCTTTGGTAAAAGCCTAAAAATCAGAGCGAGCGCTCATTTCTGGCACTTTGAGTTGTTGTAAAAAAAACTCCTCCAAAGAGGGACGAGACAAATGTAAGGTAATAATACGGAGGTCAAGGGCGGATAAATTCGCTAGAAATTCATCAATATTTTTGGTGAGAATTTGACCGTGCCAGTAATTCTCTCGTTCTTTAGTAAAATCAAATACCCATTTACTAAGTAAATCCCAATTACCGCCTTGAGCTTTAATATGGTAAACATTGGCTGTACCTAAAAGCTCATCGATAGAGCCACTACAGATCAATTTGCCTTGAGCAAGGATAGCAACGCGATCGCAAATTTGTTCTACTTCCGATAAAATATGGCTGTTGAAAAAAATTGTTTTGCCTTGCTGTTTGAGAGACAAAATAATATTCCGCATTTGGTAGCGTCCGAGCGGGTCAAGTCCTGACATTGGCTCGTCCAAAAATACTAATTCTGGGTCATTAATCAAAGCTTGCGCCATCCCCACGCGCTGAAGCATACCTTTAGAGTATTGACGCATCTGTTTTTTACGGGCGGCGGTTTGGGGTAAGCCAACTAATTCTAGGAGTTGCGGAATACGCAATCGCTGGACTTCTGCCGGAATTTGAAATAGTCCCGCCGTCATTTGCAAGCATTCCCAGCCAGTCAAATAGTCGTAGAAATAGGCATTTTCTGGCAAATAGCCCAAGCGCTGCTTGACAGTGCGACTTCCCAAAGGCTGATTCAACAGCAGTCCGCGCCCGGAAGTAGGGCGGATAATGCCCAAAAGTAGCTTTAATAACGTAGTTTTTCCGGCTCCATTTGGACCTAATAGCCCAAAAGTCTCCCCTGAAAAGACACTAAGAGAGCAGCCTTGAAGGGAAGCAATTTTTTGATTTAGCCAAAAACCAGTGCGATAGACTTTACTAAGATCGAAAGTTTGGACTACCGTCGGGCGTT
>QQTW01003124.1_pt1 | contig 12178 bp, 9 predicted proteins | sample 1904831 | NCBI WGS metagenome assembly QQTW01 (sample SAMN09435610, study PRJNA476489) | Subsurface metagenome, whole genome shotgun sequencing project. | reverse complement strand
ATCTCGGGGTTTAACTTATGGGGTCCAAACTTCCAGCACCCTGTATAGCGAGCGCTAATAAAAGGAAGAATGATAAGAGATGACAATCTTCAGCTGCCACTTGGAGGTGGAGGCTTGGTACATAGGGTCGCTTCCAGATTATGCAATCATGAAATTGCTCTTTATTGTGGTGTATTACTGAGGGTTCTTTCTCTCTGTAAGTACATCCATCAACAATCGCTGCTTTGTCGAATAGACAACAGATCCGCAGGCCTCAGGCCTCCCATACCATGCTTCGGGTCATCAGATCTCCCACGTCGGATTCCATAGCCCATGCAAATGTGTCTGGGCCACTAGCATATCCTGCATTCACCTCATCATTAGTCAGAGTGCTCCTTAGGGAAAAGTGCTGTGGCTTGTAAAGAAAATCAGGTCAAAGCCCTGTAGTCTCGAGGTAATGAATGAATGCCTGCTGAGCAGCCATGATGGTTGCTCTTGACGTATCTGTGGTGAGCTACCACTCGAATTCGCCCTGACCTTTATGGAAGACATATCTAAAACTTGTTAGTCAGCTGTAGACAAGCTCCTGTCTCCACCTACTCTTTGTTCGCTACTCTCAAGATACCATCCTTCAAGGTGCACTTCCACTTGTTCTTGACTCGCTGCACCTTGTCATATGTGCACAGCATGACTTGCTCAACAGTTTCATCTTCAGGATCTCCCCCGGCATCTTCTGGATCATCTAGGTCAGAATTGATGGCATCTTCATCAATATCTTTCTCATCGTCATCATCGTCGCCCGCCGCATCACCTTGAACTCTAGAAAGTGAGGTGGATGGCTGTGGAGCTGCTCTCTGTGATTGCTGCTCTTCGTCTATCCCGAAAAGAGCCTCCACTCGACGCTTGGTGCCCGCTGATGGCATATGACGCTCATCCAGAGGAATCATCAACCCGCCGCCTTCAATCTGCTGCTGTCTTTGCAGCATGTGCTCGTGGAACAGACGTTCACCTCGAACCGGTGACTCCATCAGGGCACGTCGGCGTGCAATTTCAGCTTTCCACTCAGCTAGCGACTCGTTGCTACCGTCATGCTGAGCTGATTGTAATGGAGTACGAGATTGAGGGGTTGGCATAGTGAAATTTGGTAGACCTGACTTGCGTTCGTCACCATCTTGGCCTTGAGAGTTTGGTAGACCTGGCTGCTGCCGTTGGCTAATAGATTGCTGAAGCTGATTGATCTGTGCCTCTGCCTGGCGACCATATCGCTGCTGCAATGCTTGCGCTGCCCGTTCTTGCGCGACAGTATTCAACGGTCCAGGGGGAAGTTGAGGCATTTGAGATATGGGGTAGCCCATCATAGGAGATCCTGTCGGCTGATATTGTCCTGCTTCTGCCTTAACCCGAGGCCCTTGATTGGACGGCGGCATAGGGGAAGGACGTGCATTCTCCGAAGCGAGTTGTTGAGCTTTAGTTGTATTGGAAGAGATGTTTGGGGTCGACTGGGGTGTTGATGCTCCCGAAGAGCCGACATTGGTAGTAGAACTCTGTGGCTGAGGCTCCCATGGGAAGTGACCAACCTCAAGGGAGGATAACTTTTTTTGCCAGCGCTGTCAATAGTGCATATTAGTTTGGACCCCATAACTTAAACCCCGAGATTGATGATGTGATGACGAAAAGAGCTAGTAGGCAACGGTGGGGCGGAGTCCAGCCCCGAATCCAGGCGCCAATAATTTTCCCCTGAGAGGGTATAAAAATGACCCATATGTGCGGCCCTCATCCCCCGAAGAACAGAATCAGTACCCGCCCCACCAAAAAATGGCTGAACGCCACAAACGCGATATTCGTCAACAGGATCGGCCATTGCATCAAAGCAAGAAGTCCCAGAGTTCTCAGCCATGAGCCGCAACAGTTTGATATTTTGTACAGTATTCTTCATGTGACGAAAGCGAGAAAGGTAGGCCTCTTACCTGCTTCAACAGCCTGAGAGTCTCCGAGTCTACACCCCCTTCTTCGAAATCGATTTGTGAAGCATCGCAGACTTCGTCAATGATTTTGCTGTAGACGAGGCCCTATAGCAAAAGTCAGCCACTCTTTCGCCGAAACATCGAATTGTACGTGGACTGGAATGACAAAGTGACGAGCAGGTGAATGCATTGTGAAGTCAGGCGCCTGCGTTGTTGGAGGTGAATGACAGATGGCTCACCACTTGCTGCTGGGACATTTCGATATGAAGTCGCCACAAAGTAGCTGTTGAAAAAGGTTTGGAGTGGTTGGTGTGATCGGATTCCAGGGAAATGGTAAAATGTCGCAGGTGATGATGGTGGCGGCGGCCTGCGGAGGGGAGGAAGTGAAGGAGACTGGGACGTGGGCAGGCGAGTCTTAAACCAGCCTGTGCTGAGTTGTTGAGCAGTCAGAATTCTCTACTGTCTCTGTGTACTCCACCTGGAACTGCAGTCTCTTACAAGGGCAGTGGATGTAGGGCAAGTTGTGTAGGATTATTTTGTAGTATGTAAAGGCAAGTTTCACGTTTCACCATGTAGGCAAGTTCCCTGTGTGCTTAGCGTGCTCTGTGCCGCCTAACTTAGCCTTAACAGCCAAAGAAGCCTCACATTGCAATTACCCACCTCAGATGGAAAAACAGCCAAAGTGTGCTTGTAATATGCAATTGCTACTTGAAACATGCTGATGAGGATAATTTTACTCGGACAAGGAATGCATCATGAACTTCATCCCGATGTTAAAAAACAATAAACGCCCTCAATGTAGGCTTGAGGCCAACGCCTATCGCCATGCTCTCACCCAAAACAAAACTGTGCCCTTATACCACATTATCGAATAGTCATCTGCTTGGTCATTTGACTGCCCTTGCTTCCGACTCCTCCTTCTCGAGCTGCGGAGGCACTTGTGCCCGCTTTGCGTTCGAATACCTTCCAGAATTTGAGACTCTCGTCCGCCGCTATAACTTTCAGTTAGCCTTCGGATCAAGTCGAGCCAGAAAGAATGTTGACTTACCAGCGGTAGCCAGCATTTGTCCGTCTGGACTCAGACAGCTGTGAAGAACACGAGTTTCGTGTGCAGGTATCTCGACGTTACGGACAAGTGTAGGATAACTCCAAATGCTTAGGGAATTGTCTGGGAAGCCGCTGGAGCTCACAAGCTCGCGATAGTGGTTGCTGAATTTGAGGCTTGTCACTTGAGAGCCAGTGTCGATGCTGTTGACTCGTGCCCCAGTAGTGGTATTCCAGAAGTGAATGTGTCTGTCATAGGACCCGCCTCCAGTTGACAGAAGATTGAGTTGCCAGGGGCACCAGCTGAGAGCCTTGACCGCCGCACGATGGTTGGTCTTCTTAAATTTCGGGGCATTGAGAGATCGTGCGTCCCAGATCGAGACAAGGTTGTCATTGCCTCCTGTTGCTAGCTGTGCTCCATCTGAGCGCCATTCTAGCCCACAGACCTCAGAAGTATGCGAGACGAGCTCTGCCACCTTGTGCTGAGCAACACGCACATCATGGTTGAAGACGAGGCCACTTCGAGCTCCAGTCGACAAAGTATGCTTTGACCATCCCATGACGCCCACGCGAGTGTCATGGCCGAACATGCTTCGCAGCTTGGTGCCTTCTTCCACATCCCAGATTTGCACCTCCCCAGAGCCGAGTCCAACGCCGACATAAGCACCATCCCCGCTCCATTTGACACTGCTTATATAGGTATCTGGCGACGTTTCTAAGAGTGAGCTGACAGTTCCTGACTCTGCTGACCAAACGTACACGCTCCGCTCGAGACCAATAGCCACCTGATTCCCAGAGCTCCAATCAAGCAGATTGAGATAGTAGTCGTCGACTAGTCCAGGAGCATCGAGCACGCGTTCTGGGGCAGTCTGAATTCGACGTCTGAACTGTGCTGATTGTGCATTGACGGGCTTAAGAGGGCGAGTGTATTGAGATCGAAGATCAATTGGCTTGGATGACTCTGGTGGTGGAGGCTTGAAAGCAAGAATGCGGGTATTCATAGATACACCACATGCTGATGCTAGGGAAGATTCATAAGCGACTGAGTCTGGATTAGGTCGTTGATATGAGGCTGTGGGTTTGTCATCGTCCAGTCCAAGGTTCTCCAAAGCTGCCGTCAGATCGCTGTCTGCACCTCGGCCACCAATGTCAAAGGCACTGGCAGCGCTTGCTAGGACCGTCGAGCCCTCACCGTTACTAGTCTTTGGTCTAGAGTTCTCGTCCTGCTTCGCAGATCCGCTGTTGACAAGTCCTTCGCTCGCCATGCGATTTGGTATAAAGCGGTCAGCAGCATTGTGTGGAATCCGGACAGTTGTCTTGGCTGCTCTCGACCGCACCACAGATTCCTTCCTTGCTCGCTCCCTGGATGGCGTTTGTGTAACCGGTCCAGTGCCAGTCAAGGTCCATTCCGAAATGCCAAGATCAAGGTGTCGTGGTGATTGTTTGCCTTTGGCAATGTTGGATTTGGGTGACTGTTGATATGCAAATCTCGATACCGACCTTGACACCGACCTCGAGAACTGTGTTGAAGGTTCTCTGTAATGTATTGATTGCGATGGGCGAGGAGGTGTGAATGGAGACGAGTTTGTGGAGAGGTTGGTAGCAACACTGATGGTTCGCGTTCTTGGTGATGGTGTAAGGGGCATGCGGCCACCTGCCGTCTTGGATGAGAAGAGACCCTGATGGCTCTTGATTGGCGTGGAGACTGATGGAGTAGCCATAGTGAATATGATGATCGAATGGACAAATTAATGTTTCGATCGGGTTCCTGTTTTCGAGATCGATGAAGACCTCGGGGTTAGTATGGTATCGATTAAGCAATCAGATCTTGTCGAAAAAGTCTGTGCTGGGTTCCGATATAATCAGTGATATCCCAAGATGGTCAATCGAATGAATCCTGAGAATGGTTTGTCGTTGTTAGTATTGTGTCGCTGGTTATCCGGAGATGATTGAGTAATCGAACTCTCTGCTAAGAAAGCTTGCAATCGGTGGGTCGATCAAATCAAGCCGAAGCAGAAATGATCTAATGGACTGTATAGCTTGGTTTAGACAGAGATGTAGAGGAGGTAGTAGATGAAGAGATAAGGGGTGCGAGGTAGAAGATGTTGTCTTGCAGAAAGAAGAGCAGAACAGTAATTGGATTCCCAATTTGAATGGTTTGAATGTTGACACAATGCCAAGCATCTGCTGCACAGCAACCGGATGCGCTAACCTTTAAGAGCTAGTGACTTGAGCCGCAAAGCTTGGCTGGGCTGTTATCAACTCTGGTCAATTCTCATCTGTGTCTTGGCCAGGATGTCGATGGCTTCACGGTATATTAATACCACTAAGAAAGTCGCCATAGTCTCTCTATTCAGCATTTCTCGCACTCATCCACATGCTTTACTGACGTGTAATCTGTGACTGCTATGTTGGTTTGCGTTCAGTCCTCAAGTCCCTGACGACGTACCGCAACTGCCATGGCTCAGCCTGCGACTCCCATTGGCAATACATCTGGTAGTGCTCCGCTCCTACCAGCTTCGCAGATGGCTGCATCAACCTGGACCGGCTTTAGTGGCCCTTCACGAACTGCATCATCCACATCTGCACAGACAAACGCCTACCTCATGCCTACCAGCCCTGCCAAGAGTCGGCGCCAAAGCTCTGAAGGTCATCGACCGAAGATGTCCAAGGCAACAGGCTCAAAACCAGCTTGTCTTGTCAATGCCTCTGTTACCTACTGTGGAAACAATCAGATATATGCCTTTGGAGGCTTTGATCAATTCACCGACGAAGTTTATAATCATGTCCTCAAACTGGACTTATACACACTAAACTGGGCGCTGGTGGACAACTATGGTGATATCCCGGGTGTGCGAATGGGCCACTCAGCGTCGTTATACCAAGGACACAAGTTGCTGGTTTATGGAGGAGAGAATGAACATCGAGAATACCTCTCCGATGTGGTGATACTGGATCTAAAGACTATGTATTGGACGCAGCCAGACGTTCAAGGACCGCATCCACGGGGTCGAGCGAGACACGCTTCAGTGGTGTATGAGGATAAGCTGTTCATCATCGGTGGGTTGACAGGTGAAACCAACTATATTCTAGACGACATCTGCTATCTAGATCTTAAAACTTGGACTTGGTCTCGAACATGGAGCTTTGCTGGTCGCTTCGATCATTCAGCCTGGATCTGGGGAGGCAGATTATGGATTTTTGGAGGACTGGGACCTGAGATGGAGCGTTCAACTGAAATATGGTGGTTGGATTTGAAAGGAAGCCCATCTCTTGGCATGCCATCAATGGATGGATTTCCAGACTCGAACGGCTTAGGACGATCCATATCTGGGTCTATACCTGCCAATGGAACGACATCGAATTTCAACCCAATCACGAATGCCTATACAGCAAACTCTGGCAGCGTTCACATCCGATCGTCCAGGAAGGACAGACCGAACGCGCCAGGAGCAATTTCATCTCTCAAATTCTTGTCTGGTCCTCACGTTCCCCCCCAATCATCTGGCACTCATTTCCATGTCTACTCGTCCGGCACACTTCTAGACTTTGTCACACCCGCAGCAACCATTAGATCAACGGAATGCAACCTTTCCTCACTCGAGCTCGACTCTCTGCGCTGGCAGAAGCTCGTTGAAGGCCCCGAGCTCTTTCAACCGGGATATAGATGGCATTATTGCACCATCAATGAAGACGGCACAAAAGCCTGGCTTCTGGGCTCTCAAATCGACACCGGTACCAGCAGCGGTCAAGAAGCCCAACTCAGCGAGGTCCTTGCTGTAGATTTGCGTAAATATGGACTTCTCGGCAACGATCTAGTCTATCAATCAAACTCGGAACAACGACGCATCCTAGCCTCGGAACGTGAAACCTCCATCTCCCAAGGTCTCGGCACCGACCTGGCTTCCATGTTTGACACACCGCCCGACTCCGGCAGCATGACCGACTTCACCATCACCGCCAACGCAGACGATAGCGATATCTGCTCCGGCAGCAGTACGCTCAACTCTCCCACTGAACCAGCCGGAACGCGCTTCTCCGTTGGATCCACCGCCTCCGCCCCAATATATCTCTCAACCAACATATCCACCTCTCCGCCCATTCACGTCCACAAAATGATTCTCCAAGCCCGCTGGCCGCATTTCAAACGCCTCTACGCCGCCAAAATGGCCGAGTTCCATAACCAGAAAATGCACATTCCGGAACCCTATTCCGTCGTCCGGGCTTTTCTCTACTACCTCTACACCGACTCCATCGCACCGCATAGCGTCTACTGTCAGAATCTGACCGATGTCGCGGGCATGCTCGTGATGGCTAATCTGTATGACATGCCCAAGTTACGACTACTGTGTGTGCATCGGTTGAGTAGGGAGTTGGATGTCGAGCACGCGGCTATTGTGTGGGAAAGGGCAGGCAGGACGAATGAAGAGTGGTTGAAGCACCGTGCGGCGAGATTTTGTCTGTCTAATTGGGGCAGAGTGGTTAGGACGGAGGGGTTTAGGGGGTTGAGTCGCGGCAATCTGATGGAGCTTTGTGAGGTGGTGGATATGGAGGGTAGGGTTGTGAATGGAGAGGAGTTGGAGGCGGTGGTTGGCAGTGTGGGGTGGGGTGGTGATGGTGGTAGTTTTGGAGTCGGGGGCTTGGGGAGGGATGGAGGCGGGAATGCGAGGTCGAGGGCTAGAGCGAGGGGGAGAAGAATGAGTGATGTTGGCGATGCTGACGATGGGGAAGAGGATGGCATGGAGATCTCTTGAGAGGAGGAACGTCCATGCCTGCATGCATTGGGAGAGGGGGGATCCATCGTTATGGCCTGGCGTTGAGTATCGAGTTAGACGACTGGACTATGTGCGGGCAAGGATAGCGAGATACATCTGCATTTCAGCTGGAGTATATTCCTATCTCCTGGCGGGGTTATTTGACTACTACTTAGCTTAGCAGATCTATAGATAGCGATTTAGGAAGCATCATTCTCGTCCGTATAGACGATAAATATTACTGGGTACCAATATAGATTTGCAGTCACCCGTCCGTACCCATCAACCCTTGCCATTGAATCAGGTGCCCGTGATCTTCCTGAGTAACTAAATTCCCTCCTACCAAGTCCGGACTTCTTCCCTGATGATAACACTAATACCATTACCAACTAATCTCAAATGCTTCTCCGCGGCCGGGCCAGGGGTTGGGAGAAATCTGATATCTGATATCCCATATCAGATTCTGTCCACCATCTCATATACCTAGCATCATCATCCACTCCCCTCCTCCTCCTCCCCCCGTTTTCTTCCTTTCCCACAATCACGCGAGTCAGGATACCCGACTCCTCCCTTCCCTTCCGTTCCCTTCCGTTCCCTCCCGTTACCTTCCCCTCCTTTTCGCAAAGTCATAATTTACAAAACCAGTTATAAGACAAATTAAACGAGAAGAACAGACACCGTTTTCCTCCCCCCCTTCCCAAAAGGGATAAGTAATGGTTCGGTATCGCTTGGGGTGGTTTTGTCCAGCCACGCACCTACAAAAACTTACCGAGAGCATCCAGTAGACTCTGGCTGGAAAACAAAAATAGAAGCCTGAACTTCCCTGCTTTTACATAGTATTTTCCCATCCTAACTTCCACCTGTTTCACGCATTCCGCTTGTCATCTAGCCTCGGAAGGCGCCACTCTGGCTCTTCTTTTCAGATGGGGTAAACTTAGATTAGAAATGACGGGTGACTTGGGGGCTTCTAAAGTGACTTTGATGATCCAGATAGGGGGGATAGAAAGGAAGAGACAGAGACGCTGTCAAAGAAGGAGTAGATAGCTTATCATAGGACAGCAAAGAGAGGAGATAAAAGTAGAGATATGGGAGATATATGAGAGAAGGAGAGGGTTATGGTAAGGGAAAATTGACAATGAAATATTGAATAGTAGGTTGAGCGATAGATCGAAAAGGGAAGAGGAATAGGCAACATGTACCATAGAAATGAAGGGTGAATAACGCGACTAAGTTAGAGAAAAGAGAATAATGAAATAAAGCAAGTCCAACGAAAGCAAAGCAGATAAAATTTCTAGCTGGTTGTACGTTGCAACAGCCATCCTCGTACAATCTGTTGTTGATTTAGCGACTACTAGTATACACAACAGCATGTGTCAGATCTACCGAGTCCTTCCACCTCTTTCTTTCCATGGCACAAAAGCGCCAGCAAAGCAATGCGAGATGGGGTATCAACAGTGGAGTAGTGAAAACCGAAACCGCCGCCGAACAAATCTAGCTCTTCTAATAAGAAGACAAGCCAGACTTCCAAAGCCGGGCCAGACCATCAATACCCACACTCAACCCGTACGGTTGGATGGGAGACGCTTTTCCGCAAGTGATAAAGTCAATGATAGACTTTTGAACGCCGGAAGAGCTCTTCTATGTAAGCAATTGAGTAAGCAGAAAGCAGATAACCCGTTGACAGTCTATATGAAGTACGCGGGAAATGGAATTGATAATAGCGGCCGTTTCAATACACGAATAAGTGTGCCTCCATATCAAAAACGTATTAAATTGGTGGTGAGTGAAGCCATCTTCTCGATAGATGTGGCGAGAAAATCGTGGTGATGGTAGAAAACGGAATCTGGCACGGGAAGTGAATCTTCAGACTATGCCAGCTTCTCCGGAGAGACCAGCTCCAGAGACACCCATGTTTTGAAATTGATTTGGGTCTTGGCTGGGCATCATGGCAATTGATGTGCCGGTGCCGCCATTGGTTTGCAGTTCTGGATTGCATGGTGGTGAGTGTGTTTTGTGATATTTGAGGCCGTTCAAGTTTTTGTATCGCTTGCCGCATGTCTCGCATTTGTACGGCTTCTCCTTCTCCATCCCTAGCGTACCTTCGTATGGAATGGAGGTTTCTGGATTAACAATCGAGTATGTGCCATCTGCATTATCGTGAAGTCGCTGATTGTTGTGACCATGCTTTAGATATGTTAGAGAAATGAAAGGTTAGATATAAGGAATACATACAGATTTGTGATATTTAAGCCCGTTCTGGTTCTTATAGGCCTTTTCACACCCTATCACAGGACATCTGAAAGGCTTGGGCTCGTCGTTTGGCATCATACCAGCAGTAGTATCTGGTACACCTGCCAGCATCTGCTGCTCTCTAATCCGTCGAGCAATATCACTGTTCGGACCATATTGTCCGCTGCCAAGTCTCATGTGGGCGTACTGCTGGTTTTGACTGCCATACCCTCCGGTGGGACTGAACAGTCGCTTGGCGGGTTCATCAATGCATAAATCAATCATATCACTGTTCATACCAAACCCCCCCGGGCCAAAGTTTTGGGTTTGATTTCCCATAAGAAGCGAATTGTTCTGCATGGACATGTCGCCCATACCGCTCATAATACTTTCATCTAGTTCAGCCGGTGTCCCTGGTGCGGATGAATCTGGAGTACCTCGGTATTGACCAGAGAGATCCTGAAATTGCTGTTGCATTGGGTTGGACATCAATGTCGGAGTGTTGACTGAGGACACAGTTGGGTTGTTCTGAAAGGGATGACCTTGTCGGCCCTGCGTGACTGGGGTGGTCGGAGTTGAATTCCTTAAGCCTTGATGACCTTGCATAAGGTTCATGTTCAGTTGAGGCAACCTGGGCTGATGAGGCTGGCTGAACTGTGCTTGAGGTGATTGGTGGTTCGGTTGTGAATTTGTATATAAGTCCGACGGCGGTGTATTCTCTTCTACTCCATCCACATCATCCATTTCCATATCTTCTACTGTGTCCATATCAGGAAGCGCCTGCAGGTTACTGGAAAATGTGGAGGCTTTCGGCGAAATTTGCTGCGGCTGGTTGGATCGAGTTGAGATCTGAGCCGCGGCGATCGGCTTGTAATTGGTTTGTTGTTGTTGAGCTTCTTGTTGCACAGCTGCTGCTGCGTTGGTTGCCATAGCGGCTCGAGTATCCGGCATCTGTGGTTGATCGGCTGTGTTGGGCTTGTTCTGTTGCGGAGTTTTCTGAGCATGAGCTTCCTCGTAGTGCTGCAGTAAGTCGTGCAATGAAGGCAGTGTCATGCCGCAACAGGAGAAATCGCGCATAAAGTTCGCTTCGAGCTTTGGAAGGTACGAAGAGGAGTGATAGGAAGGTGAATTGCTGAATGTAAATGGAGAAGTGCCGGACATCATGATGCTGGAATAGTCAGTTTAAGTGATAAAAACGGAGACATGACAGGTTCTTTTAACCCCAACGTCTTGTGGGTGTCCAACTTACTCCTCTCGAATCCAGCTTCCCACAGATATGCCACCCCAACTCATGCCCGCGGTCATGCTTTGAGCCAGACTTCCTCGCCGTATCTTGTCTTCCGATACACCCCTCATTGAGATTGGTTTCGCACGGTTGTCTCCTGCTGAGGCGCCATCCAGCAGATTTATTGACTTTCCGGTCTCTGAGTTATTCACTCTATCACTGCCACACATTCCCGGCACCTGCCTCGCTTCGCCATCTGGCTTTCTCTGCAACGCGGAAGTCAGATTTGAAGACTGCGGCCCGCGTGGTGATGTAGAGGCCTGGCGGGTGGCAATATCGATTGGGTTAGCAACACCCGCCATGCTGCCTGTAGGAGGCGATGCTCCGAACAGAGGAAAAGAATGATCGTCAAAGTCGGGCTCGAGAAGAGGAGAGTCGAGGAAGAGGCCTGTGGTCGCAGTGCCCACGTCTGTGGGTCTCTTGAACCACGGCAGATGGCCGTCTTTGCCTCGATCTTTCTCGGGCCTCCGGTTAACTAACGGGGCAAATCCAACAGGAGTGAGAGGAGTTGATTCTCTTGAAGTAGCGAGGGCGTTGTCACTCGTCGCCGGCGAGTGATGTAGTGGTGGAGGACTATCTGAGTAATCGAGCATTAATACCTGGAAGGAAGAGGATAGAGTTTAGTGTCGGCTTATGAGAAGATGCGGGTATAATATTGTTTTCTTTTATGATACACCTTCAAGATGTGAATGATAGGCAGAGAATGGATATGAGATACAACAAGGTGAGTGACAAGGAATGATGAAAGAATGACCGATAAGTGTACTTCGAACCGCAGGCGTGGTAGGGGGATAGCATGGGATAGAGGTGGGAGCATAGCCGGTAGGGTCCTTCTACATGGCGACCGGGCGTCGAAGCAAGAGCGAAGGGCAGTAACGTAGGTTAGCGTGGGAGATGACGATGAAGTCTGGACTCTCGATGCA
>QQTW01003123.1_pt1 | contig 12178 bp, 10 predicted proteins | sample 1904831 | NCBI WGS metagenome assembly QQTW01 (sample SAMN09435610, study PRJNA476489) | Subsurface metagenome, whole genome shotgun sequencing project. | reverse complement strand
ACCCTTGAGAAGTTTGGACAGCAAAACGCTGAGGGTAAATTTGTGCCATTTCATCTTTACTCAATGAAACAAGCAATTAGAAGAAGGTTTTATTTTAGATGTGTTGGCAAACTATACAACCTACCGCAGCTACTACGAGATTCAAAAATCTGTTGAAGATAATCCTATATTTGATACAGCCAAAGCTCAAAAGAAGCTGAGAGCTTATGTAGAAGGGCATAAAGAGACGATCCTTGCCCTATACATGGTAAATCCTTTTTAGAGCAGGTCTACAAGCCCAGAAAGCTCAAAGGACAAGCTGAAGTAATGGTCGTCACCCGCAATATTGAAGCGGCTATTAGTTACTATTTCGCCGTCTGCAAAACCTTAAAACGCGAAAATTCTCCCTTTAAAGCGATTGTTGCTTTTTCTGGCAAAAAAACTGTAGATGGCATCGAACATACTGAAGACACCCTCAACGGCTTTCCTAGTAAAGATATTCCCCAGAAGTTTAAAGAAGATGACTACAAAATTTTGATAGTTGCTAATAAGTTTCTCACCGGGTTTGACGAGCCGCTTTTGCATACTATGTATGTCGATAAAAAACTGCAATCTGTTCTGGCCGTACAGTCTTTATCGCGCCTCAATCGTTGCAACAACAAAATGGGCAAAGTTGATACTTTTGTGCTGGACTTTTTCAACACTGTTGATGATATCCGACACGCCTTTGATGACTTTTACACCTCTACATCTTTGAGCAAACCTACTGATGTCAACGTTTTGCACGATTTGCGGGAAGCATTGGCAATTGTGGGGGTGTACGAAAGCCAAGAAATTGAGGAGTTTAACATCCTATTTTTTAACAAAGTCCCCGCAGAGCAACTTAGCCCATTAATAGACGTAGCGGCGGCGCGATTCAATCAAGAATTAGAGTTAGAAAATGAAGATAAAATAGACTTCAAAATTAAAGCCAAACAGTTTGTCAAAATCTACGGTCAAGTCGCTTGTATAATTCCTTACAACTTGGTTGTATCCTTATGCACTTTCAAGAACTAGAATTAGAATCCCAGCGTCTATTACTAAAACCAATCTTAGAAAGCCAACTCAATACTCTGCACAGTATTTTCATCGATCCCTATGTAAGAAAATATTTATGTGACGATCGCATTATTTCGTTGCAAGAAGTGAAAGAAATGCTACTAGAAAGTCAAAAACTCTTTAACGAAGAAAGGTTTGGGCTGTGGTTTATTGAGACTAAAGGGGAACAAAAAATTATTGGGTTTGTCGGTTTATGGTACTTTTTTGCAGAAAAGCAACCTCAGTTAGTTTATGCTTTGCTACCCCAAGCAACCAAAAAAGGTTATGCTACCGAAGCCTCCACTCGAATATTAGAGTATTGTTTTAACGACCTTGGCTACCAATATGTTTTAGCAAGTTGCGACAAGCCAAACCTCGAATCTCAAAAAGTAGCTCAAAGAATTGGGATGAAAGAAATAGAGGAAAAAGTCGTTGATGACAACCCTATATTATTCTTCAAAATTGAAAGGTCGTAGGGCGCAAAGCATTGCGCCCCTACGGTTAATGTCTATAATCAGGCTTTGGATCGTTATAGTTATTTATGGCAAAGGGCGATCGCACTTTATCTAGATAAATATGCTTAAAGAAATTGATAGAGATATTTGGGTTGCAGAAGCGCCATTTAAGTATTTTGGCTTAAGTGTTGGTACAAGGATGACGGTTATTAGGCTGAACAATGGAGAATTAGCCGTTATTTCGCCAATTCCAGTTGATAGCGCAGTTAATCACCAACTAGATGAACTCGGCACAGTCTCTCATATTATTGCGCCAAACGTTTATCACTATCTATTTGCCGCAGATTTTAAAGCACTCTACCCAAAAGCAATATTTTGGGCTACACCAGCCTTAAAAGTCAAAAAACCAGAACTTCCCATAGATCGCATAATCAATGATGATGCAGATAGTCTTCCTAGCGATCTTCAATACTTGCTGTTTGATGGACTTAAAACTATTGACTTTAATGGTTTTAATTTATTGAATGAATTGGTTTTCTTTCACCCAAAAAGCCGGACTTTGCTCCTCACAGATGCTGCATTTAATTTTAATGATAGCTATCCCTTAATTACCCAATTCGCTGCTAGAGTAATTGGCAGCTACAAAAATTTGAGTCCATCATTACTAGAAAAAGTTGCCAGCAAAGAAAAAACAAAAGTTAAACTAGCAGTGCAAAAAATTCTCCGTTGGGATTTTGAGCGCGTAATTATGGCGCACGGTAGCATCATCGAAAGTCAGGGAAAGCAAAAGTTTAAAGCAGGATACGAGAGCTTTTTAGGTCAATCGTTATAGGGTGAGCATTACCCACCCTATTAAGCTAAGAGGCGCTACCGTCGGCTTTAACTTGGGGTGATAAACGGCTAATTCCTTGCTGCACAAAAGACTGCAATAGAGCAACTTGTTGATTTTGCTGAAATACCTTTTGTAAGGTTTGCCCCAATTTATCTAGATTTAAGCCAGTTTCGGCATTTATGGCTACTTCTTGACTTTGGAAATATTCAATCAAACTCAGTCCTGCAACGCGGGTAAGATAAGCGGCGCTGACTCCTTGTAATGCCCCACCTGCTACAAAAGTAACGGCATTGCTTTTTAATAGAGTAGCGATCGCTTTTGTAGATACTTCTACTAATCCCAGTTTCAACATCAAGCTTCCCATTGTTCCGGCGACAGTTTGCGCTTGCTGAAAAGAAAACTTTTGCTGATAGATATTGCCTAATTCCACTACCAACTGAGCGTTAATTGCGGCGGTGGCGAGTAAATCTAAGGCGGGTACTGGGTTAGCAAAGGTGGCGGCGGCGGCTATCCATTGATATTGCTCGATAATGGGGGTAGCTTTTTGCTGTCTTATTTGGTTTAATGCCGTTTTTGCTTCTATTTGCAAGCTAACTGCTTGTCTAATCGTTGTCACCCAAATTAATTCTTGTCCTTCCTTTACTACTACTTGCTGCAAATAGTCGCTTAGTTGGCTGATATCGGCGGCGGGTTTATCTAACCATTCGCGCACCGAGCCATCGCTTTGATGCTGGCGGACTTTGACAAGATTTGGATTTGCGGAAATTGCGACGCTGTCGGCGACTTTCTCTTGCAGTGAATGCAGTATATTTGCTCTTTCTTCGCTTAGGTACTGGTCTTGCTTGTTAAAAACTAATACTGTGCGTTGATTTTTCTCTGCCATTTGTTGCCATATTTGCCACTGGGAATCGGTCAAATCCCCATTAGTAAGAAATATTACTAAGTCCGCATAATTTGCTTCTAGTGCGGTATTACCTCCGGGCGTAAATAAAGCCTTGGTTTCTTGAAAGTGTATAGACCTATTAGTAGTATTTTTCCAATTAGATAATGTTTGGAGTAACGTTGTCTTACCTACAGATTTACCACCAGTAATAGCTATATTTATATGCTGCCTTTCTAAATCGTTATTTATGTTTGTAAATTGTGTTTGTAGCAGTGGTAACGCGGGATGGTTATCAGCTTCGGTTTGCAATTGGTTAATTACATTATTCACCTTGGCGATCGCTCTATCTACTTTCTCCCGGCTTGGGGGTGAATTATCGACTAAAGGTGCTTTTTTAAGGTTATTTTGTTGAAATAACCACAAACAAATGCCTAAAGCGATCGCTCCAAATATACCTAATTCGCTCCATTGTCCCACCGAGCTATCAAAACTTTGCAACAGCCACAGCCCTAAAGATAACCCAACTCCACCTACTAAAATCGGTCGCCGCAATCCAAGCATTAATGCCTCCTCTAACGTAGAACTTACGCCACTCAAAATTTTTTAGTTCTACCTTTCTTCCCTATGCTACTGGAGAGCGGCACTTACTGCCCATGCCCAAAAATTTATTCAATTAAAAGTTTTTACGCTTGTTGGTGGGGATCGCTAAAACCCGGTTGTAATTGATGATCCCCAAGATAGATGATGGTTTAAAAACTAGAGTTTATCTTAGTTGGTGTAATTACCATAACTATTTAGTAAAAAGCGATCGCGGTTTTTGTTTACTTTTTTAAATTGGTGTATTTGCTTTAAAAATAACTCTGCCACGTTTTAAAATACGGAGATAAAATTATGCAAGACCATAGTAGTAATTGTCCCTGCTGCGATAATCCCCTACTGCGTCACGTCCGCCATCGTGGTGTGTATTGGTTTTGTACCCACTGTTGGCAAGAAGTACCAATTTTAGCCGTTAGCAAAATACCTCCCAAACAACCAGCCGTTGCCAGCAAACGCTAGGAGAAATGCCAGCTAAAAATTGTCTGAACCCTGATAAAATCGTGAAACCTAAATTACAGACAATAAATTTATGCTGGCTGCCCTACTCTACGGTAAGGAAGATTTACGCTTAGAACAAGTTGCCGATCCTACTGTTGCCAAGGGAGAAGTTGTAATTAAAGTCTCCACCGCCACGACTTGCGGCACAGATTTAAAAGTATGGCGGCGTGGCGGTCATGCCAAAATGTTAAAGTTGCCTACTTTATTTGGGCATGAAGCGGCGGGAACTATTGTTGCGGTAGGGCAAAACGTAAGTAATTGGCAAATAGGCGATCGCGTTGTTGCTAATAATTCAGCGCCCTGCACAGAATGCTTTTATTGTCAACAGCAAGAATACTCTCTTTGCCCAAATATTACTTGGAATAATGGCACATTTTCCCAATATCTAAAAATTCCCGCCCCCATCGTCCAGCAAAACTTGCTATCTATTCCTGACGAATTGCCCGATGAATTAGCTTCATTGACCGAACCTTTGGCTTGCGTATTGCATGGAGTTGCAAGATCGAACGCCAAAGCGGGTAAGCGCGTAGTAGTGTTAGGAGATGGGGCAATTGGACTAATGTTTGTCGCAGTGTTAGCCAACCAAATAGGGGCAGAAGTGTTGTTATTTGGCGGTAACGAGGTACGGCTACACATTGGAGAAAAACTAGGCGCAGCTAAAACCTTCAACTACAAACAAATAGAAGACACTACCCAAGTAGTAAAAGAACTTACTGAGGGACGGGGCGCAGATGTAGTAATTGAGGCGACAGGCGTACCGAGTGTATGGGAAAATGCGATCGCACTAGCGCGTCCAGGAGCAACCGTTAATCTATTTGGGGGTTGTCCGCGAGATACTACAATTAACGTTAATACAGAACAACTACACTACAGCGAACTAATACTTAAAGGCGTTTTTCACAACACACCAGAGTATGTAAGCGCCGCCTTAGCGCTTTTAGCTAGTAGAAGTATACCTTTTGAATTATTAATTAGTGAAAAACGCCCATTGCAGGAATTAGAGCAAGTATTTCAGGATATGAAAGAGCGCAAAGTAATTAAAGTTGCGCTCGTGCCTTAAAGAAAAATTGCTCTAAAATAAATGCGATCGCGCTATTACAGCTAACAATAGAGAAATGCGATCGCATGATTGTTACAGCACTTAAGTTTCTGGATCTATCCCTAATTGCCGTAGCTGTTTGGTTAATCTTTCCGCCCGTTGACGCTCTTGTTCTGCCTGTTCTTCCGATCGTAATAGTAGCTCCCCTTGAGCATTCCACCACCGCAGCCAATAGCCTGTTCTCCCTTCGTGGCTTCTTTCCCAAACTCCCAAAAATAACTCTAATCCAGGTATCCAGTAACGCCCTAATTCCTCGGTTTAAACTTGATAGCGTCCAGATTCTATTGCCTAAACTTTCAGTCGCCCGGTATCTGGTAGAAAAATTACGTAGCGCGGTACTTGAAGGACTTGCTCGTAAAAAAACACTTACCCCCACCTTCTATAAACTCAACTGAGTATTCTTCGCCATAGGTAGCACAAAGAAACTTCATTACTATTTGAGGAATCACCCCTTCGGTATTAGGAGTATAGTTGCGCCGGATTCGAGATGAAGATAATGGTTGTACCGGGCGCACATACAAAAAGTCTGGTGCTTTATTAATACAAATCCCTATCAGGGATTAAAACTCCTATATATTCTATATATACTTTTATAGCGGTTCAGGGTCGGGCAAGGTACATTCGTAAGGGCGCAATGCATTGCGCCCTTACCCCGTCAAGCAAGGTGTACTCTATGCAAAGGCAAACTGTACTTTACTGGCTTGGGAAATGCTATAAGTAGCAACTGATTTCAATTAATACAAATCCCTATCAGCGATTGAAACTTATCAGCAGCTACCCAAGCACCACTGGGGGCAATATTTCAACTAATACAAATCCGCACCAACTCCAAAAGCTCACCCTCGGCATTTTCGGGACAACCACTAGCTAACACTTCACGGGCTACAGATTGGGTGTAAGTATTAACAGGTAGCGGTGTTTTCTGACCTCTAACTATCTCCGCCGTCTCAAATAATGTCAGTGTCATGAGGAGAAAAACAGGGACTAATTTTTTCAGAAATACCATTGCTTTTTCTCCCATGTGGTAATAAAAAATCTAGTTTAGCGCGATCGCTCTAGAGCCTTGAATGAAAAGCGTCCCTGTTGAGCCATTGACGCATTGGCCGCAGGAAGCACAAGTTTTTTGGGACGTTCTCCAAGGCTGATTTAGGCAGTAGTTACATGAAAAGTTATCCCTGTTTTTGCCCTATCTCAAGGATGCGCTCCTGCAATTTCATTACCTCCTCAAAATCCCTACCAAGCTATAAAGCTGCTATAGCTTGCTCTTGAGTTATCAGCAAACAGTTTGAGGAACTGGTGCGGGTTAGTAACGCTTTCTACTTGAACTCCTTAACCCAACTGACGAATTATTTTTGGTTCTAGACGTGCGAACTAACGAAGCATAATGTCCTTGTTTAGCAAGGAGTTGCTCGTGAGAGCCTCGTTCAACGACTTCTCCACGCTCGACCACAAAGATCGCGTCTGCATTGCGAATGGTACTTAGCCGATGGGCGATCGCAATTCGCGTACATCCTAACTTACTTAAATTCTGTTCTACCAATTCCTCAGTCAACACATCTAAATGACTTGTAGCTTCATCTAGTAACAGGATCGCTGGCTGATGGACTAAAGCGCGAGCAATCGCTAAACGTTGGCGCTGACCGCCCGATAAGCCGGAACCGCCTTCAGCAATACGGGTTTCGTAGCCCATTGGTAGTTGCACGATATCTGCGTGAGTTTCAGCAATTTTGGCAGCTTGGATTACCTGCTCTAAAGAAATGTTGGGATTATTAACGGTGATGTTTTGACGAATAGAACCACTAAAGAGAAATGGCTCTTGCAACACTACCCCAAACTGACCGCGTAAGCTGCGCCAATTTAAAGATTGGAGAGAAATATCGTCATACAAAATTTCTCCGGTGGTGGGGAGGTAAAGACCAAGCAACAGCTTTGCTAAGGTACTTTTCCCCGAACCTGACCGACCAACTAAGGCAATTTTTTGTCCCGGTTCAATCGTCAAGGAGATATTGCGTAAAGCAATTGGCGCGTTTGGATCGTAGCGAAAGCTTACTTGCTTTAGTTCAATTCGCCCGGTTAGAGATGGTGCAGCTTGTACCCCATGTAGCTTTTGTTCTGGTTCGGCTGCTAAAACATCCGTCAGTCGTTCTAGGTGTGCGCCAACTAATTGCAGCCTCTGACCGTTAGCTACGAGCGAAGTTAAAGGTACGAGAAAGGCAATAGCGATCGCATTGAATGCCAACATTGTACCCAAGCTCATTGTGCCATTGAGTACCAACAGCGCCCCTACCCACAACAGCACGAGGGGCGAACCCGCACGTACTGCTAGCATTGCTGTGTCAATGCCTGCGGCTAAATTGTGGCGTTGCAAAGAAACATGGAGTTGATTGAAAAATAAATTTGACCAGCGATCGAAGGCTCGATCTTCGCAGCCAGAGGCTTTTACAGTTAAAATCCCCGTTAGCGTTTCTACAAGGTAGCTTTGAGACTCGGCTTGAGCAATTAAATCACGCTGCATTAAGTCATGTATTCGCCCGGTAGTGGCAAGCAAAAGTCCTAGTTGCAAGATGCCAGCAATCAAAACCACTAACCCAAATACAGGTGCTTGCACGAGTAAAAGCACAAGGTAGCCCAATACAAAAGCACCATCTAGAACTATTGATAGAGTTTGACCAGTGAGAGTCTCCCGAATAGTGGCATTACTTGCCAGTCGCATCAGCAGATCCCCCGTTGTGCGTTGCTCAAAAAAGCTAAAGGGCAGGGCAAGCAAGCGATCGCAAAAATCAAGCATCATTTTACTATCGATGCGAACTTGCAGATAGATCAGCATTGTGGAACGTAGATAACTTGTGACTACAAGAGCTAAAATTGGCATTGCCATCCCCAAAGCAAGCATTGGCATAATGCTAGTAATCTGGAGCGGGAGGACGCGATCGACTAATATTTTGGTAAAGATTGGTACGGCAAGTCCCATAACCTGAAGTAGCAGCGAACTTGCCAAAATTTGTAGAAGTAAGCCAGGTCTATCTAATATGTATCCCATTAAATAGTTGCGCCACGATTTTTGAGTTTTAGAGTGGCAACGACGTTCAAATTGTGACCCCGGCTCGAAAGTTAAAACTACTCCTGTAAAGCTAGTAGCAAATTCTGCCGCCGTCAAACGCCGTCGTCCCAACCCCGGATCGACGATTTTAACCCAGCGAGGCGACCAACTTTCGATTGTAATAAAATGACTAAAATCCCAGTGCGCGATCGCTGGTAGTGGTACGTATTTAAAATCCTTTAAGTTTTCGATCGAATAAGCCTTTACCCGCAGTCCATAGCTGCGAGCAGATTTGGCGATCGTTTCGGCGCGAACTCCATCTCTACCAATGCCCATAGCATCGCGACATTCAACAACTCTTGTGGGGCGACCGTAGTAGCTGAGAATCATTGCTAGGCACGCTGCACCGCATTCAACAGCGCTTAGTTGCAGTCTCAATGGAACTCGATGTTTAGACCAAGGCATTGTCTCTGCGCCAAAACAAGATGAGAGCAAAGACCCCCATCGCGCACCCATTAACTCAATTTTGGCGTAAATTTTTTGTGTAGTTCTCAAGGCGTTCATTGTTATTTAAGTCAGTAACGGGTTTAATGGCAAGCCAGATAACAACGCTGCTAGCGGCAAGTAGTCCTACTAGCGACCAAAGATAGAGAAAAGTTTTTGGGGATAAGGGTGGCAAAACTGATTTTTCCTGACTTTCGGCGTAGCGACGCACTGCTTCATCACGAAAGATCGAGCGTTTTGTGGGTTGGCGTTCGCGTAGCGTCTCCGGTGGAGAATCGCGCCGCCTCTGTTTTAGAGCATCGCGCCGCTTTTCCTCGGAAAAATCACTCATAATTGCTACTTCTAGATAAAAGATTATTTACAGCTAGAAAGTGCGTTGCAGGAGGAGCCAGCACTAAAACGGCAGGAATTTGGTTTGGCTCTGCTAAACGCAATAGTCCATAGCCGATGCCTGCAAGTCCGGTCATCAATCCGGGTGATTCTACGCTTAGAGGAATCCCGCAGAGCCAACCATTTTGACTAATACTATCGAGAACGTTCCCTGCAAGGCGATCGCTCTCTACTTGCCATTGAGGATCGTTGAGGACTTGCTTTGCCTGCAATAGTAATTCTAGATTACCCAAATCGCCATGACATAAGGAATGGTTTTTACCAAATCCCTCAGCAAGAGTTGTTTTGAGGGCGGTATCAATTTCAAACTGGATCTGGGGATCGTTAAGATGCTGAAGACACTGCAAGCGAGCGAGTCCAATTCCTGGTGCGCCATGACACCATGCCGTCATAAAGTTAGTCTGCTCAATGCTCTTTGCTAAAACTGTAGTTTCAAATAGGCGCAAATCGGGCCAATTTAAGGCTTCTGTGCTGAACAAACTCCGTTCGTAGGCGATCGCTTCTAAGGCTGTTTTCCGAAACCGTTCTGCTTTGGAGACGGTAGCTAGTTCTAGCAGCGCCCAGGCAATTCCAGCATTACCATGAGAGCAGCCAGCTAAAGGTTTTGTGCCAATTGTAGGGATAACCCAACCACAACCATGCTCCATTGATTGAGCATGGGTCAACAAGCGATCGCCACATTGAATTGCAAAAGCTAAGGTGCGAGCGCTAGGAGAACAACGATAGAGGTTGAGTAAACTAATAATGCAGCCTGCCGCACCGCCAATAATATCAAATTGCCGATCTTTTTCAATTAGCGGCGAAAGACGTTCAACCAAACTTTCTGCTTGAGCAATTAATTGGGGTTGATGCCATAGAGTTCCCAAATGAGTCAGAGTGTAAATAATGCCACCCCAACCACTAAAACCACCAATTGACTCGATCCAAGATTGACCCGGCTTTATTTGCTTTTGAAGTGTCTGCAATGCCGAATGAGCAATAGCAGTGTAGCGTTCTTCCGCAGTAATTGCCCCTAGATAAGCTAAAAATAAGATGACTCCTGGCAAACCATCGTAGAGATCGCATCCCAAGGGCGCAATAGACCAATGACGGTCATTAACTAAAGTTAACCCAATCCAAGAAACATCGTCTTCGCCTCGCAAAGCTAAGGCTTCTAAGCGATCGCCCACTGCACGAGCAGCCACGAGCAAACTTTGAAAGTCGGCAATAGTTTGAGGTTCAGTTAATTTATAACTTGAATGTTCCTTTTGCTCCTCGGTGGTGAGATAGAGCGATGTCAAGGAGGCGCGAATAATCCAAAGTTGCCTTTGTAAATCGGTTTCATTTAGTTGCCGGATTCGACGTTGGACAGAAACCAAGCCTGACTCATCCAGAAAATCAGCAATTTTTTGACCCGAACTCGCCCACAGATCCTTTGAATCAGGACGAGTGGTAAATAGGGGAATGTCACCTTTGAGCAAGTCTTCACGCTCGACCGGAATTAGTTTAGCTAAATGGGGAAAATACTGAACGGCTAGCCAGAGACGATCGTAAAAGCGATCGCGATCTAGAGCATTACGCAACATATCTGGATGGAAACTTTCACTGAGCAACATAGCGTAGGTTCGAGTCGCCCGCACAATTACGCGCACCGTATCACCAGCAAACTCAGCTAATAATCCATTTTCTGCTAAAAGTTCTGCTCGGTGTTGTAAAAGCAGACGATACAGATTAGTAAAGCCGTTAGCGATGTCTTCAGCATAATCCAGCACATCAACTGCTTTGCCGTTGAGGGTTGGTTGATTCTGCGCTCCTGGCATCTCCATACGCTGGCGGGTAAGTTTCATTTCATCGGTTCCCATGCCTTCCCAGCGCGGTACTTGGTGAGGAGTCAATTGTCCTTCTACGGCTCCCAAACCACTGATATCAACACCTGCAAACCGATCGTTTGACCACATCCGATGGGGAAGCAAACCAGTTCCATACACTGAGTAACCGAGGGTGCTACTGGCAAGTCGATCTGCTTGTTTGAGATCCGCACCTCCAACGCGGGGATGAAACAATGCTTCCAAGTCAAGTAAAACTGGGTGTTCTCCCGCCGCAATTAGGTTTTCGTGGTGAAAGTCCGCTGCTTCTAGCCCGTAGAGAATAGCTAAGTAAGCTCCTTGACGCTCGTAAAATCGCTGAATTTCCTCTTTGGAAGCACAAGTTTGAGCTTCAACAAATTCAACCCAACCATAAGAGGCGCGATCGCATATTTTCAATGTTCTAAATGGTGGGTGATTTCCGCGATCGTTAGTCCAAGTCAACAAGTTTTGGAAATGAATATCCAGAGATAGCGATCGCGGCTTATAAACTACTTGAAAGCCAGAACTAAATTTAGCAATAATTACACTGCGTCCGTCTCGGTGGCTGTCACCCTCACCAATACTTACTTCTGTTAGTACGCCTGGAGCTATATTTGGAGTGAATGTAGCTCGAATTAAATCCCAATCGCTACATAAATGCTGGAGAAATTCTAAACTCACTGCCACCCAGCGATCGACACTAATAGTAAGTTGTCTTGCTAGAACTGGATATTCTCTTAAGATATTTAAAGCGACATCACGCTGACGCAATCGCTCAATAAAGCTTTGAAATCTCTCCTCTGAAGTATCTCCTTGTAGTAACCCTTGCAGACGAGCAACGTTTAGTTCTAATACCAAGGTGCGACTCAACATCATCAGCAGTCGCCTGGGGAGATTGATAAATAAAAGGTTTTCTATAGTTTCAACATCAAAGGGTAAGTTAGACTGGGTTTGAATTAATGCTTGTATACCTTCCTTTAAGCGATCGCGTCCTTGAC
>QQTW01003122.1_pt1 | contig 12181 bp, 10 predicted proteins | sample 1904831 | NCBI WGS metagenome assembly QQTW01 (sample SAMN09435610, study PRJNA476489) | Subsurface metagenome, whole genome shotgun sequencing project. | reverse complement strand
ATGCTTGAGCTTCCTCGCGTGGTAAGACAGAGGCGCTAGGTTGTACGTGTCGGGGCGCAAGAGCACTTCGTGAAGGGGGGGGGGGGAGTGTCGGCCAGGAAATTCGAGGAGGCATAGTTTTGTGCTGAGCGAGAGCTGTACCTCTTAAGCAGGGCACGTCTGCGCATGTATGTATAGCCGTCTCTACCCACCTGTAGCATGAGCGCTAGACGTGCTTCATGGAAAGCGTCGAGTTGAGGTCCGCAGTAGGGAAAAGTCGATCGAACACCTCCTGAAGATTCTTGACCTCTTCATACGAAGAATATGAGCAATTACTTATGGCTTCCCGGCTATTTCTCGGGAGTTATCGTCACCGAACCATTAAGCGAGATAACTACATCATCGAAGTATCACAAAACAATATTTCACGTACCACCTTGTGGGCCTTGTCGTCTCGATCTATGAATGAGCTCGCGCATAGTATTAGATCCATACTGTTGTCAGCAATATGCACTCGAGCCTGACACGAAGAGTCTTCAGGGCAATTATTGCCAACGAACCGTACTGCACTACCATATCTTCAAGGAGATTGCCCAGATGGCGAAGTCCACTCTTGACTCAGCCGACAGTGCGCTCAGCACCGTACCGGTCCCTTTTTGGCCTATCGTCGCGTGAAGCGGCCCGCAACGTGCTTGAGAACAATAGTACACAGTCCAATGTCCAAAAGGCCACCGATGTCCTAATTGGCCTTGTCCGAGCGCAAAGAGATCAGACCCAACTCCCAGCTGTGCAACAGGTTGCTCGGGCCTTCAATATTGTGATTCAGAGTCGTAACCCAAATTCTGCGAGTTCTGCAAATACTGCAAATCTTTCGAGAAATGACACCTATCTGCTTATGGAGGGTCTCAAATATATCAAAGATCACACATTCACAGAGGTGGGAGATGTCGACCCGTTCTTGTCTGACGCAGATCTTCAGCAAGGCCTATCTGCTCTAGCCTCGTCATCAGGGAAAGAAAAATTTCGAAGCGACTCTAAGGCCTTGGCTTACATGCTATTCTCCGAGCTTCGTCAAAGGAGGACCACTCTAAGAGAGACCTTCGAGGCTCCCACTATATTGGAGCCATTGGCAGGGACGGCTTTTATCACCATTCTGTCGTCTACTGGTGGAGCAAAGGAAGCATGGGACATCCTGAAAAATTCCTCGAAAGGTGACGCAGAAGAGAACTGGCTTGCAGTCATCAAAGGATTTCTCAATGAAGGTCTGGAGCAAGATATCTGGAAAGCTTTGACAGATATGAAAGTTCGCACTGGCGATTTGAGCGTCGAAGGTCATGAGGTTCTGACAAAGTATTTTGCAAGGAATGCCAGACCAAGCACGACGAAGAGGATATACGAACAGCATATCGCTGGCGGTGACGAGCCTAGCATTGCCTGCCAGGTTGAAATGGCCAAATTCTGTGTCCGCAACAGAGAACTGACCTGGGGCGATCCGATACTTGCAGCGCTTCGATTGAGACTACAGGATCCTCAAGTTTGGGACATTATCCTGGTCTACTCTGCAGCTCAGGGGGCTACCCCAAACGATATCGGAATATTGGTAGATAATTTGGCTGAGATTGCCATCCGGACCGGGAGCTCACGCCCGTCAATGTCGATCTTCAATAGCCTGATTGAGTACGCGTTTTCCGTTGGGGATGCTCGAGCCGTCCAAGACTACATCAATCTCGCTGAACAGCGGGGCCTGCGGCCTGAGGCGAAGACGTTCTTACTCCAGCTTGATTACGAGGTCAAAACTGGTGATTTAGGCAAAGCAGCGTCAACGTACGATATACTTTCATCGGAAGACAAAATTACTGATGGATCGGATGTGCCGGTCATGAATAGATATCTGAGCGCGCTCTGCTTTGCGGCTGATCCTGACTACGGTCGTATCATGCGGATAGCCGATGCTATGTTGGAAAGAAATGAATACCTTGATGCGGAAACCCTGAGCGGACTCTGCAGAGTTTTTCTCCAGCGTGACGAGCTCGGAGAAGCTCTCGGACTGCTACGACATAGAGTGGACTCGTATCCACGCAATGACCGTGTTCGCATCTCTCAAGCCTTCCAAGAGTTTATCACAGACAAGAACGTGGCGGATCAGCGTGCTTTCAATGCGTATGAGCTCTTCCGTGCAGCCTTTCCGGAAACATCTGTCAACGATCGTCTTCCTATCATGCACTCCTTCTTTAGACGCAAGCGACCTGACCTTGCTTGCCTGGTGTTTGGCCACATGCGACAACGAGAAGATCCAGCGGCTCGACCAACAGCTGAGGCCTATGGCCAATGCTTCGAAGGTATTGCAACGTGTCAGGATATCGACGGATTGCAGATGGTCTATAATATGTTGAAACTTGACCTTGAAGTCGAGCCAACCACCCGCGTCCGAAATGGACTCATGGCCGCTTATACCGCATGTGGACAGCCTTTCTCAGCCATCATCGATCACTTCTGGAAGATTCTGACTTCTAGAGAGGGGCCGACGATGAGCTCTTTCGCGCTTGCATTACGAGCTTGTGAGACATGGATTCCACAGGGGGCATCAGAGGCAAGGAGGATCATTGCTGGGATGCAGTCTTGGGATCTTGACATTACAAAGGAGATCTATGATTGTTATATTGGAGCCATTGCTGGGCAGTGTGAATTTGAGAACACAATCGAATTGATTGAGGAGATGGAGAATGATATCGGAGTTCCTCCCGATGCTTTTACGTGAGTTGGGTATCCCGACTTCATGTTATCGTCCCCACTCGCTAACGCGTCAGCAGCATTGCTACCTTTTACAACGCGATTCCGTGGCAGTACCGGAAGGACGAAGTCGAGGCTTGGGCTAAACAGGCCTATCCAGAGCTCTGGGAAGAAGTCCTCAAGTATGGAGAAGAGATTGACGAGGAATGGGAGATACGCTACTTTAAGATCGATCGAGTTATCGACACCAGCGATGGACTCATCTATCAAGATGGTGAATATGACCCGGAGATAGCGCAGTCGTCACAGATGCTTCTGGAAACACCAGCTTCATGATGTAGTTCTCGTCATGCAGAGGGGAGACCTGATCACAGATGGAAAGGAACAAGCATGGTGTGGCGACCTCAACATGCCATACTGCAGATAAAATGTGTTTAATTTGTATGCAGATACTCCAGTACTAAATACTGAGAACAACATGAGCGGCATTTGGTTATAAATTGACCGTATCTAGTACCATTCAGGCTCGAAGGTGTACATATGGGTAGCCAGTCATGCATTTAGTAGTTAAGATGTCGAGTCATGGTAACAGAACAAATGGCCGTCTTGGCACATAAAATCGCTGAAAACCCTACCACTGATTCTGTCACCAGGCACCGAGCCAAGGACTTCCCACCAATCAAGTTTGTGTAGAGTACGTTCCATATTCTCAATAAGGCTGCTTACTGTACCGTCGCCGCTACCTTCCCATGCCTGCCACCTTCGTCCGCTGCACCCCTCATTCTACCTTCTCCCGAATGGAACTGACGATTCATTGAACGTCAACATGAAGTGGGCCGCTGTGCTCCTCAGTTTCTCAACACCATCTCCCGCGGTTGTGGCGCAACCATCAGTCCAATATGTCAGACGAGGGCGGTCATGCACACTTTCCCTCTAAGAATTACACGTCTGAAGAGACGGATAATCAACGCTCATCAACAAGATTTCGTTTCAAATCTAGACCCGCAAAGCGACCGCTCGATGATGTCCTTCCTCCGCCCTCCAGGCCTTCCTCCGACGGCCATCGCAGACGCCATTACCGTCGCCATCACCGACACAAACGACGCAAAGCATCGCCTTCCAACGAAGGCGAATCGCCTCCTCATCATGAAAGTCCCCCCTTGGACCTCGATCCAGAGCTAGCTTTCCGGGAATCACTTTTTGATGCTATGGCCGACGATGAAGGAGCCGAATTCTGGGAAGGTGTTTATGGCCAGCCTATCCACAGTTATACAGATGAGAAACGCAATGAGAAGACCGGAGAACTAGAAAAAATGACTGAGGAGGAATACATCGCCCACGTGAGGAGAGAGATGTGGAAGCGAAGTCTGGAGGGAATTGAGGCAGAGAGGGAGGAGAGAAGGCAAAAGCGGCTAATGGAGAAGCAGAGGCGGACAAGAAGGAAGAGCGAGTCCTATGGGAGCAGTCAGGCTGCCCGAAGTGCATTCGAAAGAGAGATGGAGCAAAGCCTAAGGCGCGGACAGGAAAGGAAAGAGACCAAGATGTGGCAAGCGAAGTGGGATGCATATGGGAATGCCTGGGGCAGTCTCCACGACCTAGTCAGATCGAGAGCTGCTGCCACGAATGGTGAGGAATGCAAAACCGTCTACCTTCGAAACGAGATTCCGTGGCCAGTTCAATCTGGAAAGAGGAAAGACGTCACTCCGGCAAACATCGAGAGGTTCATGGTCAAGACGGCTGAATCAAGTACAATTTCAGCCCCTCTGGATCATATTGGACATCAATTACTAGCAAACCTCAAATCGGAGCGAGTAAGATGGCACCCAGACAAGGTCCAGCACCGATTTGGCAGCTTGGACATTGACGAAGGGACCCTCAAGGCCGTCACGGAGGTCTTCCAGGTCCTGGATCGGATGTACAATGAAAGGAAGTAGAAGGAATTCGACTCGATCGATATGTGGAGTTGGATGCGCAGGAAGGCAGCTGTCACTTTTTCCGTACATGATACCCCATAGACCTTTATTTCATATATACCATAGACTTAATGAGAAATGTAGCTTATCCTCTAATTCATGTACTCCCATTTCAAATCTATATCTACATACCCACTTGAAGACGAGTTTGAACGCCCTGCTCAATGCGTGACCCAACCCCACATCACCACCACCTAACACGCTCACTGAACCGCAACCTCCCCCCCAGTCCACTCTAGCACAATCTCCTCTGGCACATCCCTCACCAAGACATGCACATGCTCCAACCCCGGCACACTCTGCAACGCCGTCCAATTCTTAAACCACTGCACCTTCTCCCTCGTCCCGGGCAACCCCCTCACCCTCTCCACAAACCTCTTCTCCACAAACTCCTCCACCCGCGCCCTCGTCCGCGGTGTCATATCGCCCCGCCCCGGCTCCGCCTCCAGCCTATGCTTCAACCACACCACGATGTGCACGATGCCCGGCTCCATGCCGTAGGGCCAGTCGTTGGGGAGAATCTTGAGGTCGCGCTCGTCGGCGAAGGGGGTGGGGTTCTGCACGGCGAAGTGGGGCCCCGCGGAGGGGGAAGCGGTGGGCGGGAGGGGCGTCCAGCGGAGGCGCTGCCGCATGATGTAGTTGGGGATGGTGCCGTGGGCGGCTTTGACGTCACGGGACCATTTGAGGTAGCGGCGGAGGTCGGAGGGTTTGCGCTTCAGGAGGTGGAGGTCGTTGTTTGCTGGGACGGGGGCGACGTCAATGCTGGAGCTGTGGTGGGAATGGGGTGGGTTGGTGGAGGGGAAGGAGGGTGAGGGTGAGGGTGGTACCGATGATGATCTTGAGATCCTCCCATGTCTGCAGATGGAAGTCCTCATCGGTGGAGGCGAGGACGGCGCGATCGATAGCTGTCAGATTAAAGGGCGGGGGATCCTCTACCGTCCTCCCGCCGTCGTGCGACGCGACCATCCTCCGGGAATGAATGTGTGCAATGAAAGAAGCTGAGGATGCTCCGTCTTACAGGGTAGGGTTCATCCCTCCTTTCCGCGCCAAGGCGGCTGCGTTTTGGCGTGATTAGGTTCGGAATCAAGTCCGCGGATTCGAGGGTCCCTCGATCCGCTAAAATGTTGAATCCTCGATGCAAAATGTCCCGACTTGTTCCTCATCATTCTACAGAGTCGGCAATAGGCGGTCTGTCGAAGCACGGAAGGTCTTGGAGTCTTCCATATGCTCAGGTGTGCAAGGACGATCTGACAAGCTGTGCTGCCTTTCCAACAACAATTCAACTCACTACTCGTTCAAGAAAGCACGCAAAATATGGCGTAAGCGTCGGACAATCACCTCGTCCATGAATGTGTGCTGACGAGGGCTTCAGATCCGGTGCTTTTTCTACGAAGCTAGTGACTCAGCTCTATGCTCCGTCAATCGCACTTTTTGCGGCGGCTGCATATTACCAGAAGCAATCACTACTCTACATTGCCATAATAGCGACCTTGCTCTCTGGGTACCTGGCCTATTCTCAGCGTGAGTATCTCTCTCGACAATTCGATGTGAATTCAATCAATTGACTCTTGAGGGGACGCTGACCTGCCTTCTCACTAGGGATACGAAAAGTGCTGAATCCGACCGAATTTCAAGAATTCTTCCTCCAGTCAAAGAAGGTTTGCTCTCACAATGTTGCAATATACCGCTTCGCGCTTCCCAGGGCGACCGACATTCTGGGCCTCCCGGTTGGACAGCACATCTCGCTGGCAGCAACTCCCAAAGGCGCCGAAAAAGAGGTGGTCAGGTCGTACACACCCATCTCGTCGGATGAAGATCAGGGCTTCTTCGATTTGATGATTAAGTCGTATCCGCAGGGGAACATATCCGCGCACATGGACACACTTAAGCTTGGGAAAACCATGAAAGTGAAAGGACCAAAGGGTGCCATGGTCTATACACCCAACATGCGCAGGCATCTTGGCATGATTGCTGGTGGCACGGGCATTACACCCATGCTTCAGATCATTCGCGCCGTGATCAGAGGAAGACCCAAGAATGGAGGAGACGACCAGACCAAGATCGATCTCATCTTTGCCAATGTCAACGAGGACGACATCTTACTAAAGGACGACCTGGATCGACTGGCGGCCGAGGATGATGACTTCAGAGTTCATTATGTGCTGAACAACCCTCCAGAGGACTGGGAAGGCGAAGTTGGTTTTGTTACGGCCGATATGATCAAGGTAAGCATTCTCGGCGACGAGGGCTGGAATGGAGAAGAAGCTGACTTACCGATCTAGGAAAAACTACCTGCACCTGGTCCAGACATGAAGATCTTGATATGTGGACCTCCACCGATGGTCAGTGCCATGAAGAAGGCTACTGAGTCCCTAGGCTTCACGAAGGCTCGTCCTGTGAGTAAGTTAGAGGATCAAGTCTTTTGTTTTTAGGGACAAGACTGGTGGCAATGCGGAAATTTCATGTTCAATATTCCATGTTTTATGTCGAGCCTAGAGTACATTTCCTTGAGCGCAATAGATCATGGCACAAGAGAGGTTGACGTGGTACGGGGCATTAATTAACCCGCTGGCATAAAGAAGGATTCGTAGGGCTGATTGAGTCTTGGCACTGTCCATTCTTGTCACTTTCAGCAAACAACGAATCAAAATGTGTACAGACAATGATTCACGATTGAGCCATAGTGTTTCTCCAAGGTTTAATGACTGTTCTTGAATGTTGACTTCAGCCTCCAGACTCTGCCTGGGAAGAACTAAATCAAGAAAAATAATTTGCATACATCAGTGTGCTACATCTCGTGCCGTCTCACGAGCTTACAAAGTGAACATTCAACATTCGGTAGCCACCTCTTTCTCCCGCACGCGAAGGTGCCAGCTGCTGGATTCTTCTTATTCTGTCGACAAATTCCTGAGACTCACGTGGAGCTCAAATCGGTTCCAGAGAAAATTGTTCTCAAGTCGGTCATCGGAAATAATGGCCTTTCCAAATTCCTACCCGTCACTGAACCCCATCGACATCTATCGAGAACATATCGCACGGACGGTAAGCCCAATTGTTGGAGTGGAACCTTCAGCTGTATACTCTAAGCTTCAATGGACTCAGACCCTGGGCCATGGCGATCTGATGTTGCCGGTGCCAGCTCTACAAATCAAAGGTAAAAAACCTCAACAACTTGCCGCGGAAATTGGCGAGAAGTTCCCAGATTCAGATTTGGTTAAGAAGCCGATCATCAATGGGACGTTCGTTCAATTCTTCTTCCAGCAAGAGCCGCTCACCAAGACTGTTCTAACGTCGATATTGAAGAACAAATCATCTTATGGCACGAACGCCAACACGGGGCTCCGAGATCCATCAGATCCGTCGAAAGGGAAGAAAATGATCATCGTCGAATTCTCATCGCCTAATATTGCCAAGCCATTTCATGCTGGCCATCTTCGGAGTACTATCATTGGAGGCTTCATTGCGAAGCTCTACGCAGCGATTGGGTGGGATGTGTGGAAGATGAACTACCTCGGAGACTGGGGAAAGCAGTACGGCCTGCTTGCCAATGGGTACAAGAAGTACGGCAGCGAAGAGGAATTAACCAAAGATCCCATCAATCACCTGTTCGACGTATATGTCAAAATCAACAAAGACAGTGCTGCCCAGGAGACACCTATCAAAGAGCTCAAGGAGACCATCAAGCGGAACAAGGAGAAGGGGGAAGATTCGGCTAAGCTAGAGGATGAACTTGCCAAGCAGGTCGAAGCCAGTGAGGACGAGAAGGCCAGAAAATACTTCAAGAGCATGGAAGACGGCGACAAGGATGCGCTTGCTCTGTGGGAACGGTTCCGAGATTTGAGTATTTCCAAATACGAACAGACCTATGCCCGACTCAACATCGACTTTGACGAATATGCTGGAGAATCCAAGGTTGCACCCCAAGATATTGCAAAGGTGTCGAAAGAGTTGGCCGAAACCAAGGTGTCTGAAGAATCAGATGGAGCGGTCATTGTCGACTTCGAGAAACACGGCGCCAAAAAACTTGGCAAAGCGATCTTTCAACGGAAAGACGGGACGCCTCTGTACCTGACGCGTGACATTGCTGAGATCCGGGCGAGGTGGGATAGATACCATTTTGACAAGATGATATATGTGGTTGCCGCCCAGCAAGATGTTCATCTGGCGCAATTTTTTAAAGTGACCGAGCTAAGTGGGCACAAGGAAATTGCGGAGAGATGCCAGCATATCAATTTCGGTATGGTTCGGGGGATGAGTACGAGGAAGGGAACTGTCAAATTCTTGGATGACATCCTTCGTGACGTGGGAGACAAGATGCACGAGGTGATGAAACGGAACGAGAAAAAGTACGAACAGATCGAAAATCCGGAGAAAGTAGCGGATACCCTCGGCATCACCGCCGTCATGGTGCAAGACATGACCGGCAAGAGAATCAACGGGTACGACTTCAACCTTGACACGATGACTTCATTCGAAGGAGACACAGGGCCGTATCTGCAGTATGCACACGCCCGACTGAGCTCGATAGCGAGAAAGTCCGAAGTCGATCTGTCGAAACTTTCATCCGCCAACTTCTCCCTTCTCACAGAGGAGCATGCCCGCGATCTGGTCAGACTGGTTGCGCAGTGGCCGGACGTCGTTCAGAATACAGTGAAGACGCTGGAGCCAGCAACAGTCCTGACCTATCTATTCAAGATGACCCATGGGCTGAGCTCGAGCTATGATGTTCTCAAGGTAGTGGGCAATGAGCCGGAGCTTAAAGAGGCCCGGATGGCACTGTACGAAGCCGCCAGACAAGTGCTCCACAATGGCATGTCGCTGCTAGGTCTGAACCCTGTCGAGAGGTAAGGAAAGCTGACCCCAGTGAATAACACTGCTGACATTTTCAAGGATGTGATTACGTACCAGACTAGCATCGCAGCTGCGAGTTTGAAAGGGTGAACAGCTTGGACGAACTCCAGGACGAGGACGGGTCTTGCGATGCGTGCCGTCAGCCTTGAAAACGAGCTACCTCTGCTGCGGTGATCGTCGATGAGGCGCAATTCGACGAGTTCCGCAAGGCTTGCATGGTGGCTTTGGCCGGCGAAGTTATGGAGCATTGCTTGTTTTCTTGGCATCAGAAGGGGTCGACTGATGCAGCCATGCTCCATGCATGAGGATAGAACGTGGCATGCTGAATGGCCCGCTGCGAAAGTCATCAACCAGTCATCTTCGCCTTCTCCTATGATCCTGTCAAACACTGGTGACCTTCGTGGCAGAAATCCCCAGGTGGATGGAGCAGTGCCGTCTCACGGAGCTCCGCTGGCGACAAGCTCGCGATCGCGCAACAGCGGCCTGAAGGACCCCGATTAGGCTTTCCGCCATCCTCTCGCCCACGCCAGAGTCCTTGACTTACTTTTGATACCCGGTAACCTTGCCTGTGAGCTTGGAAAGCTCCCGCCTATGAATGAACCAGTCTCTGATCTGCGTCACCACACTTGACCTCGCGGTTCGTTCGATCTTCACCCTTGGGCTGGCGTTCAATTGCCCCTCCTATTCAAGCCGATTGGGCTGCAATCGAATCTTATGGCCAGGAGATTGGCCACTTTTCTCGACTATTTTCCAGGCACCCATCCGTTCTGACATGACCCAGTTTAGTCCGCCAGTCGCCAACGTCGTGCTCCCATCTTGAAGCGATTTTTCCGTAGCCAAAATAGGTGACTCCTACGGGTGGCCGAGTGAGTCAGGTAGATTCCCTACATAGCCACTCGAGCTTCAGCCATTGTTTTCCGTGTACAAACAGTCGAACAACCTGGCGTAGCGCAGACACGATCTTGCCGGCCATTTTTCCTCCTGTCAAGTAAGGAGGCAGCTTTCATTGCACAGACACAGCATCGGGGAAATGTCGTATTCTCTGGGCCCTATCTACAACTAGCAACACAGCAGCATCTCTTCTGCATCGCTCCCAGACCACCGTCGTTCTCTCTCATCCTAGACCAGCAGCGCATCTTCGGTTGATCGTCGCTCATCTCTGTGGCCACAACGAGCAACAATTGCTGGACCCTCCAGCGCGCACCTATTCTTCCAGGCAGCGGATCTTCGTGTAGGGCTGAAGGGGGCTTATCGATTGGCGGGCCGTTGCGCGGTCGACGACCAAGATACTCGTAACCCGTGGCGACAACCCGAAACGGGTGGGCGACCATGCTGGCCAGCGGTCCTCGCTTATCACGCGCTGCGACCTGCGAAGAGTGGGACGAGGATGCGCAGACAACCTTACCCGATACACAAACATCGGCCAATGTCGCGGCCAAGCGATCGAAACCCGAGCTGATTTCTACAAAATCACACCGGCAACGGAATTTGGAAGGCGACATGGCAAAGAGCAGCCGCGGAGCTGCAAGTGTGAAGGATGATGCGTCAGTCAAGAAGGAGAAGAAACGTCCAGATGGATTGAAGTTGGACACCTCATGTTTTGAGAGGGAAAGCCGCCGATACTCCTCGGGTCCTCCTCCTGACCCACATCGACGAAGCACCAGCAGGCCTTCTGCGAAAAGGACGGCGTCTAAAGCCGAGAAGCCGGAGCCATCCTTCAGACATCAATCAGGAGAGTGTTGGGTCTGCGATGTATATGGCCACCATATGATGCCTCCACCAGAGTTTCAAGGACATCCAAAGCAGAATGCTGTGCCTGAATCGCCTTTCACCACTCCAATTCAGCCGTCTCAGCGGACACCACTTTCCACAAAGGCACCCAAAATTCCAGCACCTCAGCCACGGCCAACGAGGTCTCAATCACACGGAGGCCAGCGCCCGATGAGCTTTCACGCAGGCATGTTACAAGACGCATACCATCCGTATGCATCTCAACCCTTCCCGATGTCTGACTGGAGCATGCCGCCAACTCCACTGTCACCATACGTTCAGACGGCTTTTGTTCAAAAGCCGGCAACCACTGTCCAAAATCATTACCAGGACTACCAACAATCTTTTACCATGCCAAACGATCAACGGAATCCAGCTCCTCCACGGCCAAGACGACAAGAGTCGTCACGAGCCACCACCACGCGTGGGGAGCCTATCATCGAGCAGTCTCCCATCTCGCGAGGCCAGCAAGCTCCGACAAAAACATCGTCGCAAAGGGATCACCGGTATTCCCGGGAGCCCTCACTGTCTCGCGAGGAGGACGCTAGAAGAATGCCCCCACCGGAAATCATACCGGTCGCAAATCGACCAAGTATGGTCAAAGCCAACACCAGCATAACGACTCCATTCTCGAACACTCGAGAACGCCGTTATAGTCACTACGGAACTGTTACTGCTCAGTCACCCAAGAAGGAACGCAGACCGGATCCGCCACCCTCTTCATTTCGTGAACTTCCATCTTCCACCTACCAGAACTCATCATCCGACAAGCCAGCCACAAGAACGACGAAGTCCTACGACGATCCCAAGTCCACACCGACATACACACACATACACAAACATACCACACACACACACACACACGCGCGCATGCTGTG
>QQTW01003121.1_pt1 | contig 12184 bp, 14 predicted proteins | sample 1904831 | NCBI WGS metagenome assembly QQTW01 (sample SAMN09435610, study PRJNA476489) | Subsurface metagenome, whole genome shotgun sequencing project. | reverse complement strand
AGGCTTGTGCGATCGCATTCCGTAATTCTGCATCTGCCCATTGGTCGGATTGGGTGACTAAGCTACCGTCGTCCTTTTCGGATGCGATCGCGTGTCCAAAGTCTTGAAGGAGTTGAGCGCCGACACGCTGAGTGGTGGATTCGGCAAAGGATTTAACGGTCGTCCAAAAATCGGGCATGAAGGAGATGGAGGATGGGGGGTAATCGATGATGAATCTCTGCAACGCTCGTGATCAGGAATAGCAGCTTGAGGTTCTGACATCAGTAATCATAGTGTATCGAGCCTCGTCGGTTTGTGGAGGATTGAGTGTGAAGGATTACTCTAAGTTGGGCGAGATTCAGCCTTTCAGCTTGAATCTTTGAGGTTCAAGTGTGCTAGGTGAACTGTCAATGACAAAGGTTGAAGGTTCAAGCGCGAATGTTTGAACATCAGCGTTGAAAGTCTGAGGTTCAAGCGTGAATGTTTGAGGTTCAAGCGTGAATGTTTGAGGTTCAAGCGTGAATGTTTGAGGTTCATCGTTGAATGTTTGAGGTTCATCGTTGAATGTTTGAGGTTCATCGTTGAATGTTTGAGCTTCATCGTTGAATGTCTGAGCTTCAAGCGTGAATGTCTAAGGTTCAAGCGCGAATGTTTGAACATCAGCGTTGAAAGTCTGAGGTTCAAGCGCGAAAGTCTGAAGTTCAAGCGTGAAAGTCTGAGGTTCAGCGGTGAATGTTTGAGCATCATCATTGAACCTCAATTAATCGTCAGGCTAGTTTGACGAGAGAACAGGTGCAGGCGCAGATTTGGCAGACTTACTCCGAAGGGCTTTGAATAAGTTGCCAAGTTGTTCTGAAATAGTTTTCAAACCGGGGGTCTTCTTGGCGGCTGTCTTAATGTAGTCATAGACCGTTAAACTGCTGCTCATCGCTTCGCTGCCCACGGCTAGAAGAGTGTCATCGACTTGCTCAGTTAGTTGAGTAAGCAGCATAAGGAGTTCGCTGAGGTCGGTAGCGAGTTGGTAGTCGTTAGAAAACCCTTGCAGGTCAAAACTAGCCGGAAGAATGTTGGGATTGCTTTGAGCCGCTGAGAGACTGTGTTGCACAAAGGCGAGGCGTTTGTCGCCCATTTTGTAGAGACGTTGGCGATCGTCAGCACTGAGGGTGATGAGGAAGGGCATCTTTTGTTGAATCAGTACGATCGCTTGCTTAATCGCTTGACGATCGGCGTCACTCAGCGTGGTGTTGATATCGGTGTAAGGCATAGCTAAGTCTCTTAATCATGGGTTATGAGATGAGTTGCGGGGGTTAATGTAGAATTCCCGCATGACAAAGAGCGAGAACGCATTAGGTGATGTCAAGTCCGACGGTAGAAGATGAAGGATGTAACTAACAATCTGCTCAAATTTCGACACGACACCAACAGTTCAATCTCCTTGACCTCTATTTGTGTCTTCTAGAATGGAGATAACGAGAGCGGAGACAACAACTGAATTACTTGTCAGACCGCAGATGAAGTTTGGGAATATTGCAGGTATCGCTCAACTATCTATACAAATTGAGCTAGCAATTAAACCAAGGACTTGCTCTCAGGACGAATTCCAATCAATACTCATACGATTTCTTGCCCTCACTGCAAAGCACCTATTCAGAAAGGGGCAACGGTTTGCCCGCACTGTAAAGGTGCTATCTTCTCGACCGAAGGTAGAATTGAGATAGTCGAGTATTACAAGCTTGTCCTCAAATTTATGACAGAACTCCTTCGGCAAGTCATTTCAGAAATTCAGAAACTGCCAGCCGATCAGCAAGATGCGATCGCAGCCCGTCTCATGGCTGAATTGAAAGATGACCAGAGATGGAGAGGGCAGTTTGAGTCAACCACTGATGAACAGTGGGATCGCTTAGCGGATAGGGTACGACAAGAAATCGCAAGTGGTGAAACGGCTCCATTAGACGAAGTTTTCCCGGCTAAGTCATGAAGTCGAGTGTCACAAAAACATTCCGCAAACGACTTAACCGGCTTCCTGTGACTGTGCAAGAACAGGCTGAAAAAGCGTATGAATTGTGGCGCGAAAATCCCTATCACAATAGCTTGCAGTTCAAACGGGTAACTCAACGCCAACCGATTTATTCTGCGCGTGTGAGCCTAGACTATCGAGTTCTGGGGTTGCTGGAGTCAGACAACCACATTTATTGGTTTTGGATTGGGGCACATGATGAGTACGATGAGTTGCTGAAAAGCCTGTAATGTCTAGTTACTCGTTGAAGCACAGGCTAAGCAGTCGTTGGAACTAAAGCAGCCGGATCAAATTTCATGCCTCAGGTCATACACTCTGCCTTTAGCATGATTAAGCTTTCACTCTCAAACACGGAGCAATCTTTGATTCGGGTTGTCAATGCGGGAACTCTTCCCTGCTGCAAGTTTGTCACTGCTTGATCAAACGCTGGCTGAAAACTTTGAAGCCATGTCTTGTCCGTCAAATACTGAGGCATAAACGCCGCGCGATCGATCAGCCAAAAATCAACGCCATACTTGCGGATCACCTGCTGCACAGAGGCTAAGTCTTGACTGTACTGCGCCCGAATTAACTCGATACTTCGCTGACGAATCGGGCGATAAAAGCCGAGATGAAACGGGAGAGCATATTCTTTACCGACCAAAACAGACCGTTGAGCAAATGTTGGAATATTGTTAGCTTCATCCGAGAGCGTTGCAACCAGGCTATCTTGGGGCTGTTGCTGTAGAAACTCGTAGAGCGCCGTCTCGCCCGACACACGATAATTTGTCGCCGGAAAATCTTGCGTCACCGTCGGAGACAGAAGGAAGACTGCCGCGACAGCGATCGTCAACGTGAGTCTCCAGACCACCGATTTCCAGCGACCCGACCTTGCGAGTTCTGCACACGCGAGCAGCATTGTATCTAGCAAGACGGTCAGCACAATGCCCGATGCGATCGCTAAAACAATACGCCACGTATGAGTCGTGTATCGAGTTGGAAAAAATAGCCTCAGCAGCAAGGCATGAGCCGCTAAAAACAGTCCCAAGGAAACTAGCGCCGTTTGCGTGAGAACGACGACTTCACCTTTAAGCTGTTTAACTAACGGAAAACGCGACGATCTCGACACGATCGGTAACGCCAACCCAACCCAGATCAGAGGCGGCAACAGTGGCGGTAAGATGCCGCTATGTTGTCCGATCAGCCAAAACCTCCAGGGATTGGGATCGAAATAAGGATGCCGTCCGCCTGGGTAAAGTTCTGGCATTGTCAGCGCTTCAGCCTTGGTTACAAGCGGAGCAAACTCAGATGAAGAAATCGCATAAGGCAGTAGTGCCAAACATGCCAATCCTGCTGCCACTCCAAACCATAGAATCTGTCCCGGTTGAGGTCGCCAACGCTGCCAATTCCACGATCGCACAAATAAAACTGCGATCGTAATGAACACCAACGGCGGATAAATGAAAGCCTGCAATACGATCGTGACCATCACACCGAGTTGGACACGACGCAGCAAATAATATAAAAACGCTAGAAATAGCGGATACACAAACGATCTCGGAGTCGCAGAACTCAAATCATCTCTAAACCACAAACTTTGATTCAGCAACACCATTGCCACAAAGCCAGAGGCAGGCACCGGAAACAGTTGCAAACAAACGCCAAACCCATAAAGCGTCGTTAGCACACCCAATATCATGGGCAGAAGCTTACTCAATAAAAGCGGCTGAATGCCGAGAGTTGCCACGAGATGGTAAATCGCTGCATATCCGGCAGGCGTAATCGATTTGAAATAGTCAGCAATCAAATCTTGGGAGAATAAGGCTGGATTGACAAATTGCTGCATCCAAAACACATACTCTCGCGCATCGTCTTGAACAACATAGCCAGCTCTAAACGCTTTTTGGAGTCCTAAACTGCCGTAATAGATCGCAAATCCTAAGCTTAGAGCCAGCCAAACTGAGGTTCCTTCAGAGTTGCGCTTTGCGCTAATCGCGATCGACCTGTTGCGGCGAGAGGTCTGATCAATCGGCGTAGTGAAAAGGCGACGCAGACGCAAAAATGGCATGACTCGTTCGGTAAGATTCAGCATTGAGGCTGCTGGAGGAGCATTAGACTTTAAATAGTAGTCTTTCTCTGCACTACTTTCGTTCCACTCAAATTTTCAAATGCTACTGTAAAAGCAAAGTGAATTACAAAGCCTTTTATTATGACTCTGCAAGAGCTAGAGCAACACATCCGCCATCTCTCAGTGAAAGAGCGATTGTCTTTGCTCAGTAGCATTACGCGATCGCTACAACAAGACATCGCCCCTAAACCCAACCTAAATCAGCAAGCCAGACTCGACGTAGTGAATAAACTGCGCGGTTGCCTCAAACAACCCGGACAGCCTGCGCCCACCGATGCAGACATCGAAGCCATGCGCGAAGACCGATTAGTGGAGAAGTATCTCAAGTGAGAGTTTTGCTGGATACCAACATCATTCTCGACTTCTTTTTAGAACGTGAACCCTTTTTCCAAGAGGCTAATGAATTATTCATCGCGATCGCACAAAGCCGCATTGAAGGTTTTTTCACAGCCTCCTCTGCGACAGATATCTTCTATATTTGTAAACGGCAAACTGCAGCTTAGAGACAACAAGGCTAATTCTCAGCAGAACTCTCGCACTTTTAACCCCCTGTTCTGTTGATCAGGCTGTTCTTGAGGTTGCTTTTGCCTCTGGTCTATCAGATTTCGAGGATGCCGTCCAAATTGCTTGTGCCCTTGCGCTAGCGTTAGATGCAATTATCACTCGCAACTCAGGAGATTTTCAGACAGATCTCATTCCTATTCGATCCACTCGTCAACTCTTTGAGCAACTGAGGGCAACGGACAGTTCTTGAGACAATTCCATCTATCAATCGGCGTCGTTTTGAATGACTGCCGCGATCGCATCTTTTGCATTCGCGCGAAACTCTTGCACGCTGACTCGACCAAGCAACCAAACCGCCAAAAACATACAGCACGCTTGCAGCGTAAACACTAAACCGTACGCAACGACAAGATTAGGGGTCAGCCGTTTACCCACATCAAGCGCGGCTCCACCGATCACCGTAGACAACCCTTTCGCCAGCGCTTGAGATAATCCCCACGCGCCGATAAATGTCCCTGCCGTTTCTGCCGCCGTGAAGTCGAGCATCAATGTCAGCGCTCCAGTGGTGGTTACACCAGAGGCTAAACCAAAAATCAGAAGCGCCATCTGCAAGGCTTTAGGATTCGCCGTGAATCCCGCGAGAATCACCCAAACCAGCGATGCTGCCGTTAACAAACAGCCCCACTTTGCCGTTCGGCGTTTGCCAATTCGCGGACTCATCAGAAAGCCTGCAATCATAATTCCAATTACTGTTCCAGTTCCCCAGAACGCATTCAGACTCGCGGTTGCGCCCAACGGCATCTTAAACACATCGCCGCCATAGGTTTCCAACACCGGATCTTGCATAAACAAACCAAGTGTCATAGCCACCAGAAACGTAAAAAATAGCTGAGTTTGGCGGCTAGCCGTCAGAATTCGCCACGCTCGCCCCAACGAAAGCTTGCCCTCGGTATTGATCACCGATCGAGAGGCAAACCGTGAATACTTGCGCTCAACGCCCCAGGTAGCGATCCACGCCAGACCCAAGACCATTAGCGGCACGATGATGAACAATCGATTCACCCCCGCCTGAATAGCTTCGAGCGAGGCATCAATCGAAAGCCTTTTCAGCAAAACGCCAATGATAATTGCTCCAATAATTGTTCCGCCAATTAGCATCGACCAATCGATCGCGATAACCTTCGAGCGATCCTCTTCTTCGGTCACATCTACCAACAACGTTGCAAACGGCGTAGAACAAGCACTCACCGCAATGCCATATAGCCCAAACATCAGCGCCAGAAAGCCTAGCCAACTGTAGGTTTGAGTCGTCCAACCCGTTGCTTGCAAACTCGCTCCGGCTTGCCACATCACCTGAACCGTAAGATACGCCAAAATCACCAAACTTGTGGCTCCGATCAAAACGTAGTTCGTCCGGTGCAGTCCCCAAAGCGGCTTTGAGTCGGAGAGTTGCCCAAACACAATCCGAGCCGGGGCTACAAACAGCGTTAATGCCAAAATTACCGTGGCGATCGTTGCGGGCACTCCCAATTCTCGAATCAACACGCGATTGAGGACGCCAAATACCAGCACTGACATCATGCCAAGTCCCATTTGAAAGAGACCCAACCGAACCATGGTGAGGAGGTTCAATCGCGGCAACTCAACGTTGCCACCGCCTAAGGATGAATCTGAAAAATTATTGGTTTCCATGGAGATTAGAGTCTTCTAAAAATGATTCCAGACAAGTCTCAATTGTGCATTTCTCTAAGCTATCAGGTTGAAGAAGCATTGTTCGCGTCGGCTCAACAAAAGCATAGCTTCAGCCTTACGATAGTGAGTTCTCCCGGAGCGATTGTTAAACTATGTAAAGAAGATATGTAAAGAAAGTTTTACAAAGGACTCTATGGAAACCACAACTCAAACTCTCACCTTAGGTACAACCGATATTGCCGTGCCCTCGATTGCCATTGGTACATGGGCTTGGGGCGATTCATTATTTTGGAGCTATGGCAAAGAGTATAGTGAACCACAACTGAGAGAAGCCTTTGAAGCGGCGATCGCGGCTGGCGTTAATTTCTTCGATACAGCAGAAATTTATGGGTTAGGCAAATCGGAACAGTTTTTGGGTCAGTTTATGAAACAGACTGGGCAACCCGTTTCTATTGCCACCAAATACATGCCGTTGCCGTGGCGATTCTCGGCGCAATCGGTGCATGACGCCATCACAAACAGCCTCAGCCGTTTACAAGTCGATCACATCGCGCTCTATCAGGTTCACATGCCGTTCGATTTCTTCATGGGCAAGAAAACCTTGATGGACGCGTTAGCAGACGAAGTGAAACGCGGTCGAATTGGCGCGATCGGCGTTAGCAATTATTCTGCAAGTCAAATGCGCGAAGCTCAGGGCTACCTTGCCGCAAAGGGTGTTCCTCTAGCCGTGAATCAAGTGCGCTATGCCTTAATCAATCGCGAAATCGAGAGCAACGGAATCTTAGAGACTGCTCGCGAGTTGAACGTCACCATCTTGGCGTACAGTCCATTGGCACAAGGGTTGTTGACCGGAAAATACACGCCCGAAAATGCCAACCAAGTCACAGGCGCTCGCAAACTTGACCCAAAATTTAGCCAACATGGGTTAGAGCGGCTCGCTCCAATCGTACAGAAATTGCAGCAGATTGGCGAAACCCACGATCGTACGCCTGCTCAGGTTGCACTAAATTGGCTGATTGCTCAAGGGAATGTGATTCCGCTTCCGGGTGCTAAAAATGCAGAGCAGGCACGGCAAAATGCGGGGGCAATGGGCTGGTCGATGAGTGATGACGAATGGACGCAACTCGATGTGTTGACGCGATCGTACCAATAAGAATTAAGTTAAGACCAGGATTTGCCCTCGCCCTAACCCTCTCCTTAGAAAGGGGAACTAGAGGTTGCTCCCTTCTCCTGAAAGAGAAGAGTTGGGATGAGGGCAACTTCACTGATGGTGCTTAATGAGACGGGCTTGCTAAACATGAACAAGACTAGAAGGCTCTGGCGCGATCGCGTCAGAACTGAGCGGGTCGTAGCCGAGTTGCTGCGAAATTCGCTCGCGCGCGATCGCTCGATACTCCAAAAAATGTTCACCTGTTGCGCATAAGCCAAGGTACACATTCAAAAACTGCGGTTTTTGAGTCAAAATCACCCACAACTGTCGCCAAAACTGCATCCGAATTCCAGGGCGACGAATGCCTTGCAGCCAGAGCAGTTGACTCATTAGCCTCAGCCCTTTACCAGGTGGAAAATGCATATTCTGCTGGAGTCTAGGATTTGGGGTAATTTCTAGGCAATGCCGAAAACAGCGTTTTAGATAATTGGCAGGTTCGTACATCGTCCAAAGTGCGGTGAGATATTCCTTGGCAATATCACCGAGGGGACGGGTCGGGGTAAAGTTCATCAGCGTATTTTGATCCCCCACTTCCAGCGCTCCGTGGATCGTTTGAAAGAGGCGCTGTTCGTGATCTAGACGAGTCCACAAGGCGGTATTGGGCAAGGCTTGCAACACTCCTAGCATCGGCTGTGGAATGCTTGTTTCTTCAACAAAGGCTTGAATGCGATCGCCCGCGCCGTCTCGCTCACCATCAAACCCAATAATAAACCCAGCATAAATCAGCAGTCCCGCTTTGGTGATGGTGTTACATGCTTCTGCAAGAGAGTGACGAGTGTTCTGGTATTTGTGGGTCACTTCCAGACTGTCTTGATCGGGAGTTTCAATACCGAGGAAAACGCCGTAAAATCCTGCCTGTGCCATCAGGTCTAACATCTCAGCATCTTCAGCGAGATTGACTGAGGCTTCGGTGAGAAACGTGAAGGGGTAGTTGTGCGATCGCATCCACGGAATTAGCTCTCGCAGAAATCGTTTGACGTTGCGCTGGTTGCCAATAAAATTATCATCAACAACTAACACAGAACCGCGCCACCCCAAATCGTAAAGAGTTTGGAGTTCCGCTAACGCCTGCTCCGGGTTTTTCGTGCGAGGTTTGCGACCGTAGAGCGTGATGATGTCACAGAATTCACAGTTAAACGGGCAGCCACGCGAAAACTGAATTGCCATCATCAGATATTCGTTGACGTTGAGCAAGTCAAATCGGGGCATCGGGCTAAGCGTAACATCGGGTTTTTCACTTGCCCGAAACACCTTAGGCGATGGTTCTAGTTCAGATTCTTGAGCGTGAGATTCGGCTTGCAGCGCTTCTAAAAACATTGGCACTGTCAGTTCGCCTTCATCCAAGATCAAATACTGTGCGCCCGATGCGATCGCGTCTTGCGGAATCGAGGTGGGATACGGCCCGCCAACCGCCACTTTTTTACCCGCTTGCACCGCTTTGCGGATCAAATGATGAAAATCGTCTCGTTGCGCCAGCATCGCGGAGAGAATCACCAAATCACACCAATCCCAGTCGGCATCGGTTTCGGGGTTGACGTTGCGATCGTAAAAGCGAATCTCCCAATCTTGGGGCAACAGTGCGGCGACGGTAATGATGCCTAATGGCGGGATGAACGCCTTTAGGTTCGCCATTTCCATAAAGCGATCGTAAGACCAAAACGTTTGAGGAAAGCAGGGGTAGAGTAACAGTGCCTTCATATTCTGTCCTTGTACGTGAAATGGACACGAATTGAGATTCACCTTCTGTTATGTCTATGCTGCGGCTTAGCGATTCGTCTTTTGATGCGTCTTTGTAAGGATGGGTCTGTTGTAGATTTAGCGCTACCGGGATTTGAATCAAGCCGCAAACCATTACGATATCTGCCTAAAACGACGTTTTGGAAGATGACCACCTAAAACGCTGTTTTGAGGGAAAAGATGACTACCTTGAGCCGCCGTAGACGTGTTTCCATCCAAACACAAAATAGAATTTAAAGTAGCGTTTGGCAATCTAACGCAAAGGTTTGCAATGATATGTTACTGACCAGAACCGGAGTTCGCACGGAGCCACGTCTTGAGAACGATAACCATAACGTCCTCAAGACGTGGCTCTGAATTATCTCAACGTTTCTGGAGGTGCGACGTTGAGGGTCACATTCGCAGAGGGAGATTGGTTACTCTGAGATTTAGCATTGGGAGTCGTCACCCGTGGCGAATTTAAATCGATCGCGTTAGGCAGTGGAGCGGGAGCAGGCTGATGAGAAAGCCAGGCTACACCCCCTGCCAGCAGGGCAGCATACCCCACGTAAAGATGTGCTGGACGAAGAGCAAGATTACCGAAGCTAATGGGAGAAGACTTGGTTTGAGGATGATACCAAGACGGCAAGATTGCTTTTACCGGATCGGGAGTAGGCACAGTATCTAATAATTGCTCAGCATTGAGATTCAGAGCTTTTGCGATGCGACGAATGAAACCACGCAGATAAATGTCTTCCGGCAAATGAGCACCGTATCCGGACTCGATCGCTTGGAGTTGATGTAACGGCACAAGCGTCTTGCTACGCAATTCTTCCAGTGACATCAGTTGTGCTTCTCGTGCAGCACGAATTCGATCGCCTAAATGATTTAATCCGACTTGCCGTTGCTGTTCTTCGAGATCAATTCGATGAGATGGGTTGGCTCGTTTGCGCCAACCTGGAACAAGATTGAGCAGATCAGCATCAGAATCATCTGAAGACTCAATTCTAGGTTTCTGAACCTGAACTGGCGCTTGAGGCTTGACCTCTGCTAAAGGTGCTTCTACGGTGTCTGGCTGCTGAAGCACTTGCCGCAAGGCTAAGCGAATCGCTTCCCGTCCTACGCTTTTTAACAAAAACTGAACGCTGGCGGCTTCATTTTGAGCTTCTTCTAACCGCGCCATCGCGCCTCGAAACACATCACTCTGGTATAGCTCCGCTTCAACTTGACTCAGCAGTTGCTTAAATCCTTCTACTGGCAGTTCGGCTGTGTCGGTATTGCTTGGAACTCCAAAACAGAAGGTGGTATCTTGTGCCAACATCTCCCCATCCTCAAAATATAATCTACTCAACGCCAATCTCCCGTGCTCCAGTAGCCGTGGTTAGGCTCGGTTACGAGGAAATACAGAATCCGAATTCTCTTACGTTCTTTTTTCGCTAGATTGTTTGGTCTTCAGGATGAGTTTGAAAAGTTCGGGCAAGTTTTTAACGAATTTCAGTATTACGTAGATAATTGGTTGGCTTTTTGCGCCCAATGCACATCATTTTCAGTAATTCCACCTGAATCGTGGGTGGTGAGATCGATCGTGAGGCGGTTGTAGACATTGAACCATTCGGGATGATGCCCCATCGATTCTGACACCAATGCCAGGCTAGACATAAACCCAAACGCTTCAACAAATGAGGCAAATTTGAATTCTTTGTGCAATTTGCCGTCTTTAACCGTCCAACCGTCAAGTTGCGCGAGGTGAGCTTCTAAGTCTGAGGGGGAGAGTTTTGGAAGAGTCATAGCTGGAGGGAGGGGGCAACGATCGGTATGAGAATCACTACACAGCGTCAAGTACTCAGGGCAGCAGGTTTGACAGAGAGTTCAGTACAATTAGGGGCGATCGCAACCTCGTAGGAAACGCCAGGTTTGGGTTCTACCACTTGCGTCGTTGGGTGATGTTGCGCTAATTTCTCTCGAAATTCATTCGGTGAGCCAATCGTATTTAGCATGGACACTAACATTCCCTCGAAGGTGATGTTGCCTCCGGCAGCAGTCGGAATCATCACTTGAGGGTGGACGGCTTGCGCGAGTTTCAGTCCGTTCTGATTGCCTTTGATGATAGAACCAACTAATGGCAGCGCCAGATCGATTTGAGGTGTAATCACGACATCGATCGGTGCAAATTCCTTCAGCCTAGAGTCATGAAATCCGTGAGGCTCATAATAAAGCTTCATTCCCGTGTCCAGTGCTGTAAATAGATAACCGTTCTCTTTAGTCGTCGGACCGACTAGAGAACCGACGGTGGCTAAGATTTGAATTTGATCCGCTAGGGTGAAGATTTCCCCATGATGAAGGGCAGTGACCTGATCAAATCCAAGGGATGAAGCGACCTTAGCAGCACTGGGCGACGCCACTACGGGAATTGATTTGTCTAACTGTTTCAACGTTTCCGGATGCGCGTGATCTTCGATGCCTTGAGACAACAGAATCAGATCGAGGTTTTCTGGAATGGGGCGATCGCGCGATCGTGAACCGCGAAACAGCCAGGTTAGATTAGCAAATATCAAGTCACCAACCAGCCACGGATCAAGCAAGATTCGCTTCCCCGCAAGCTCGATTAGCCAAGAATTGTTATCTAACCACGTTAAATACATTGTCGAAATTCCTAAACCTGAATGCCCATCTCAAGCTTAGAAGATCGGCTACAAATTTACCTCAAAAGTTTCTCCCATTGTTGTCACCTGGTCGCCGTTGCCCAATTTTCGTCCGCGCTGGGTTTCAATTTTGCCATTCACTCGCACTTCTCCGTCTTGAATCAGGAACTTTGCCTGTCCTCCAGTCTGAGCAATGCCAACTAATTTAAGAAATTGGTCGAGCTTAATTGTCTCTTCGCCATTCATATTGACTTGAACCTAGCCTTTGAACTTTACTCTAACCCTAGCCCTAACCCTAACTCTAATTCAAACCCTAT
>QQTW01003120.1_pt1 | contig 12184 bp, 15 predicted proteins | sample 1904831 | NCBI WGS metagenome assembly QQTW01 (sample SAMN09435610, study PRJNA476489) | Subsurface metagenome, whole genome shotgun sequencing project. | reverse complement strand
TAGTGCTGCTCAACTTGATTACTTTATCAAGGCAAGTTTTGGACAGTTAACATCCGTTGGTAAATCCGAAAAAACTGTTTCCTCAATTATTGGTACGGCTAATATTGTCTTCACGCGATTCATGAAGCCTTCGGTACTAGCAGCCTTTTGTGGTAAAACAACCCTGCCATTGGATTTAGAAGGCAAGCAATTACTTGTGCTTGGCATGGATCGGGAACGTCGGGATGTAGTTGGACCATTGCTAGCAACGGTACTACACATGATTGTTAATCGCAACGTAGCCAAAGGACGTAAAGAGCCATTAATTTTGTCCCTTGATGAAGTTCCAACCCTTTATCTACCCGCCTTAGTCAATTGGTTGAACGAAAACCGCAGCGATGGCTTGGTATCAATTCTTGGCTTTCAAAATATCGTCCAGTTGGACGAAGTTTATGGGAAAAAATCTAAATCTATATTAGGGGGCTGTGCAACCAAAGCAATTTTTAATCCCCAAGAACACGATTCAGCCAAGATGTTCTCCGATTACTTAGGGGAAGAAGAAGTACATTATAGTCAAAAATCCCGTGGGAATAGTGGTGGAAAATCCAGTACCAACATTTCCGATCAAGACAGAACCAGGAAATTATTTGAACCTAGTCAGTTTCTAAAGCTTCCCAAAGGTCGCTGCATCTTAATCAGTCCTGGTTTTGCTAATCCGAAGGAAGCCTCAATTCCACTAAACCAAATGGTCAATATTCCCCAAAGTGATATTGACGACTCTGACGAAAGTGTGAAAGCTTGGGGAGATATTCGAGAGGAATTTGTTGCTGTTAGCCCCCAGCAAATTCCTACAGAAGCCGACTTGAAATTGCGCTATCAAGGGGTGGATTCTTTGTATCCACTGCCAATCGCATCATAAATTGGAGATTAAGTACATGGATATATTTACTAATGAGGGTACAGCAGAAAGAATCGGACAACGGCATGAAGCTATAAACAAACATTTTGTTAAAGCTGGGAAAGCAACAGCTATAGCAGCTTTAGCAACAGCTTCATTAATTCAAAAAATCCTAGACAGGTTTAGACAAAAAGGCGGCAAACAAGGACCCGGACTTGTAGAGATAAAAATTGATAACAAGTTAGTCTACAAAGGTATTGCAGGGCAGAAACCGGAAATCGATAAACTAACTCCCGAACACAAAGCGAAACTGGAGTCGGTGCTATTACGTCCACAGCCAACAACTTCAAAGAACATAGAAATTTCTGTTGATGGAGAGGTTGCCTACAAGAGCGAAAATAGTATTGAAAAAATTAACGAGTTAGATCCTTCATCTAGTAACGAACAAGAAGTAGCTAATCAAAAACAACCCCGTCAGCAAGAAGCTAATAATTTGTCTGCGCTCGTTTCCGGTCAGAATATCCTCAAAAATGCCAAATCAAACAGCTACGAAAATCAAGACTATCGAATTGAGCAGGGAAGTAACGGGATTGTTGTAAGTGCAACTGATGGCAGAGGAGAAATTGCTCGGATAAATAAGTCAGGAAAAATGACTGGGACAGTAATTACCAAAGATGCGGTAGCGCTAAAGGAAATAGCGAATCAACTAGAGCAAAGTCAAACAATAAACAATCTTTCACACAATCAAGTCCCCACTCAAGCTGAAAGTCAGTTAAATGAAAAGCAGGGCGCTCCGAAACCTAAAGCTCAACTTGCTCTTGCAGGTAAAAATGAAGAATCTGAGGAACTAGAAAGGTAGGTTAAAATTAAATGAAATTAGAACAAGATACTTCCAAAATTATTGCTTTACTACAAAGTTGGGGACTATCAAGACCAGCCGTAAACGTGCTATCTCAACAACCTGAAATTGTGAATAAGTTGCAGCAATCAAAAGAACTGCCATCATTTGCTGCTGATTACATTCCAGAAAAGATCGAAGAAAAGTTTGGAGATACTACTTTCCGATGCTGGGAATATGGAGTTTTAACTTACGAGCGGCTATGTCCTTCTAACTACGAACCTCCTTTCGTGGAATATTGTTTTGACGAGCAGACAGGTTTATTTTTTATTGATGGAGAAGTCATAGTTGATCGCTTAGGATTAATGGCTGAAAGTGTAGACTTAATGACTTTACTAAATAATTAATAGCTGTTACGTAACATCGATAACACCAAATAATCTAATGGAAAACTCAACCCTAATCCAGTATTCTAATGCAGTTAGTAATGCCGAAGAATATATCAACACTCCTCCTTTTGCTATGGGATATAAGGCTAAGGAAATTGAAGTATTTTTTGGTGACCGCCCAATTGATTCAACTTATCACTATAGAGATGGTAAGTGGTTTAGCATCAAATTGGAAAATATTGAAAAAGAACCTGTCATTCAAATCTTAATCGACAGTCAGTGGGCATTTATTCAAGTAGAAAGTAAAGTTTTGTTAAATAGAATTGGAGACATCGAGTTACCCGTTCTTCCTAATAAAGAGGAATTTTTGAATCTTCTTGCTTAAAGATGATAAAGGTAAGAAGTTTAAGTTTCTATTAATTGTTCGTTCGCAAAAATAAAAGCCAAAAAGTTAACTTTAACTTTCTATACAATTAAAGCGTAAAACTAATATGGAACCAAATATTGACGAGATAAATAAGTCTTCTGAAACAGATTTACTACCTAAAGGTTCTGCGCCGATCTTCGTTGAAACTGAAAAAGTAAGATTAGTGCAAGCAGAAAGTGTTAGAAACAATAATTCGGCGGCATGGTTTAAGGCATTTAAATCGGAGCTTGATAGGATCAGTGGCTACAAAATACAAATATTCAGTGGGGCTAATAAAGCTTATGAGCAAGTAGATAAAGTTGTTACTTTAGATAAGCTAGAAACTTCTTTTGGAGAAAAAGTACAACAAAGCTTAGAAAACCCTAGTAACGTAAAGGGTTCTGTTCGCATTTTAGTTGATGGAGAAAATATTTATCATGCTAAAGATGGTGCAGTATTAAAGAATAGTTATGATTTGAAGTTAGAAAACAACACCATTCCTGAATCAAAAAACCTAGGTGTTATGGAAGTCGCCCAAACAATTAAAGTCCAAAATCAAGAGCGGGGTGTAGAATACCAAGATAACACTGATATTTTGGGACAAATAGAGAACAATGCTGATTCTATTCTTTATATCCCTGATGAAATAGCTTACGGCAAGCTAACAATTAACGAACGAACATTAGCAGGTGAAGTTGACCTACTACACGATAGAGTCTCTAGAGTTTTAGACGAACGAAAGTTTCTGAGTGTAGCAGATAATAATAAACTGGGAGAGTTTGACTTTAAGTATGATTATGCAAAAAACAACTTATTAGTAACTAAAAATAGCAACTTAGTATTTCAAACAATTGATGGAGATGCTACTGAGATAAATAAAAGCGATTTTTTAGAAAATATTACGGAGGCTTCTGAACTAATAGGTTCTATCGAGAATGAAATAGCGACTAATAAAAATAATTTAGTTAGCAAAAGCTTCCAGCAAAGGATAGACGGATCTGCTGCCCCTAAAATGGATCTAGAAAGTAATAAGCAGATAGATTTGCTAGAGAAAAAATTAGCTGCTCAACCTCAACCCCTGGACACCAAAGTTAACCAGTGGCTGGGAGCTTTAAACAAAATTGCTAAAGGGGTAGTTAAGGAAGTCAAAGAGAGGTCGTTACAATTTGTTAACAATAGCTGCAACAACTCAACTCAAGTACCAGGGAAATTCGGTGATTCTAAAGTAGATCCAGCCGTTGTAGCCGAACGAGAAGCTAACAAACTTTCTAGTGGTAAAACTAAACAGTTTCTTAAAAACTTTTTGCAACAAGCAAGTCAAAAGTCACAACAAGTCCTAAGTGGTGTTAATGCACTTAATCAGTTTAAAAGAAATCGTGAAGTAGCAAACACTGCTATTAGTCTTCTCGATCATCATTACCAACAAACTCAAGAACATTCTTATCAAGCAGAAGGTTATAAAATTAGCTTAGAAGATAAAAATACTTATGTTATAAGTGACAGGTCTGAGCGAGAATTAATGAAGATAAAATCAGGAGGTTTGTTAGGTCCGGAAATTATAAGCAATCAAATGAATAAGTTTAATTACCTTGATTTTGACCGAGCGCATAAGCAAATACAACAATTAGGAATTGATAGTTTATCTAATCAGCCTCATCAACGAGTAAAGCAACTAGGCAGTTTAGCTGCTCAAGGAGATAGCGAGTTAATTAATGCCATTAAGACTCAGCAAGTTAAGCGAATAGCTGTAAACTTTTTAGATTCCACAGGGATAAGTTCTTGGGATGCAGGAGATAAAGGAAACTATAGCATTGAATCTACAGGCGATGATAATTTGGAAATTAGGTCTACTAAAGATAATCGCGGTACTATACTTAAATTAAGTGATGGAAAATTAGAATCAAACTTAGAAGCTAAAGATTTCGCTTACTTTCAGCAGTTAAAAAACTACTCCCAACTAAGTGAAAGTCATTTGCCTTCTCCTGTTAAACATACTTCACGAAGTCCAGTAGTAAATGATTTAGCAAATAGTAACTTAAGAAACTTGGCATCTTTAATCACTGCTAAAAATGTTTTAGATTCTTTTAATTTGAAAGCTTACGAGAGCGAGAGCTTTCGGTTTGAGAAACAGAACGATGTTGTAGTTGTGAAAGCAAAAGATGGTAGGGGGGAAATAGCACGAATGCAGAATGGTCAAGTGACGGGACGAGTATCTGACCGGGACGTTATTCACTTTAGTTCTTTGAACCAAGCTCTGCGTCCAAACGCTGAATCGAGTTCAATTTTGCTCGACTTGGCTGAAAGCCAGCAAAACAAAACCGAATTTACTCCTCAAAAATCAAGTTATACTAAACTATCTACTGATATAGAAATGGAGTAACAATATGCCTCCTCGTCGCCGCCGTCATGAAGTAGTAACAATACCTTACGATTCAAATTACTTGTTGATTCGAGAAATACTTGACAACCCTATTGCTACGATTGGAGGGTTTTTGTTAATTGGAGGGATGTGGTTTTTATTTAGTCTTATATCTAGGGGGAACTGATCCCGAAACCCGCTCCACCAAGGAAAATTTATACTCAGTCACCTCAAGCTCAAAAGCTGTTGGTTGAATGCCAGAAAGCTGCAAGTAAACAAAGACATGATGCAGCGATAGATTATTGCACTCGTGCTATAAAGTTAGACCCAAATTTTTCTGAAGCTCATGTTGTAAGAGGAACAGCTTACTTATTTCTTAATGATTATGATAAGCGTCATAAAGATCATGAAAAAGCTGTCACTTTGTTTCAATCTCAAGGTTATCACCAAGAAGCCAAAGATATGAAAAAAATAATTCGTCAAATTGCTAAATTTAGGAAGGAAAATGCACAAAATTAAATGTTACTCTTTTCCACTTGCCAGTATTTTACTCGGAGGTTTTGTAGGAGCTTTTACTTTCTTAAACCAGCCTGCGCCATCAGGGGAACAGTATGCAAATGAGCGTTTTTTTCGCCCTGCATTTTTCGGTTTAACTACAACTTATTTAGTTCTATCTGCTGGGGTGAATTTTAAACTAGCAAACGAACGCAAGAAGCGAAAAAAATTTGAAATCTAACTAACCCTAAAAATCATGAAAAACAAGCCTCAAGGATTTGGGAAAGCTCCTGATTATAAAAGCATCGAACAAGGACTAGAAAAATTGTCTAGCCACGCTGAGGGAGAAATCGCTAAGTTGGAGCGCATTCTATCTACTCCTGCGGGTCAAGGAGAAATAGACGCATTCCTTGGTCGAGAGCCTAGAAGCAATAACCCTGAGTACAAAACGGCATACGACAAAGCTCATTTATCTAAATTACTTGCTTCCCCAAAAGAATTAGCTAATCTAAAAGCTATGCAGCCATTCGTAGAGCAGGTTTTGGATGAGTTTATTAAGTAAAGACTTTTTTATTAGCTTTGAGGTAGCAAGCAAATAACATTGCTGTAGTGAGCGCTTTATGCCATTTATTTTACACATCCAACCAGAAGACTGTTCTTTGCTAGGAAAGGAAATTTTCAAATACATCGAACAGCACAATCTGAGTGTCTGTAAAATGGCTCACCAGGTTGGCATTACCCAGCCAGGACTAAGAGCGATCGTGCTGCGGGGAGGCAATCCTAAGAAAGTTAACATTGATAAGTTAGCTTTGGTTATGGGGAAGGTTCCTTTAGAGCTATACAAGTTGGTTTATGAAGATAAAGTTAGGACTACCACTGATAATTCTGAACTTCTACTGGAAATATTTTATGATTTGATTGAGACTTTTCAACAATATGCAGCGACTCTTAAGATTGGTAAAAAACCCTCAGATTATAAATTAGTTGATAAGGCTTTTCAGCTTATCAAATCCTTTAAGCACAGTTAACTTATAAAATCAGTAATTCTAATGTCTAAACTAGCAAACCTACTAAGTCACGCTCAAATTGCCACTAACTACAACGTTCAGAACATTGAAATTAAATTCAATGGGGAGAAAGTGATAGAGATTGATGGAGGCAAAGAAATCTACAAAAAGCTCGTTCCAGCCAATTGGACACTACATTTAGTAGAAATGCTCTGGGATGGAGAAGTAGTATATGCAATCCAAGAAGAACAAGTAATCGTTGATCGCCTATTGCTTTTTAAAGAGCAAATCTTATGATATCACCTGTAGAACTACTACGCATCAAAGTAGAAAAACAACGCCAGCAAGACATGAGAAACTTCTTGGCAAGTCAAGCTGTTGCTAAATCGGCGGCGCTAAATAAATTGCGTCAAGAATACGCCCAAGTGCAAAGAGACAAGCACATAGACAGGGATCTTGATGGGATACCTGACAGTGCGGAATATATGTACGGTACGAATCCCTATACTGCTGATAGCGACAGGGATGGCCGTAGCGATTTAGATGAAGTTTCATCGGCGCTCAATCCTAGAATTGAGGATGAGCGAGAGGAAGATTATAGGGATTTAGATAGCTGATATCTTGCACCAAGTACATAAGCCTGGCATAAAAGGTTATCTTTTCAACGCTTTAATCATGGTCTGAATTGCTTGCCAAGGCTTCAATAGGGCGCACTCCATCGCGGAGTGCTACTCTGGGTTAGCTAATGTCATGGTCGAATTACCCGGTGCATATCTAGAACTGGAGGTTCAACAAGAGTCTGTGTGAGCATATTGTGAATCTGTCCTCGATGGTGCGTTTGATGATTAAAGAAGTGACCTAGCAGGAGACTGACGGGGTCAATATGCAAATTACCCTGGTTATTAACATATTGGATGGTTCTAGCTAAAAACTCTGTACTCAATTCAGCAGCTAACGTTTCAATCCGGTTATCCTCCAACAATCGTGCTGCTACAAGTTGGTTAAAGTCCTCATAGAGAATTGCATCCAATCTAGTGGATGGAACTTCTTTTCCCTCAAACCGAGCCAGCCAGATGCGGTCACCCACTAGAATATGGTTGAGAGATCCGTGGATGCTCTTGAAAAACGCGGGTCGGATACGCTTACGCTCGATATCATTTAGTTCTGCACAGGTATTGTAGAGCCTGCAATTTGCAAGTGTATTGTATTGAGCAAGCATCTGGAAGTGGAGTCTGAGTGGATTAGTCATCTTTGTTTTGTTCAAATCTCCTACTATTAGAAATAGAACACTTGTGATTTATATTACATCTTATCTCACACCTTACGCCAAGCTCAAAGTCATGCAAGGTATAGATTTTAGGTGAATTGCCTGTTAGCTAAACCTTGAGGTTTAAATTAAACTTTCTTTTTCTCAAGGCGATCACTTAAAAAATTAGGAGAGCTTAAAAAGTTGGCTTTTTGTTAGGTGCAAGATGTAAAATGGGCAATGGGAAATTTAATTTAGGAACAGCTATTATTGTCTCTTTGCAGGATCTAACCAAGCCCTGGTAAATAATAGCAGTTGCTTTTCCTCTAGTACATAGATGGTGGAACGCCTTTGCAGTAATAAGACTCTTTGGTCGCCGATGGTGGTATACAACGATTCGTTATGCTGCCCTAGTTTAGTTTGACCCGTTAGAACGAGCAGTTTAACAACCTGGCAAAATTGGTATTTCATCGGATATATACCAAACTCTGTTGGGAGCATCTCACTTTTGCAATGAGTATTAATACTTATTACATTTAAGGGACTAAGGAACTAGAATCGAAGCAAAAATGTAGGATGAGTAAAAACAGACATGACGTACAGGATATGACTCCAGAGAAAGCTAAAGAACTAAAAGGCTATTTACAAGCTATCGCTGCCATTCTTTATGAGGAAACCCCACAAGAAACATTGAACACTTTAGAAGAAATCGAACAGACAGTACGCCAAAAGGTACTCAAGCACGTCAGTCCAGAAATTGGTGTTTTTTTATTCAAGCAATTACAGGTACAACTACAGGCAGAAAAAGACGCTTAAAAAGCAGTATTGGGAGCTTGAAGCTTACGAAAAACCAGGCGAAAAAGTTAGAGGTTAAACCAAACACACAACTAAGTCCACATTTGGAAAAGTGTTGTTTGCTACTGAGTGCAAACGTATCCTATCAAAATACTGCTAGAGATTTAGAAATCCTTACGGGTCTTAAAGTATGCCACAGTACCCAGCAGAGACTTGTACAGCGATATAAGTTTACCGAAGTCAGGGTCAAACAAGAGGTAGAAGAGTTGAGCGTTGATGGAGGAAAAGTTAGGCTCCGCACCCCTGTAGGTCAAGGGTGTGAGTGGAGAGATTATAAAGCCGTAAACCTTCACAGTCAGGCAGTTGCAGCCTATTTTCAGGATAACCAAGCTTTACTGACTTGGGTAAATCAGCAACAACTGTCAGAAATTATCACCTGTATTGGGGATGGACATGACGGCATATGGAATCTCATTGCTGGCATTGCTACCAAGGAAAGCCGTCTCGAAATCTTAGACTGGTATCATCTCGTAGAAAACCTTTACAAAGTCGGCAGCGACCAGACTCTTTTGGCAAGGGTAGAAGCTTTTTTGTGGCGAGGAAATGTTGCCGCAGCTATTGCCGAATTTGACGGGTGGTCGAATCCTCAACTAGACAACTTTATTGCTTATCTTCATAAGCATCACTCTCGCATTCCTGATTACTGGTATTTTCAGACCGAACAGATTAGTTCGATTGGCTCTGGGGCAATTGAGTCTACTGTCAAACAGATTGGTAGGCGTGTGAAAATCTCCGGCGCTCAGTGGAACAAACATAATGTACCGCAAGTCCTCTTTCATCGCACTGCTTATCTTAATGGAATGCTATCTACCACTGGCTATTTGCAAAACTGAGATGCTCCCACTCTGTTTCTATCCCTCATTTGTCACTCTGGGTAAGCACAAAATAAACCAAGACTTAAACAAGCTTGTAATGTAAGGCTTTCAAGCTTAATTTCACAACAAATGAACTCACTTGTGTCAACTTTGCTAAATCCTTATTCACAAACGGTTTCAGATTTTAATCTTCCGAAAGTGACAAATGAGGGCTATGCTAGCAATCACCCTTTAGAAGACCAGTATTATGATACAGCGCGCTATGAGGTAACACTCGCAAAATTTCAGAGACGGTTGTCACACCTGTTGTTACTTTTTTGATTGCTGCCCTCCGAAAAGAATCAAAGTTACTTTCGTTTACATAATGATGCAACTGGATCATCGTTCCTTCGTAAATAATGCGTTTGACATTTTCATCTATATTGAGCAATTCCACAATCGCTTCTCGCCCCATATAGCCAGAATTAAAACATTTGGCACAACCTTTACCATGTTTCCACGCTTCAGCATTAGCGTGTTCTAGAGCCAAACCTAATACTTTTAAATCTGCTTCTGTAGGAGTGTATTGTTCGGCACAATGTATGCAAACTTTCCGTACTAAACGTTGAGCAACAACGCCTAAAAGTGCATCACTAATAAATCCAGCATCGGGACAAAGATCTTTCAAGCGCGGTACAGCACTAAGAGCATCATTGGTATGTAAAGTAGTTAGAACTAAATGCCCTGTTAATGCTGCTCTGATTGCAGTTTCAGCAGTTTCGCTATCGCGGATCTCACCAATCATAATGATGTCAGGATCTTGGCGCAAAATTGCTCTAAGTCCAGCCGCAAATGTCATACCCGCAGGTTCATGAACTTGAGTTTGGGTAATACCTGGTAAAACGTATTCTACAGGGTTTTCTACCGTTACCAAATTGACGTGTTCTTGAGCTAACCTTTGCAAACTGGTGTAAAGAGTACTAGTTTTACCAGAACCTGTAGGACCTGTAAAGATAATCATGCCTTGGGGTTGCTGCAACCAGTGCTTGTAAGTTTCTAAAGTGCGATTGCTAAATCCTAATTCTTCAATACTAGAAAAATTATTTTCCCTAGGTAAAAGTCGAATTACTGCTTTTTCGCCACCAATACAGGGCAAAGTGCTAACGCGCATATCTAAGCTTTGTTCGACGTCTTGTTCGGACATATACTTATCCCCAATCCTGGCATCTTGAGGACGACGGCTTTCCGATATATCCATATCAGCCATAACTTTAAGCGCCACAATCGCTTTACGGCTAACTTCTAGAGGTAATGTAGTGATATTGCGTAAAATGCCATCAATGCGATAACGTACTCTTAAGCCATTAGGTACTGGCTCCAAGTGAATATCGCTAGCTCGGTTGCGTAAGGCGTTAAACATAATTGCTCTGATGCGACTAATTTGATCGGCTGCTTTAGATAAAGAAAATTCAGTTACTTCGCTGAGATTGAGATTTTCTTGTTTAACTTCTTCTTTCTCTGCCTCGCCCGTTAATGGATTGACAATGAGAGCAGAATTAAGACGGTTATCGTCAACAACATTATGACTGCGTACCCAATCTCGATAACTTTTATGCTGAATTGGAAGAAATTGAATATCTGTTAAGGTCTGTTGGCTGAGTTTTTTAATTGCCTCTGGGGGTAAAGGTATAGGGCTACCAAGAAAATAGCAGTTACGCCATAACAGCAAAGGAATAACTGCTGGCAAAGATTTACGCTCAGGAAAGTAACGCAAAAATCTTTGCGTTACTTCTGAATCTAATAAATCTAGATTGACAAGCCCGCTTTCATCTACCAAAAGTTTTAAAGCTTCATCACAGTTAACCTGTCGGCTTTTTAACTTTTTCCACACAGAGCATTGCTGGAGTTGCATATTTATTTGACCTTAGACTTTGATTGACTTAACCGAGGGAAAGACTGATTGCAAGCATTTCAAAGCGCGATGATTGGGGTGGGTATTAGCGAGTTCTCCTATAGAAGGCGTGTTACTCGGTAATGCCTGGGCATATGTCAAAGGCACTTAATACTGAGCTTTGACTATTTGAGCTTGCACTTGCAGTAGAGTAGAGCTAACTAGCAAAACGAAAGTAGTGATTAACGCTCTTTCATCACTCTGAGAAAAATCGACGAGCTTGCGCCGTTTCAGCCTAAGGAAAATCAAGCTTTCGACCTAGTTTGACGGAAGAGCGTTAATCCAAGTGCTATTGTGAGTGAATATCTCCGAAGTTTCTACGAAAAGTGGTTACTGGAAAATGTCGCTAATCTGTTAAAGAATTGCTTTGTCATATGGGGAGCATCTAACTTTTGCAATGAGTATTAATACTCATTGCAAAATAGTTCCATAAACCCCCAGCTAATGAAACTAGGGGTAGGAATTAGTAGCAAACTTAAGGCACTAGCTGGCTCTGAGCTTCTAGCTCCAGAAAATACTTAGAGTCTGCACCAGACAAGGCGTGTTTAAAATAGTCTGCTCGATGGTGGGATACCTGCTGTGCGTTCTTAACACTGCGGGCTTTGTAACGTAATACTCCGTTGTCGTTGTAGACTTCGATTGCTACGGAACCAATGAGGTCATTCTTGTTGAACCAGCTGAAAATGTCGGTGAATAAAGATAAAGCTAACGCAGTGATGGTCACAATCCCACTATTATCATTCTTGCTAAGTTCAGCTGCTATCTGGGCCGAGAATCTGAACCAGCCCTCTAGATTAGAGTTATCTCGCTCGATGACTGTTAGCAAATAGGTAGTTTTTTGACCTACACCCAATGTATTGCCTCCTAAAAACCTTAACCTAAATACATCTTTTGCCCTACCATTGCCAGCTGCTACCTTTTCCCAAACTGCGTTAGGTCCAGGCATTTGAAAACTAGCATATGGACT
>QQTW01003119.1_pt1 | contig 12184 bp, 16 predicted proteins | sample 1904831 | NCBI WGS metagenome assembly QQTW01 (sample SAMN09435610, study PRJNA476489) | Subsurface metagenome, whole genome shotgun sequencing project. | reverse complement strand
AACCGGAAAAGGGTTCCAAGGTTATTGCGCCAGTAAAAGCACGAAACGGGGACCGCCGCCTCCTGGCTCCTGGGCGAGTGTGAGAGTCTCTGGGCGCCCAGTTGGGAGAGGGGGAAGGGCAGTACTGGGGGGGAACCTCAAGGGAACCTGGAGGGAACCGGCGGGAAGAGACAGAGACGAGATGCCGAGAGCGGCGATCCGGGGCCTGGACCGCGCCTGTGGCCGGCACTAGGCCCGGTCAGAGCCTGAAAACGCCGCCAAAGGAGGTCTAGGGCGTTCCGGCTGGACCCCATCCCGATGCGATAACCTCACCATCTCGCGAAAAATCCCCGTTCATCCCGCCCACCGCTGCACGACTTGCTACTCGCTCCCACGACCACTGCGTTCCTTTACGAGCATCGAGTAACATCTTCTTCCTGCCTGTCTTCCTTTCTCTCACCCACTCGCCAGATCGCGGCTGCCGTTGACTGTACATCACATCAGACTCGCACTGCGGAATACACACCCGCTTTTGCTGGCCCTTTGGAGCGCGGAGCATGTTCCCGTCCTCAATCGACACGAGTCTGCTGTGATTCATTAGTGGTGCTGCTCCTACTGTCACCCGCTTCTTCCACTTCGTCTTCGTCTTCTGCGTCCTCTCAGTCTTCTTCGAACCGCGCTGTCGCCGTTGGTATATCCCTCTTCTGATGACCGTGTCTCCCTCGCTTTGCTTCCACGCCTTACTGTTTGACCCTTTACCGCTGCATTCTTGGTCTGTTGCGGGCGGCATTTGTCTGATGTTATCATCGCAACACTCCAGGCGCATCATCACTATCCTCGACTGATCCCGCTCAACGCATCTCGCGTCACAGCCGAGGCCGCCTCCGACCGTCAGCGATTCTCTCCGGCGTCGTCACACGGGACGGATACCGAGTCTGTCAAGTCCGGCACCGCCGACCAGGAGGCCTGCTAGCAAACGTTCATGGCATTCTGACATGGCTGCCGAGAGCATGGCGGCGACCGGTGACGGTCCGCGGCTGGTTGAGCGTGAGTCGCTGTGCTTCTCCCGCCTGGCTCCGAACGGTGTCCTGCACAAGGGATCGGACGGGTTTGGGGAGCGTCTTGGACGTCTGTACGACGTGGCTGAAAGCAATGCGCTGGAGGATCTGATAGGGTTGAAGCGCCGGCTCAGGGCCTGCGTCGGCAACCTGGAGTTCTGGCAGACGGTTGCGGAGGGAATGAGCCGTCTCACCGGCTCTCAGTATGCCTTCGTATCGAAACGGATCCTGGTGGACGACCAGGACATTGCGGTCGAGATGCCGCCGATCGGAGAACCAGGCTCTTGCCTGATGGCTGTCGGGTTCTATTTCAACGACGGTCATCAGGCCGAGCAGAAAGTCAACGACCTCAAATACCATGCCTATGGATGCCCGTGTGCTTACATGCGGCACGACAAAGTCTTTCTCATTCCTTCCGGCCTGGAGGAGTTCATCATCGACAACCCCAACAAGGTTGCAACTCCAGCAGAGGCTTATATTGGGATTCCTTTGTTTTCCGATGGCAAGTGCTTTGCTCATTTTGGTGTCATGTGGACGCCCGAGGGTGCGTCCTCGCTCAAGTTGGGATGGGGCTTCATCGAGATGCTCCTCCACTCCTTGGAGGATCTTATCTTGGATCACATGCTCCAAGGCACCGGCTTTCCCAGACCTGAACCGCTGCCGAGGAAGAAGGCTGCCGCCGTTGTCCCGCACGAGGCCATCACCGTCTCGCAGTCACTCAAACCGTATGCGCGGAACCTGTCTCACGAGCTCAGGACGCCAATGCAGGGGGTCGTGGGCATGCTGGACGTCATGTACGCGACCGTGCAAGAGGCGGCGGAAGGCCAGGCAGACAGCAGGGTGCGCGCAGTCTTCCAGACTCTGAAGGAGCACATCGAGATCGTCCAGGGTGAGTTTGGGATATGATCCGGTCTGGCTCGACGCAACCTGACGTGTAAGCAGACAGTTCTCGTAGGGCGGTCGAGGCTGCCGACAACGTCGTCCACGCATACGACATGGACATGGCCGTCCCTGAATCTCCTTCGCCGCTCTCGCCGGCGCGCGGACAGGAAGCTCGAAATGGCGACGTTCCCACCGAGCGGCGAAGCACTCGGCCGGAAATCGTCATCGCCGGCAGCGACACCTCCATCGAGACCCGAAAAAGTAGAAAGCGCCGCCATTCCCTTCCGTGCGGCGGCCAATGTCCGTCGAAGCGGCAAGCCACCGCAGAGTCTTGGTCGTGGACCCCGCCTCGCAACGACACCCCATCTTCCGCGTTACGCCAAGACGGCGCGGTTTCGTCGACCGAACTAGCCGGACTCGCCGGTGACCTTGAAAGTGTCGCCAGGCAGAGCCAACAGAGCCTCAGTAGCCCTGGTCCCGATGCGTCGGCACGCTTGATAGCTCCTGGCCTACGGCATACGAATCTACGAGACGTGCTTCGATATGTTGTCAACGATTCGCTAAAGGTGGGCGGGAGACCCGAATCTGCCGTCGCTCGGGAAACAGAATACGGCGAGATCATTGAAGTGGTGACCAAGAGATCGGATGGCGATCGCAAGTCGAAAGTGATAGAATGGGCGGTCGACGCCAACGTTCCGGCGACCATGCTTGGTAGGTGTCTTATATCGAGCTCGTCCCAACCTCAGAAGACGGCCGCTAACGGTGTACAAGTGGACGAGAGAGATCTGGGAAAGATGATTTCTTGCGTCTTCCTGAACGCCATCAAGTTCACGGAGGAAGGCTACATCACCCTGAAGGCCAGGGCCAGTGCCAACCCTGCCCATATCATCATCACCATCAAGGACACCGGGCCCGGCATTCCTCCTGCCTTTCGACCGAAACTGTTCAAAGCGTTCTCGAGGGAAGATGATTCTTTGACCCGACAAAGTGAAGGTCTGGGGCTGGGTCTGATGGTCGCCAAGGGGGTAGCCCGCAAATTGGGAGGCGATCTTCTCTTCATCCGGTCTGACTCTTCAGGGCCAAACAAGGGCTCCGAATTCGAGATGCGGATTCCGGTCGTACCGGGGAATGAATGTAGCAGATGCAGTTCTCCCTTTGGATCCCCAGCACTTCCAGCAATCAAGTCCCGACAGCCTTCAGACGCGGATGTGTCGTTACTGGAGCAGTGCAACGCGCCGAACCCTGGTAGTTCAGTCCCAGCACCTAACCGAACCGAACCGCTCAAAACCGCAGCCCGTAATGGCTCAGCCGCGGCATCCTCCTCCAGAGCGGCCGGGTCCATACCGATCACACCTATTCACCCCGTCACTGAAGCTCGCCGCCACCTTGACTCACATAACCGACACTCGTCAGGCAAAAAGTCCGACTTCGATCGCGGCCTTGCTAAGAAGCATCCCTTGACCTTCTTAGTTGTTGAAGACAACAGAATCAACCGGAAATTACTGGTTAACATGCTTCAGAAGCTCGGCTATAGAACGATCTACGAGGCGTATGACGGTGCCGAGGCAGTGCGGCAGATGGCCATGGAACGTTCGAAAGAGGAGCACATCGATGTCGTGCTCATGGATCTCTGGATGCCCTTCATGGATGGTTATGAGGCGACCGAGCGCATTCTCGAGATGGAGCGGACGAGAATAGGCCACGGCGGGCATGCCAAACAAGTGACTATCCTTGCCGTTTCTGCCGACGTCACGGACAGCGCGCTGGAGCAAGCCGGAAAGGTTGGAATCAAAGGGTTCATGACCAAGCCATACAAGCTTATGGACCTGGAGCGTCTGATCGTCGAGCACTGTCTCGCTCAAGATATCGAGGGGCAGCACCATGGGCAACAATGACATTTGCCCTCATCGCGTCTACATGAAAACCCCCTCTCCATCGAGACGCGAGCTGACCCAATGTTGCCAATTGCCATTTGTCAGACGGACACGAGTCACCATGTCTGTAAGCCATACGCCGGCATGGAGCCTCTGCACACGCTTGGCCGCGCCGCGGTCGCGCTGGCTTTAGTATCCTTGTTGGCAGGGGCACCGCCCTTTCGGCGCCAACATCGCCTTGCTCAAAAGAATTCAGCTCGACGTGCGAGGAACTTGCGCGCCCATCATCTCGTGCACAGCTGTGAATGCGATCCCACGCATGTCTATAAGGTACAGAGTGGAGAAGGATTGGGTGTGAGGAGAAACTGCTATTCTTCCTTCCATGCCATCTTTTGGGTAACCAATGAGGCTGACTTCACATGTTGTATGTATAAAGCTGTACATATCAGTCGCATATGCACGAGATGGGTCTCTAATGTAAGATCATTTAGTGTACGCAGCATGCATGGGTTTGTTAATGGCGAGCCATCAACGATGTCGATTGATATACGGAGCTCCGTATGGAGACAACCCTGAAACCCTCGACATTGTCGGTTCCTGCATGGAAGATACTTCACATGTGCACATGTGGACCCTTGCGTGCCGCTTTTGGTTAGATCCCGAAGTCATCCATGCATATCGATCTAGAAGGGTGATTTGGTGCCTGCGGCACGCCGTATCTTTAGCCAGATACGTATGCCAGTACTGGAATATCTCCCGGCAAGAAGAAGGACGGTTTGGACAGATCACCTTACAAACCGAAAGTTGAACTGACAATCCGACCGCGTTGCCCCGCCTGTTGAGATTATAGAGCTCCATAGAGTGGAACTCAAGGCGCTTCATGATAAGCGCTCACTATCCGGTGCAAGCGCGCTTGACCTAGTGTTCCGCCCGGATTGCGCCTTGTACGACATAGAAACGGAGACATCAAAGGTCCACCATGGAGGATGCATACACGCGATCAACGCAGGAGGCGTTGTCATTCTTTCGCGTGTCCGAAAAAGCAGGTCTTTCGGCAGCTCGGGTCGAAAGTCTGAGGAAGCAGCATGGCCTTAACGGTAAGCTATAAGCTGGTCGCTCCTTCCACTTTCCGACGCCACAAGCTAATCGTGCAGCGCTGCCGGACGAACCTCCTACGCCACTATGGAGACTGGTAGTAGAGCAGTTCAAAGACCAATTGGTCATCATCCTACTCGGCTCCGCAGCAGTGTCTTTCGTATTGGCGCTGTTGGAAGAGGGGACTGACTGGACGGCTTTTGTGGATCCTGCAGTTGTAAGTCGGGATGACTGTCGCGAGGATCTATACGAATGGCGCTTACCCTGTCTACTTGTACCGCAGATATTAACCATCCTGATCCTCAACTCTATCGTTGGCGTATCGCAAGAGAGCAGCGCAGAGAAGGCCATCGCCGCCCTACAGCAATACTCCGCAAATGAGGCCAAAGTCATAAGGGGAGGGGCGACGAAGCGAGTCAAAGCCGAAGAACTTGTGCCAGGGGATGTCATCACCGTGTCCGTAGGAGATAGAATACCAGCAGACTGCAGGCTGCTCTCGATACAGAGTAACAGCTTTGCTGTCGATCAGTCCATATTGACTGGGGAAAGCGAGAGCGTTGGAAAGGATACAAAGGCTATCAAGGATGCCAACGCCGTGAAGCAAGACCAGATTAATATGCTCTTCTCAGGCACGACGGTAGTCACCGGTCACGCGAGGGCTCTCGTGGCACTGACGGGGCCCTCCACCGCGATTGGTGACATTCACGAGAGCATCACGGCGCAGATATCGCAGCCTACGCCGTTGAAGGAGAAGTTGAATGATTTTGGTGACATGCTGGCAAAGGTCATCACGGTCATATGTATTCTCGTCTGGATCATCAACATTCGGCATTTCAACGATCCATCCCATGGTGGATGGACGAAGGGCGCTATATACTACTTAAAGGTGATTCCTTTGCTGCTTCGTTCTGCGGCGCACTCGCTGACTGTCGTTTCTTGAAGATTGCCGTTTCCCTCGGAGTAGCCGCGATTCCGGAAGGCCTCGCCGTGGTCATCACCACTTGCTTGGCCCTCGGCACCCGGAAAATGGCTGCCAAGAACGCAGTCGTGCGTAATCTTCCCTCAGTCGAGACGCTGGGAAGCTGTAGCGTGATCTGCTCCGACAAGACTGGAACTCTGACCACCAACCGCATGAGCGTCAGCAAAGCCGTCTTCGTCAACGATGACGGGACTGGATTCGAGGAATTCGAGGTCGAAGGAACAAGCTTTTCACCAGAGGGCGCCATCCTCTGTGGTAGAGAGCAGCTCGCAAATCCAGCGGCATCGTCACGCACGCTCGAGCAGATGACGGAGGTTGCTGCGCTGTGCAATGAGGCAAAGCTCGCATTTGACCCCAAAAACAATACCTACAGCAGCGTTGGCGAGCCTACCGAAGGTGCACTGAGAGTTTGGGCTGAAAAGATGGGGTCTCCCGACGCGTCACATAATTCGTCACGACAAGGGCTTCCTGTCGATCAGCGCTTGCATTACTCCAGCAAGTACTACGAAGACGGAGCTCCACGGCTGGCCACTTTCGAGTTCTCAAGGGACAGGAAAAGCATGTCAGTCATGGTTGGCGGTGACAAGGAGAAGAGACTCTTAGTGAAGGGAGCTCCGGAGTCTGTTCTGGAGCGCTGCTCTCACGTTCTTCTAGGTGGCAAGGGGAATCGAGTCCCTATCAGCGAAAAGCTCTCCAAGCTGCTCCTGAAGGAGGTCATGCACTACGGAAACGATGGGCTGCGCGTTATTGCCCTGGCAAGTGTCAACGATGTCGGTACCAATCCTGTCATCAAGCGGGCAAAAACCTCGCGAGACTACGCGCAACTGGAGCAACGCATGACACTACTTGGTCTCGTTGGCATGCGCGACCCGCCACGACCCGAGGTGGCGGCTTCCATCCGCAAGTGCCGCGAGGCAGGCATCCGCGTCGTCGTGATTACCGGTGACAACCAAAACACGGCAGAAACGATATGCAGGCAGATCGGTGTTTTCGGACCGACCGAGGATCTTCGTGGAAAGAGCTTCACCGGCCGTCAGTTTGATGATCTCAGTGAGTCGCAGCAGTTGCACGCCGCGAAGACTGCATCGCTCTTTTCACGTACCGAGCCCGCGCACAAATCCAAGCTTGTCGATCTGTTGCAGACCGCCGGACACGTCGTAGCCATGACCGGGGATGGCGTCAACGACGCTCCTGCGCTGAAGAAGGCTGATATAGGGGTCGCAATGGGCTCGGGTACCGACGTTGCCAAATTAGCAGCCGACATGATCCTTGCGGATGACAATTTTGCGACGATTGAGCTTGCTGTTGAGGAGGGCCGTGCGATTTACAGTAATACCCAGCAGTTCATCCGCTATCTCATCTCTTCCAACATCGGCGAAGTCGTTTCCATCTTTTTAACGGCTGCGGCGGGCATGCCCGAGGCGCTCATACCCGTGCAACTGCTTTGGGTGAATCTGGTTACGGATGGCTTACCCGCAACCGCTTTATCTTTCAATCCGCCAGATCACGATATCATGAGACGACCGCCGCGACAGCGGAACGAAGCTCTCGTCAGCGGTTGGCTCCTTTTCCGCTACATAGTTATCGGTGCATATGTGGGTGCAGCGACAGTCTTTGGTTACGCATGGTGGTTCATGTTCAACCCTGAAGGACCGCAGATTTCGTTCTATCAGCTGGTAAGCGAGCATGTTCTGACAACCATCGTCGAGGAAGAAATGGCGACTTGTAGGGCTGGTGCTGACCTGCTGAATTAGACGCACTTCCACCGCTGTTCCTCACAGTTTGCCGAAATCGGGTGCGAGATGTTCACCAACGACATGGCGAAGTCGGCATCAACGGTCGCGTTATCAATGTTAGAGAAGCCCAATCCTTTTTGCCTGCTGGCTTTGGATGTAGCCCTCTGCTAACACCAATCAATCAGACTTGTCGTAATCGAAATGTTCAACGCAATGAACGCACTCTCGTCTAGCGAATCCCTGCTCACGCTCCCGCTTTGGGAGAATATGGTCCTAGTCTACGCCATCTGCCTTTCAATGGCGCTCCATTTCGCTCTTCTCTATATTCCCCTACTACAAACGCTCTTCTCCATCGTTCCTCTGAACACTAATGAGTGGAAGGCTGTGTTGATTATCAGCGCGCCAATCATGTGAGTTGCCCAGTTGCTCATCACTCTTTCATACAGCGTCGCCATATGTGCCGGCTTTGCTCGATCGTCTTGGGCTCGTGTGTCTTGGTCGTTGAGCAGTCGATTGACTTGGGTGCTAACGTAACTCTTCTCGATATCAGACTTATAGACGAGGTGCTCAAGTTCATCGAGAGGGAGGTGGTTTTTGGGAAGAGATTATACAAGAGTCCTACCCGTTCGAAATTTGACTGAAGGGTCTCGCGGCAGGTTGTTCACGGTCATGGTGGTGTTGCTTACTGCGCATGCTGTCGGCCATCAAGACAGCTTTGTATACTATCTAGACGGCGAGCATGAACAGGAGTACGATGGGATTGGCACGGTTTATCTTGAAGACGCAGCGCTAGCCGCCATGGCAGAAGTAAGTTGCCAGTGTCATGTGCGAGCACCTAGAGTTGGGGACTATGGTGGATAGTAGAATGACTGCATATAGAGGGGCTAAACCTATTTGACTACTGCTATTGTAAGCTATGCTTGGGACCTGTAAGGTTCTCATGAGCAAAAGACTTTATCCCATTCCTCCTTCGAAGAAGCCCATCTGAGGAGTTTGCAAGACAGTCGATCTTAGCAGCAGTTTGTTTATGGAGGTACGACAGTTTGTGAAATTGCAGACATCACGATCGTCATCCCGTCATCATCATACTAAGCGACAGCGATCACGACTATTTTAGGGAATACGACAAGTGATACTTGCTATGTTTGATGCACAGCTACATAGAGCCAGAGCCAGAGCCCCAAGACGAAAAGAAAGATGCGGACAGCTCCCCCTAGAAAGAACCTGGATCCGTAGTGAGACACGTGGGTAACAATAGCTGAAATTCCGCAAGGTCGTCATCTGTATCTTGAGGAAAGGTTGTTGCGGCCAATTGCGATAGCGAAGAATCCGAACTATTGCCGCGGGGATGGTCTGGATGAACCGGTGTCCTGAATGCACCAGTCCGGGCTTCCGCTTCCGACCGAGTTCCTGACCGAGTGGTGGTTTTGTTAAATGCAGCCTTGATGTCAAAGCACGCCGCGTCAACGGCCTTCTGGATCAATGCATCCTGTTCCGCGATAGCCTGCTCACGTTCCCGCTTGAGTCGTTTCTCGGATTGCGGAACGCCATCGTCGTCAACAGGATCAATGTAAACACTATGATATCCGCGTATCAAGTTCCGGCCGGAGAAGAGGGCCTCCAATCTCTGATGAGAAAATTCATCTTCCGGGAAATCCTGCAGATCTACGCACAGGTCAAATTTCAAGTTCCGAGTCGACTTGCGCCTGAACCGACGAACTCACCTTGTGGGGGTGGCGGCGCATATTCTGTGTCCGGTTCTTCGTCCTCTGTCAGGGCATGCTTGAAGACGGGTTCGTGCAGTGTTACTTTGGGACGACGCAGTCGAGGGCTCCTGGACTTTTGTTGCTTTAGGGCCGAGTCATTGCCAATCGTGAGTGGTGCAGTCGCCTGTAGGGGTTTGGCTTTGGCGTTGGTAGTTTTGATTCCGAGAGGAGCACGGTTGCGAGCGGCTTCATCCGACGTCAGTTGCTTGCGTGGGATTTGGTGGGACATACAGTACCTGCAGGTGTGATGAATGAAGCCTTGTTGGCCCCTCCTTTCGCTTCGATGACAATGTTCTCGTTGCCTTTGCCAATCTGTCTCGTGGCCGGTTTGCCCTCCTTGAAGAACACATCCTCATTTGTCAATGAAGGCTTCAGTGGAGTTTTGAAGGCTTTGCTTGGTGGAGCTCCGGGCGCCTTGTACCCTTGATGGAAAGGTTTTGCCGCCGCCGCAGTCTGATGGATGTATGTGAGGTTCTCCTGATCTTGAGCCGCAAGTATCTTGGGCATCGCAGCGGTATTGATATTGCTACCACCCTGACGATTGAATACTAGCCTTCGGACATGATATGGACCAAAATGGCCTCCTGAGAAGTGTGAAGTGACTGGCTGTCGTCTACCCAGGTGCCCAGGTGGGTTCCAACGGACCTCGTGCAGCCTTGCCAGGTCAACCTTGGGTGGGGATGTAAACAAAAGACCGGAAGAATGTCTCCCCGCCCGCCGACGCCGGGACCTCCCGACCTCGCAGCTACCCCCGCCGCCCGAGGCCGGGGCCATGCACATTGTTGAATGCGGCATGCCAGTATGCTCCTGTTGCTCCCTAGCTAGGCACCTATCTACGTTGTAGTCTTTGTCTTATACCTCCACTGCACTTTAACTCTAAAACCCTTCCCCTATCAGAAAAGCCTAAATTTATACCTCCTGACTCTCTGATCTGTCCGGATCCGCAATCATGACTGAGGCAATCAAGAAGGTTTGTTTGGTTATGAAGCTCTGCCTTTGCAAATTCCCGGATGCACTTCCACACACCTGCGTTATCATGCATCTTCTCCCACTACTCTGATGAATGGTTCAATACAAGCAACAAGTCGAAGCTGATGGCAGACGCGTTCTCTAGAAAATGCAAGCTCTTCGCGAGGAGGCGGACGAAGCCCACGCCAAGGTAGACGAGCTTTCCGGCAAAGTGAAGACGCTCGAGCAGGAGAACCTTGCCAAAGAACAAGAGATTACATCACTCGCACACAAAAACCAGCTGCTCGAAGCCGAGGTGGAGAAGCTGGAGATGGCGCTCAAAGATGCGAAAACGGCCGCGGCCGAAAGCGCAGTGCATGGCAGTCAAAACGAAAGCTTACAACGGAAGCTCCAAGTACTTGAAGAAGAGGCTGAGGAAGCCGACAAAAATCTGAGGGAGGCGAACGAGAAGTAGGTCGACCACTCACGGCCTGAATCTGAGCTAGCCCTCTTCACATTGACCGCTTGGACACCCACTTCACTCCTTGCTGACGACTCTTCATTAGACTACGCCAGACAGATGTCAAAGCCGGCCATTATGAGCGAAAGGTGCAAGCTCTCGAAAGTGCTCGTGACCAATGGGAGTCGAAGTATGAGGACATGGCCAAGAAGTACTCTGATACCAAGAAGGAGCTCGACGACCTCGCTGCAGAACTTGGCAATATCTGATATCATCTCGGCATGGCATGGGGGCTGCACACTTCCTTGGCAAGGCCTGAAGGAAAAGAGCATGCCACGACTCGATCAATTGGTCGGCTCTGACCTCCCAGTCGCTTAGCATGACTGGTCCACAAACAGATCATGAGTGAGGGTCACTTTCTTACGGCATGTACGAGATTAGGACCAGGCTAGGCATGAGCACCGAAACTTAGAGGATAATCGGTGGGCCATCATTCACCTTCCGTGATTGAAGCTACAGCTTCACAGGCGGCGTGCATTGATACGAGTCGTCTTCCTTGCGCCCTCCTTGAATCTTGTGATCTTCCGCTCCGCCTTGCTCTCATACCTGAACTTCTTCCTTTTCGTCTTCCCCGTCATTAAGGACGGTTTCTCCGGGACACCTCTTTGCCGCGTCAGAGCCGCATAGCCAGACGCGGAGGACGATTCCCGGTCTTGGGGGTATTGTGATGAGTCCAAGGCTGACGCGGACTCAGCAGCGAGAGGAGGGCTGGTCCCGGAAACGTCCATCGCTTTGACGGTTACTGTGGTGCCGCCGTCTTCTCCGAAATAATCTGCCTCCTCATCTATCCCAGAAGAGTCCGCATATCCGAGAGAGTCGCTGGCATCACTGCCTAAGCCAATCTCGGCGTCTGGGCCACCGTTGCGGAGATTGGCGTAATCGCTCGCTTTCCTAAGTTCTTCGTTTATTTTATCCATGTGTTGCTGAAGCTCCTGCTTGCGTTGCTCCCGTATCTGTAGACGCTGAGATTCAGCACAGAATGGCCATCATCTCAAACTGATGTGTACCTCTCTTCGATGCCGGATTCGCTCCTCGCGCTCTCGCCTAGCTGCCGCTTCCTGGGCATTCCTAATCCGCTCCTTCTTGCGCTTATGGAAACCCGTAAGATATTCTGCGCGCGCGACTGGATCGAATGTGACTTCCTCGACACGAGCAACTCTTCGCCGCGACGAACCACGCATGGTTAGTAGAATGAGCCTAACATCTCATCCGTAGCAAGCGTGGATGTGGAGCCGGCAATAATTTGTATTACAGTGCAGCCCCTGGCAGGTATGGTCAAGATTATTGGTCCTGCAATCGGGCACCTTCAGATATTGAAGATTTCGTGCGAGGTGCCCCTGTTTTATC
>QQTW01003118.1_pt1 | contig 12189 bp, 11 predicted proteins | sample 1904831 | NCBI WGS metagenome assembly QQTW01 (sample SAMN09435610, study PRJNA476489) | Subsurface metagenome, whole genome shotgun sequencing project. | reverse complement strand
TAACGCACCCTACAATACTTAATTTTGTAAGCGCAAGCGCAGGCTACGCCAACAAAAATCAAACCGGATTCCTATAGATATTACAAATATTAAACACTATTATGAATCGTCCCCGGATTCTTCAACCCAATCAAACCTATACCTTTAGTGAATACTTTAAGCTAGCTTTCTCTCCAGAAGATATCCTAGCCGAGCTAGGGTGTACCTACAACAGAGAAAGGCTACAATTACCAACTAATAAGTCTGATTTAATAGATACAGCAGCTGAACTTACTGCCATTATAGAGCGCAACCTTAGACGAGTTAAACTATTGAGTGAAGATGCTCGCAAACAAGTAATTATTGCTCCTATCCTTTTAGAAGTTTGCGAAATCACCCAAACCCAGCTAAATATTGAATATCCAATTAGCGTTAACGAAAGACTCAAAGGTAGTCTAAACTACTACATAAATAAAGGTAAAGGATTACTAGTAGTAGAAGCTAAACAAGCTGATTTAAGCAAAGGATTTACCCAACTCGCAGTTGAATTAATCGCTCTAGATCAATGGACTGATTCCGACACACTTATCTTATATGGAGCAGTGACAACGGGGGAAGATTGGCGATTTGGTACGTATAATCGTCAAGAAAAACAAATAACTGAAGACTTAAAATTATATCGAGTACCAGAAGAAATAGCAACATTACTGAGTATTTTAGTGGAAATAGTAACCTGAATCAGTTTCCTTGATTTTAGAAGATTTAGGATTAGAACCCGATTTAACGAATCAAAAACTGCATGTTTTACCAGTAATTATACATGCGTGTTTGGGGTAGTGTTCTTTATCCAGGAGATTGTAATCCTGGGTGCAAGATATCAGATAGCAAATTTTAGCTGCCTATTCCCAATATTCCGCAATTATCACCAGGACAATAGCAAACATCATGTGTAATCTTTGACATGTACACCAGTGATTGGCATCAAATTTTACACCAAGCCAAACGCTACAACAACATATTTATACTATTTTGTTTGCTTCTGTCATGACTCTAGAAAATTCCAAAACAAGATTCCCGCTTTGGCAGTACTTAAATCAGCCATTAATTAACAGCGAGAAACCACCGATATTTAATCCCCGTCGTTTCGCACAAATTTACCACGTCGAACTTTTAGAACGCTGTTGGAAAAAAGAATGCGGTGCTAAAGGACAGTATTAAAATAATTCAGTCTCTCCTGGAACTAAAAGCCGCTCAAAGTCCCCCTCTAAAAGGGCAGGGCTGTTTCATTTTACGCCTGAAAATCAGTTTAGCACGTGAGATTGTCAGGGCGGGCGGGGATTCCCCGCCCCTACGACTGACTTAAATTCATATGAAAAAATCTTTCTTTTCAGGTTTTTCTACAAAGAATGGGACAGTGCGGCTTAAAGTGGTGTAGATTTTCTTCCCACTTTATTGCCAACAAAATTAGTTGATTGTTGGGCAGATTTTTGAGGTAGCGCCATACTCCCACGTCTGAGTGGCTACCGCCATCGCATATGTAATTAAGCAATTACAGGCAACCCAGCAAGTGCCATTGCGATTTCTTGATTGCTGTATTCAGTATCGCGTAATAATCCGGCTTCGTAGTCCATATATGCTTGCATGTCGAAGTGACCGTGACCGCATAAGTTGAATAAAATAGTCTTGCCGATTCCTTCTTCTCTACAGCGTAACGCTTCATCAATCGCCCCCTTGACAGCGTGGTTTGCCTCTGGTGCAGGTAAAATGCCCTCGGCACGGGCAAAGGTAAGACCTGCTGCAAAACAATCGAGTTGCTTATAAGCTTTTGGTTCAATCAAACCTAACTCAACAACATGGCTGAGAAGCGGTGCCATGCCATGATACCGTAACCCCCCTGCATGGAAACCTTGGGGGACAAAAGAGCTACCAAGGGTGTGCATTTTTACTAGGGGAGTTAGATGTGCCGTATCGCCAAAATCATAAGCATATTTACCCTTAGTTAATGTTGGGCAAGCTGCTGGTTCTATTGCGACAAATTTAATATCTCGATCGCCTCGTAGTTTATTACCCATAAACGGGAAAGCGATGCCAGCAAAGTTACTACCACCACCCGTACAACCAACAATAATATCGGGATAATCGCCTGCTTGTTCAAGCTGTGCCAGTGCTTCAAGCCCAATTACAGTTTGATGCAACAATACGTGATTCAGCACGCTACCCAAAGCATATTTTGTCCGGTCGTCTTGTACTGCAACTTCTACAGCTTCGCTAATAGCAATACCCAAACTGCCCGTGCTATCGGGGTATTGTTCAAGAATTTTACGCCCCGATTCTGTTTCATTACTGGGACTTGCGATTACCGAAGCACCATAGGATTCCATAAACGCACGGCGATAAGGTTTTTGGTGGTAGCTAACTTTTACCATGTACACTACTACTTCTAAACCAAAAAAAGCACCAGCTACAGCCAGCGAAGAACCCCATTGTCCGGCACCAGTTTCCGTGGTTAAACGTTTTGTACCCGCAATCTTGTTGTAATAAGCTTGAGGAATCGCGGTGTTCGGTTTATGACTCCCAGCCGGACTAGTACCTTCGTATTTGTAATAAATTTTAGCAGGAGTATCAAGAGCTTTTTCTAGCCGCCGTGCCCGATACAGTGGAGTTGGTCGCCACTGACGGTAGATTGATTGCACTTCTTCTGGTATTTCAATCCAGCGTTCGATACTAACTTCTTGTTTGATTAATTCGGACGGAAAAAGTGGTTCCAGGTCAGCACCCGTAATTAGCCCTCTCGTGCCGGGGTGCAGCACTGGTGGCATGGGAGCGGGTAAATCTGCTTGGATATTATACCAAGCAGTAGGCATTTGGTTTTCACTAAGCGTGTATTTAATAATGTCCATGTGTTAAAAAATTGTTGAAATATTCCTGTAAGTATATCCTTATTTTCAACAATAATTGATACATCGAACAATGACTTTTTTTTAGCTATAACAGCCTACAAGCTTTCATCTACTGCAACGTGCAAACAGCCTGCAACATTTACAGCAGTTTTCGGGTAAATAGACCACATAGTAGGGGCACGGCACTGCCGTGCCCCTACGAAAATCTGTGGTTCAATTAGCTCAAAATAGCTGTAAGCAGGTTTAGTGAACCCCCATCCCAATATCCGAGTTACTAGGTCTATTATTATAGGCAAGTAAACTTAAAACAGCTTTGTTATAGCTGTGGTGAACGTCTCATAGGGAGTTACCCCAACAATGGTTTCCATAAGAGTTCCATTTTTGTAAATCATGACTGCGGGGATACTGCGAATGCCCAATCTTTTACTCAGGGTTGGGTTTTGGTCAAGGTCTACCTTAAGCACTTTGACACGACCCTCATATTCTTCTGCTAATTTATCCATGAGAGGGGCAATCATTTTACAAGGCCCGCACCAAGTTGCCGTAAAATCAAACACAACTAGTTCGTTGCTGGTCAAAAGTGAATCGAATTCTTGTTCCTGGATATATTCAACTGTTTTCATAAATACTCTTTTTTTGTAAAGGCGCGATATTATTGGCGCATTCGTCTTACTCTACCGTATTGCATTGATATTTGGCTGAAATAATACTAAATTCAAGGTAAGGATAATTTTCCGTTACAATGATTGACAAAGTGTCCCATTTATCCATATTTGGTATACCCCAGTATGTCCCTCTAAGTGCGACTTAGGCTGCCAAACGTACTGGAATTGATGGCAATGTTAGACTTAATATTTAAATGCATTATTATTTTTTGCACTCAAAATTCGGTATAAAAGAAAGTTTGATACTTGATTATTTACTCATTTATCAGCATAATTTCTAATTGAGATTCGTCAATGTTGGCTTAAACTTACGGAGATTGCGCGAGTCAGGTGTACATAGCAGCAGTAACGTGCGATAAACTGTACTTTGCCCTGAGGTTGCATTTGAATTCATCAGGTGCAGCCAATGCGAAAATCTTGTACAAAATATGATTTTTTACTTATAATCTAAGGATTACAGATAATGAAAGTTCTCAAAAGAGCCATCAAACCAGAAATCTATATATCGTTCCTCCACATCTACCAAACTACTTGGGGGACTGCTGGTGACATCTGTTTAATTCGTGAATCTGTGGCGAATGAAAGTGTATCGAAGTTTGTAGGTCACAAAATGCAACTAGCATTACCAAAAGGCATGGAGCGCGATCGCTTGGCGGGTTGTCCGGTGATAAAAGTTGCGGGTCATGTAGGCGAGGGACATCCCAAAGACCAAAAGTCCGAATGGGAGGCTTATGAAGGTGTAGATAGAGAAATAGCTTTATCGGCTCTCAAACCTTGGGGCTTCCAGTTAATTGAGCTTGATTGATTGAAAGTAGTGGGTGCATTTCTAAGCGTGAAAAAAGCCCCATTATCAAAAAATTCAGAAATTGACCTTTGGAATCGTCTTAAGAATGTTGTTAGAAGCGTAATATCAAATTTCGTCCAATCGCCATGCGATCGCGCACGCGAGAAGTGCAAAGCGCAGATCGCTTGATAGGGTGATGAAATGATGACAATCATTACGTCCGTTCTCTTCCTCTTGCTAGTTGTCCTCTGCATCTGGAGTGGTAATTATTCTACTCAGCATTTTTGGGTTGTGCACTACTAGTTTACGTTTGACAACTTAACATTAAGTTACAATTGATAACTATCTACTTCTACGCTGCTTTTTTGAAAGTTTTGCAAGTGTACCTCTTAATACAATCAGCATCGGAATTGCAGCAAAAATTAAAGATAGCAAAACAGCGAGAGACATTGAAGATATGGCAGCACCCACGAGCAAGAAAAACAAGCCTCCAAACAATACCCAACCGGAAATTATTACCCACCAAGGCATTGTCCCAGATGACAAATTTCTCATTGCTCGACCTCTTAGGTAAACCTGACCCATCGGGTCATACTGAGAAGGAATTCTATCCCCATAAGTCGGTCTTGAGTCGGTAGGAATTTCCACTTTGAAGTTATCTTGGTCTAGATTACTGGGTTCGTCAAAAAAAATCTTAGGCTTATGGTTATTACTCATGGTTTATAGCAAATAATTTTGACTAAATGGAAGCTAGCATAATTATATATACAAGTGTTAATTCTGTAATTTCGCACTCAAATAAAGTAAAAGCAAATCTGAATAACCAGGAATTGACTTTTTGTATGTAATGGGCGCTGTATGTATGCTTTTGGTAGGATTATTTGGGTTTATTTTTCCTTGACTGCGGGATACAGAAAAGAACCTACCAAACCACGATGAGGCAATGTTACAAGTATAAACCCGCGTAAGTAAGTAGGCATCACTAAGTCCATTCTTCAGCTTTTATTACTGGAAGTATTCGTTCTGCTGTAGCAAATGGATTATCAGCAAGTATAAGTAGGAAAGAGTAATTAGTATAAATTGTTCGTTCCCTATTTTCACAAATTGTCGCAAAACGACCTAACTTCTTGTACAGGCAACGAGAGTGCGGATGCGATTTGTTCAACACTTAATCCTAGCTCAAGTAGTCGGGGAATTGCATCTCGTTGTGCTTTTTCTGCAATTTCGGCACGCTCGCTACCAATCAGCAACAAATTACCAGCTCCTGAAAATTCTTGCCTCCGGCACGCTCCGCGAACACAAAAGTTCCGTCTTCATCTGGTAATTGAGTGTGGTCTGGGAAAGGAAAGGGTATCGCCGTGCGTTCAATGCTTGTAGTCATAGTGTTTATCCTCCGTTTTTCCATTCATTTAATATAACAATCCTTAATGTGGCAAATATCTATACGCTTAAATCATGATTAATAATTAATTTCACGCCGTCCGGACGAATCGAGGAAAGCTTTATTTAAATCTGTGGCAATAGCACTATTCGTAGTTTTTGATTCTAATTTTAAATTGATTCTCAGCTAAAGATTAGTGTAATGGCTTATAAAGGTTCGTTCATTTTATCTAGATGGAAAGCTCAGTTTTATTGTTCTTTTTGGGATTGGTACTAGGATATCTACTCTCTGGTTCCAAGGGTAGTCTTATTCAAATTAATTTTTATATCAATTTATACTCAAGTAATAACTTTAGTAACAACGGTAATAATAATGGTAACGACAATTTAAGTAATAATAGCAATAAAGGTAATTGGATGAATGATGATAACAGTAGCGATGCTGAAAATGCCAACGACGGGTAAAAGGCTTTGGAACGGGCGATTAGTACGGCAGTGGAAGACGAACGCGCTCAACAGTAGCGGTAAAGGGTAATAAAACGAACAAACGCTTCAATAAAAATCAGTATTTTTCTGTAACTCGATCTCGTAATCTGGGAGTTGGGCAGCGCCAATCATCTCCATTTACATTTTTTTTACATACTTTCAGCTTTTTTTACTAATATTTCACTAAATCTTTACGAGTATTCACTTAAACTGTTCGGCAAGGTGACAGAGACTTTTATATGACTAACCTCGTTAAGAAATTAGTATTTGCAACTGTTGGTGTCTCAATTTGCACTATATTGATGAAAGCCAACCCGGCACTAGCGGCTTCTTTTTCATTCTCACAATCAGGTTTTCAATCCGGGGGTGGTATGTTGTCAGGAACATTCACTGGAACGGATTTAAACAATGACAATTTAATCGATTTGTTCGACCCAGGAGAACTGACGGCATTTGAGGCAACCTTTTCAGGTTCGACACAAATCTCACCCATCAGCCATTCGTTGAATAACCTCTCAAGTTTTACCTACGACTTTGGTTCCGGACGACTTATGTTTAACTCGTTTTCTGCTCCTTATTTTATTGCAGCAAAGTTAGGTGGTGAACCCAAGCCAAGTGAGGTAAATATTAGTACTAGTGCATTTGTTCCAATATTTATAAGTAGTCAAGCTCCGGGAAAGGTGGAGAGGATTCTCTCAAGTTCAAGGATTCCCGAACCAAGTATTGTCGTTGCACTGAATTTGCTAGGTCTGGGGTGTGTGGGTGGTCGGTTAAAGAAAAAGATAGCGTCTCAAAAAAGCGCTTAACTTGAGGTTCGTTTTTGCGCTCGATGGGAAAAAAATTGTTTCCCCATCAGCAAACGGCAGTCTTGCTCCAGTTCCTCAATTTCCCCTTTCTATGCTTCATCGGTAGCACGGGGCTTTTTCCCATCGAGTAAAGCACTCACAGTCATATCACCCATCACATTAATAGCAGTGCGACACCGATCTAAAAACCAATCTACCGTTACTAACACAGCAATATACTGCGTTGGCAAACCAACCGATTGAAACACCAGCGTCATCGTCACCAAACCTGCATTCGGAATATTCGCAGCCCCAACCGAGGCAAAAATCGACGTGAGAACAACCAAAATTTGCTGTCCCAAATTTAAATTTAGTCCCAACACTTGAGAAATAAATAATGCAGACATTGCTTCATACAGCGCCGTCCCATCATTATTAAAGTTTGCTCCAACTAAAGCCCCCAATGCTGCGGAAGACTCGCGCAAACCGACTTTTTCTTGCAATACCTCGAATGTTACGGGCATTGTCGCACCCGAAGAGGAAGTCGAAAAAGCCATTAAAAAAGCATCCGAACCACCGCGCAAAAAATCTAACGGCTTTACCCACGAACCCAATTTTACCCTTGTTAGGTAGTAACAAGCTTGTAATCCCAATGCTAGCAGTACTGCCAAAATAAATGCACCCAAGGAAATAAATGGTGCAAAACCTTCTTTCGCAATCGTTTTAGAAACGACACCAAAAACAGCCAGGGGAACCAAAGCAATTACCCAGTTGAGAATACGAATTATTGCTTCAAATAGAATTCCCACCACATCTTCGATGGGTTGATATCCCCTTTTACCTTGGGAAACCATTTCCGATTTGATGGCACGGAGAACGATGCCAAAGCTAAGGGCAATTACAATTAGTTGAATTACATTATTATTTACCAAAGGTTCGAGAATTGCCTTGGGTACAGCATCTTGAATGAGTCCCCAAGGGTCAAATTTTGTCGTTGCGGCTGCGTCTGCACCGGACGGAGGGGTCAAACGTCCCCAACTCCCCGGACGTATGGTATTCGCCACCAAAAGCCCAATTAGAATTGCCACTAGGGTATTGGTAATTAACAGCACCCCTAATTTTCGTCCCGCAGTACCGGGAATTTCCGCAGTCAAAAAAGTATGCAGTACTGCCATTAAAATTAATGGTGGTGCGAGAGCGCGGAGGGCTTTGAGAATCAATTCTGCGGGAATTGCTAGTTGTTCGATGAAGGCTTTGTTGGCATCGCTAGGATTGCCTGCCCCTAGCGCAACACCGAGTGCGATCGCAAAGCCTAAGGCAATCAATATTTGCAGCGTTAGCGGTACGCGCTGCCACCAAGGACGAGGTTTGTCAGGGTTCATGTTTTCCTGTTAGCGATATCTATGTGTAAACATCATGACAGGAATCCTTGATTCTGGAAAAATTGCGCCCATAGTTTATGAAGACTTTGGGGAAAAACTTTCTTCGCTATACCAGGACGAAAGCAAAAACTTTCTGAAATCAAAAATAAATCCCCCTCTAATTTCGCGGAAAAGATGCAGACCCAGAGCGATCCCATGGTGAACTAAGAAATCACCAGGACCAATGGTCAAGAACAGGGAGTTGGTGCCGTTGTTAATGGCATCCAGCCAATTTGGTAACCACACGTTTGCGTAGTTGGGGTAAGCAGTGTAGGCGAGTAAAGATGAATTAATAGTAATTATCTTGGCTTATTGTTTGCGTCACAGCGTAGACGCTAGGGTCTAGTGGTCTGTGTCATTAATTTTGACCCTCTCGAGAGGCCCAGATCCCCGACTTCTCCTGCGAAGTCGGGGATCTAGCAACCCCACCCTGCGGGATCTTGCTACAGAACTTTTGACACGAACCACTAGATATGCATGATAGTTAGACGTGATATTAGATAGAAATTTATTGGTATATATTAGACATCTTCAAAAAATAATGTAGAGACGCGGAATTCCGCGTCTCTACAAGCATTCTAGGTAATGTATAATTTCTGCACCCCAGAGGTCTATTAACATATTCGGAGCAAAATCGACAAAATACATTCAGCTTAAGCTAAGAGCTTCAAACTGTGTTGGGTAAAATTTTGCCATAAATGCTAATTTTCTGTTAATTCATCGTTAGTGTCAGTTTTTTGCTGTCTGATAACGGCGATTTCTTCTAGTTCTTTGAGGTGTTGTGCATTCACAAGCATTCCCTCTTCTAAGTTAAATTTATCTGAACTATACTTACTTTGCTGTTCTTTGACTGCCTCTATTTGATGATTAATTATTGCTAATCCTTTACCTTGGTTAATTACTTTTTTTAGCACTTCAAACCGTGCTGGTTCATCAATTCGATGCAACAGTCGTAAGATAAAACGACGAATTAAAACTTCATTTCCAAAATCGAAAGTTTCATCAGATTCATCTTCTTGACACAACAAAAGTTGCTCGTTGACATCAAATAAAATCTCCACAATCGCGTCAATCGCATTCACAGGAATTTCCTGTTCGGTGTAATTTTCAAGCTGCTCTAGAAATACCTTAGTTTGCGTCGTGCCATCTTGAAGTTTTTGCTTAACAAGTTCGCTTAGATGCTCTTTAAACTTCTCTGTATCCTCAGCCAAACCAAAGATAGCTTTTATCTGAGTATCAAATAACTCACCTGCTGATAACGTTAGACGAAAGTAAATAGGAAATATTTCTAAACTACACACACGTAGTTGCTCGCACCATTCCAACTCTTGTGTTTTATCTAGATAGCTATTACTCCAAACAGATTTTAACTTTGGAAAAAGGTGCATGAGGAGATTTTGTATCGGCTGCTTGTCCTCCGAGGGCAGTTGAGCAATCCAGGTATTAAGCAGATTTTTCAATTCGTCTGTTGAAAGGTTGACCTCTCCTGCAAAAACATAAGGATTTAGGCGGATTATGTTATATATTATTGGGCAAAAGACTCGTAAAGACTCAATAGCAATGAAATCAACTGGGTTCACTTCACCTTTTACGACTGGATACGTCACTGTTAAAGTGTTAGCCAAACGAACAATATCGGAAACTTTAGTAATAAAGTAGTCTATTCCTTGGAAATAAATATCATCCCAGCGTGCTTGGTTAATTTGTTGTTTTGGTGTATCAGTAAAAATATTATTAAGCTTTTTAAAAAGCAGCCTGCGGAGTGAGGTCTTATTGGGGACAGGTAATTCAAATTCAACTTGAATAATTTTGTCTAAGTATGCTTCTCCAGTTATTTCTGTGGTTTCTGTAATTGTTTTAACTACAGCTTCTTTATTGAAGACTAAAACATAGACAACGTTAGAAAAATTTGGTATTGCTTTTAAAATCCGGAATAACTGCTTGATGTCCTCAGCAGCCAACCGATCGATATCATCAATTGTTACAACTATTCGTCGCTCCTGCTTTGCGAGCGTATCTTTGACTTCTTCTTTTAATTCCGAAGCTTCCTTGCCTTTTTCGTCCAATAATACTGCTAATGCCTTGCCAGTTTGAGCATAAGGTAGAGGAATTTCCGAAACAATTCCCGCAAAATCAGCTAGTATCTTTTTTATACCTCTGGGAACGGCTGTTTCTTTGCTTAAAACGTTTTCTAATTGCTCGAAAAAGCGTCTTGTAATATCTTGGTGTCCAGAAAATAGCCAAGGATTAAAAGGAACGATGATTGGTTGCTCCTCGTCCGGCTTTTGTTGAAGATAGTGGACTAAGAAGTTTAATAGTGTAGATTTGCCAGAGTTCCAAGAACCGTAAACTGCAATTACGAAACCTTCAGGAAAGGCCATTTTGCAAATGCTGTCTGCTAGATACTTGGCAAAGTTGGCATGTCCCAGCAAGTCTTCTTCAGGATTAACTAAGAAGCTATCAGTCGATATATCGTTAATTTCTGTCTCTGCCATAAAGAAAGTTTGCTTACTTGTATTCTAATTGTCTTACGCAGCAGCGATCGCCTCAGGACAGAAGAATTATAAATTCATATCATAATCTCAAGGTTTATACAAATTGTTACATATATCAAGTAAAATTTTAAATTATTTATTGGACAACACTACAATTTAGACGAACAGGGCATTTTAGAAAATATCTCCCCACGTCAATTAGCTTTTCGGTTCAAGGATGTCCAGGATTTAAGTTGCAGGCAAATTATTTGGGTCGATACCTTGAGATTTCAAGTAGGCAATTAGTCGTTCTTTTTGCTGACTTTCTTGTTCGGCACGCTGACGTTCCTGTTCGGCACGCTGACGTTCTTGTTCGGCACGCTGACGTTCTTGTTCGGCACGCTGACGTTCTAACTCAACTCGTTCAACTGCCCACGGTAATAAATTACCAGCAGAATCCCACCAACGTAACCAATAACCAGTTCGTGCTTCTTTTTCTCCTTGCCAAGTTCCTAAAAATAAACCCATTGACTCAATCCAATGCCGACCTTTTTCGTCAGGTAATTCTAGTTTGTAGCGCCCGTTTTCAAGATTATAAAATTCTAATAATCCCCCGTTTGGGTCAAAAATTACGTAAACGGGAACCTGTAATATTTGCTCGTAAAAAAACCATTTTCCTGGTGGATACGTTGGTTTTGCCGAATATTCTTCACCTTGAGTATATCCGACACCCTCAGTGTCTGACAAAAATTCCATTACAACCGCAGGTATATTGCCTTCTAAATTAGGTGTATAGCTTCTGCGGTTGTTTAAAACCTGATTCACGCTATCCACATAAACCCAATCAGGTGCTTTAGCTGTAAATTCCCCGTTTAAGGTTGCACAAATACCAAAATTTGAGGCTATCAGCATTTGAGGTTGGATAAATCCAATAATTTCTAAGCTTTCACGCAAAGCACCAGCCAATAGCGGCTGACCTGTATTCTCCACCGGCTCGTCCTCTAACCTAAAATCATCGGGTAACGCTTCCCAAGATATTACCATTCCAGAGAACGATTTAGGTGTACTAAGTTGGGTTGCCATTTTTCACCCCATATTGAAGTTAATTTGTTTCTATTTTATCTACATTTAGTTGTTAGTTGTTAGTTGTTAGTTATCAGTTGTCAGTTGTCATTGGTCAGATGATTTTTCTCACTCACCTACTTAAGTCCGAACTTTAAAATAAATTAGCGGCAAAGCGAATAATTTTTGTCTAGTACAACCTAGCAGAAATAAACCTACTATTTCAAAACGCTAAAAAGCTTATATTATGGAC
>QQTW01003117.1_pt1 | contig 12189 bp, 13 predicted proteins | sample 1904831 | NCBI WGS metagenome assembly QQTW01 (sample SAMN09435610, study PRJNA476489) | Subsurface metagenome, whole genome shotgun sequencing project. | reverse complement strand
TTTTTCCTCCGCGATAAAGACCCTTATCTAAACCAGCTCACCCTAGTGCGCGAAACCACCGCCCTCGGCGCCGCCATCGCCGCCGGGTTCGCCGTCGGCGTCTGGAACAGCTTCGACGAGCTCAAGGAGATCAACCTCGACGGCAGGACGTATTTCAAGCCGCAGATCTCCGTCCGCCAGGCGGACAAGATGTATCGCAGGTGGAATAAGGCGGTCGAGATGTCTAGGGGCTGGGGTGGTGATGAGGATGAGGATGAGGAGGCGGTTGAGGCGGGAAAGGCTGAACAAGGCGATTGACTAGCCGACTTTAGGAGGCATGTTGTGGAGGGTGGGCTGGGTGCGAGGGAGAGGGAGAGGGTGAGTGCGAGGGCGAAACTTTAACTGGCGTAGTAAAGTGAAGTGCGTTGAACGTTGGATCTTCGATCAGGGAGGCTACGGTGCGAAAGAAAGAAAGAAAGAGAGAGAAATCGCCGAATTCGGAAAGGTTATTGGCCTAATATTGGCATGGGTATTTTATCTCTGATTCTTCTGAGCAAGGGCTCCTACAAGCTATTTCGATATCAACCACGAGATTGTTTACACTTCCATCTCTCCTAGTCTCCCCTCTTGTCCCTTTTTTCGTATTCGTCAATCCTCCCCTCCCACATCTCCCTCAACCTCTCCAACTCCCTCCAAACCAGCTGCCCCTCCTCCACAAACCGCTCCACATCCTCCTTCGTCGCATCTCTCGCTCCCCTTTTCCGCCCCCAGCCCCCGAGCCAACCCCATCCAGTCTGCCACCACTCTACCACTCCCCCGTCCCCATTCAACCCCCACCCTGGCACATCCGTCCTCCGCACGCTCTCCTTCCCCCACCTCGTTACCGCAGATCCCCATTTCGCGGGCCCGGTCTTCTCTTGCTCGTGTATCTCGCCCGGGTCCGCGAGGGCGAGCCAAACGGGTGCGACGGCACCGACGTAGGCGGAGACAGTGTGCCAGGGGGAGCCGATAAGGCGGGCCGTGTAGGCGGCGAGGATCATAAGGAGGTGTAGGAGGAGTGGGAGGGGAACGATGGATGTGGCGCAGATGCCTGGGTGGGCTAGGTGGGTCGTCGGTTTGGAGGGTGAGCCATTGTTGATGAGGCGTCTGTCGGGTGGGTAGGGGAGAGAGATGAAGGAATGGACGGATTTTGAGGTTGCCGGGTTGTCGGTGGAGGTGAGGGTCATCAGGTCTGTCATCCGCTTGGTGTGTTCATAGGCGTTGGGGGACGTGAGGGCTTGGATGTCGGATGAGTTGAAGTGGTGGGCTTGCGCTTCGACGGATGAAAGCCAGATTATTCGCCCTGGGTTGGATTGGGGACAGGCTCGGAGGAGGGGCATTAGCCAGTGTGTAAGCAGGTAATGGCCGAAGACATTGGCGCAGAACAGTTCGCCTAGGATTGGTTCTCCCTCATCGGGGCCTGGTGATATTGAGTGTAATTGAGGCTGGGTGATCAGTCCCGTTGCGGAGATTTTGAAGGTCGGCCATGTTGTGGCTTGTACTAAGTCGGTCCCCGTTGTCCAGAAAGCCAGGGGCCAGTTCAAGCCGACGAAGCCGCCGACACCGGCATTGAGGATGACTGCATCGAGTCTGGGTATAGCACTTCGTAGTAGCCGCTGAGCGAGAGCTCTCACGGAGAGGAGGGATGAAAGTTCGAGCTTCTCCGACCGGAAGAAGATTCGCGGATTCGAAATGGGAAGTCTTGGTCGGATGGTCTTGTGGTTGGACTCATGCTTCTTCAAGGCGGCAAGAGTGGCACTGCCTTTCCTGTCGTCTCGGGTGGTAAATATCAAGGTCAATTGATGAGTTGGGGGACGAGTGTGGAGGAATTCGTCGATCAGACGACAGCAGGTTGCGAGGCCCAGACCACTACATGCAGATTGTCAGTCTGATACTGAAGTCTGTTTCCATCAGCCTTTCTACCTGTTGGCGCCTGTAACGAGGACATATGTAGGGTGCGACTTGGGAGGTACTCTACCCTTGCTCATTTCGACGTACACGCGTAACTATCTCTTCCACACTCCTGCTGCAGAGCCAAATGAAAGCTCAAGAGGCTCAAAAAGGTTCAGAAAACGCAGAGAACTTCAGGGCAAGGGATCGTGAAGTCCTTGGCATAGATTACATACTGACTGATTACTACTAGTACTGACTATGTATAATACTGTAAGCAATTACGCTACCATTTTTCTCCTCTCTCTGTGTCTCTGCTACACAAATTCGTCCTTGCCCCCTTTCACTTTCCTTTGGACCAGTGCTTGATGCCATTGCGATGGGGAAATTCTAATCAACATCGAACGACCTACCACTTCCGCCAGTTCTAACCACCCCTCTCTACAGGACGGTGGCGGCGAAGACACAACGAGCTTTGCCGTGATCGTTAATGAGCTTGCCGTGATCGTCAACGAGCTTGCTGAGGTATCAGATGGCCTCCAATACGGTCGATCAAATGGTAGATGTCGAGTGTCTATACTCAACTGTCTACACCCCAGCATCAGTGTGATGGTATAGGCATCCTTCAGCAGCTAGATGTACACTTCCCGAATATGATCTTGTATCGCGTGTGCCCCGGTAAGTACATGGCAGTGACATGGGTCGTCTTCTTCTGTCACACTGTCGTGCGCCGAGAGACTTTTGAGGGCAGCACATTTGCCAACCCCTAACTGGTTGGCCATGGAGCAGTTCTTTGGTATGGATGCCATTAGGATGGACAAATGATGATTGTCCGGCTTCAAGTGATGAGACATGCCGAGTGTTACTTGACCAAGTCCCAGGGTTGATTAGGTATTCTCGACTGTCTCCATACCTCCCGTACACAATTTCAGAACGCGGCCTTGGACGGACCAAGGCAATGGTCAACAAACAGTGGCCGGGTTTTGGTCGTCTTTGCTGCTCCCCACGTCTTCTTCAGCATCGTCTTATACTATGGAGCATGACTCTCAGGCCGTCCATGACGAACTTTTTTCGTGGCGAGATGGTGAGTAACAAGATGGTCATTAGCTGTTACTCTGCTTTGGACCGTGGCTCCTATGGTTGAAGCCTACATTGGCAGCATCATAAAGTCTGGCATATGCAACTGAGCTGTCGATTGATGGCTGTGAAAATATCACTCGGAGCCAAGATATCATCATGCTCTGCAACTTGGGCTTGGAGTTCTACACATTGCTCCCTTGATTTCCATTTCCATTCCTCACTGAATTGCGAATTCTGAAGAATGGCATTGTTCAGGGCGGATCTGCTCAGTGCTCATGCTGCTAAGTGCAGTATTGATTACTACCTTCTACGTTCAAGTATCTGCAGATATGGCGGAGGTTGAGATGCCGCTAATTGAGCGTCGAAGTAGTAACATTATGACCTATTCGCAAGCTGCTGGCAGCGATCAAAGAAATTTCGTGCCCTGGCCGTCGACTGTCGAGTCTTGCATGTTTTGAAGCCACATCTCAACCCAGCATTCCCTTCGTTTCCCGCGTGACAGCAATGTGGCTTAGTCACATCCTCTCCTTTCCAAAAGCGGACGTGCATGTTTGCCCAGGTTGCCACAAGGGTCATCTCGATCATGGCAAAGTCTCTTTGTTGTGCCTTTTCGAATCTTTTCTTAACATTTCTTCTTCGTATCCTACGCATATTTGCTAGCCAATAGTTGGCTCCTCACAACCACCGATTCACTTGTCCCAAGGTCATTGAAGATGAACGCTTTCCTGCTAACTCTATTGCTTGGAGCATGTCAATTGGTGCTGGGTCAGAACATTACCGACGTTCCAATATGCGCGGTGAGCAGAGTGTCTTCACCAAGGTCGAGAATATAATACTAACTCTGATCAGCAAACATGCCTGGCTAATGCTACGAACGCTCAAACTGATTGCACTGGAATCGACGTCAAGTGTTTATGTACCAATTCGGCGTATGTGAATGCGCTGTCTTGTTGTTTGGCGACGTCATGTGGCCCATCGGACCAAGGCAGTAAGTATGATAAGCTTCGAATTCTGCACGGCTGCTAATGGTAGCCAGGAGCGATTGCCTTCAACATGGCATCCTGTAATTCTGTCAATGAATCAGCACCAAATTTCGTGGGCTGTTCTCCGGGAGTGAGCAGCTTTTCACTGCCATCAGATGACACAGCAACCACGACCTCCCAGACCACAACATCTAGTACCTCGACCACTGCCGCTACCACTAATTCCTTGGTAACCACGATATCTGGTGCCATTGAATCCGCCTTCACCCCTTTCATCGGCAGTGACACGATCACAGCGACATTTAATGGGCGACCTCTGCTCACCGGCACCTGCTCGCGGCCTTATTTCGCTCGGGCTACCGACTCAATGGGCATGATTACAGCATTCCCACAAATTGGCTGCTCCCCTAATTTGGAGGGGTGCTGTCCATTTGATAGCTTTCAAAACGCGGTGCTTACGCGATGTCCGCAGGATTATTCGACGATTGCAAGCGCATGCTGTCCTTCGTAAGTTCTGTTGATTGCATTATCTTGCTTCCGCTAACGGGCTTTAGCGGCTGGCAAATATACTTTACAGATATCGGAGGCCAGACACCCTGCTTCACACGGCCAACCATCACTCACGTTCCGGCCAGTACATCGAGCGGTCCCGGTCTTACTACGATCACAGAACATGTCTTTACCAGGAAGTATGACCTTTCAGATGGGTCCACGAAAGGCTCCTCAAGCCTGGGAACCGGAGCTATCGCTGGCGCCACTGTTGGAGGAGTTACTGGACTTGGCATCATTGGCGCTCTGGTTTTCTTTTACCTGCGGCGCAGAAAAGCCCAAAAAGCGCCGCAGACGCTCGGCACCCTAGGCGGTGATGGAGGAGAAATGGTGGTTGCATCACCAGCAATGGTTACGGCTGAGCTCGCAAGTCCGCACACATTGCCAAATTCTCCTGGATCTGGTAGAAGCGCTTGGATCTCGCCCACGTCTCCCCCCGCATACGAACACAACGTCGACCCTTTCCGTGCAAAAGCACGAACGGTGGCCCAAGAATTGCCCGGTAGTACGTTCATCTTTGAGCATCACCCTGCATATTCGGGGCAAGAAGACCAGGTGATGAGTGTTGCCCCTTCCTCGCCCCCCAGGACGCCTGGCAGGACGCCACCGGCTTCTCCTCACGCGAAGACAACTTCCTCTCCGCAGGCGGTGTCGCCTCTTGGCAGCCCCTTGCAGCGATGAAGCGTCGCGCTACTCAAACCTTCCTATTGCACATACATACAGTACTACTATATGAGTCCATTACGGAGTACATCATTTCCAGCTATCGAGGAGCATCTTGGAACCCCCCCGTCATCTTCAGATGTGCTTCTAGACTCCGTTACCGGACTAAGGTCAAAAGAGGTTAGCGGGCAGGAGTCCTTTGGGGGCATCCGGGCGTCCCGAGTCTCCGAGCCTGCAGCCTGGAGCTGAGATTGTGATTGTGATATCTTAAATTCCTCTCTGTAGCATCACCTTTCCTTGTTGTTCTTGTTCTTTCTGTGCTTGTCGTGTCGTTCTTGAAAATGCTGCTACCCACAACTCCCTCTCTCCTGCAGTTGACATACTGCAGTGCTGCCTGCATCGCTGGCTACTGGCTTTATTGGCAATCGACGACAGGGCGACGGCATCGTCAATTGGTCAAAAAGCATGGCTGCAGGCCGGTCAGGAAGGTCAAGAACACCGATCCCCTCTTGGGCCTGGATGCGGTCTTTGCCATATGGAGATGGAGCGATCAGCATATCTTCCTTGAGAAAACATCTCAAAAGTTCTTTGGATTCGGCGCCAAAACCGTGCAGCATAACTTCTTGGGTTACAATGTCATCCTTACCTGCGAGGCTGAGAATACCAAGAGCGTCCTCTCGCAAAATTTCAAATTATTTGGGCTGGCAAGCATGCCGAAGGAACTCGATCTGCTCCTAAGCGGAGGCATCTTCTTGAAGGAGGGCGAGGCATGGCATCAGTCTCGAGAATTGATAAGACCGTCTTTTGCGCGCTCCCAGGTTGCAGACCTAGACATGCTCGAAAAGCATGTGAACACGCTTATTGGCAGTATTCCGCGGGACGGCTCCACAGTCGACTTGTCAACCCTGTTCTCCCAGCTTACACTCTCCACAGCCATTGAATTTTTGTTTGGAGAAAGTAGTGACGAGGGGAACTCGGCTACAGAGGAAGTAAGCAGTCATGCCTTTACCCAAGTCTGGGTTCGTATCACGCGCTACCTTGCGGAGGGAGGGGAAGGGGAGCATGGAACACTTTGGCTATACAACTTTCTGCTTGATCGCGTTCGCATAAATCCTCAATATAGGCGAAACTGCCGTACAATTCACGGTGAGTACTCAATCATTGAGAGGTCACTTTTCTACCGTCATGACTTTCTGCCAACTTCCCTGACAGCCACATGACAGATTACGTTGACAAGTTGGTCGCAAAGTCCCTTTCATCCAAGCAACTTGAGAGCCCTTCCACATCCACCACGAAACCACGCTACGTGTTTGTCCACGAACTTGCCTTGCAGACGACCGACAAAGTCAGACTGCGTAACGAGGCGCTGAGCGTCCTCTTTGCTGCCACGGACACTACCGCTGCCCTTCTGACCAATGTCTGGTTCGAGCTCTCCAAGCGACCAGACATCTGGGCTCGGCTACGTGATGAGATAGACACGCTCAATGGCAAGAAACCCAGCTATGATGAGCTCAAGAATCTCAAGTATCTGCGCGCCGTAGTAAACGAGACCCAGAGGTTGCACCCTATCGTCCCCGCAATAGGACGAATGGCGAAAGAAGACGTCGTTCTGCCTGTCGGAGGCGGTGATGATGGGAGCAGCCCAGTCTTCGTCCATAAAGGGAAGTTCGTCGTGTGTAGCATTCATACTATGCATCGACGGAAGGAGTTGTATGGCGAGGATGCTGAGGTATTCAGGCCTGAGAGATGGCTCGACACGGAAGAGAAGAAGGGGTTGCGGATGGGTTGGGAGTATTTGCCCTTCAGCGGTGGACCGAGAGTGTGTCCTGGCCGTAAGTATTTTTCCACCAACCCCATTGCGCATATACGTTGTGATGCCCAAAACCTACTTCGTCTGCCTGGGACGTATGCCTCTTACGAACCCAATTTGCATCACCTCGTTCCTAGTCACTCCCTATCCCCCTTTCATCACTAAACCATATGTATTTGTCCCATCGCCTCAGCAATTTTCTAGCTCCATGTTCTCCTCAACCACATCAACGCCGCTCCCCTATGTCGTTCTCCCAGTAATATTTCTGTCTCACCCTCTCCATCTCATCTCATCTCCAAGACACACCCCCCTCACCCCAACACCCTCATCTAACCCAATATTTTTCTTCACACACAGAAAACTTCGCCATCACCGAGACATCCTACGCCACCATCCGGCTGATGCAGACCTTCGCCGGCCGCCTCGAGAGCCGCGATCCCGAACCCTGGCGCGAACTCATCACCCTCATCGTCAGCAGCCTGGGCGGCTGTAAGGTGGGATTGTTCCCCGGAGAGCGCGAAGAGGCACAAGAGAGGGAGAAAGTGGAAGGAAGCTAAGAGAGCGTTGAATGTTCGGTGTGAGATGTAAGGCGTGATTGATGCGTCTACACGAGACTCGGCGATAAGGGGGGGAGAAAAGGGGGGTATTTATTACTGATTGAGGCGTGTGTGTGTATGTACGATTGGATCTTCCTCCCCTCTCCCTGGATCCCCCCCGGTCGCTGCGGCGCGTGGCAAGGCTGCTGCTAATGAAACGAACCGTACGAGTCTCAGATAACACAAACACAAACACAAATATCATGCATGCATGGATGGGAAAATGCCCACCGCCGGACAGGGGTTGGGCGTTAGGACGATTGCAGAAGATATGATACTATCGCTCATCCTCTACTCACTCTACTCATTCAGCACAACATACCCACCCACTTGTACCAATAGCTACATAGACCACTCAATTGAAAACCTTAATTTATATACTCACATCTCCCCTGTTCTTTCATCCTAACCTCATGCACTGCCTATCTCGCTTGGGCACCCTTCCCAGTTCCCCGTTTTCCAGTTCAGATTTCAGATTTCGCGCCCGGGCTACACGTGGGCGTGAAGAGATTTATCAGGTAAGGTAGGTAGGGAGGGAGGGATTGGTAACACAACACAACACACGCTCGAAATGGAATGGACTTGAGGATTGGAATCGCTGCCCAGGGGCAGGCAGCTGGAGCGGCTGACTGACGGTCGTTCACACGGCAGAGATTTCGGATTTCAACAAGCACGAATTTCCCCAACAGCGTGGTGTCCCAAGTCTTTTTTTTTTCTCAGTCTCGGTTCAATCCTTGGTTCCATGCTCAAATATCTGCACAAATGGCGCTACGAAAGCCCGCTCCAACTGCCTAGCCTAGCCTAGCCTAGAGAAGGATCTAACTACCTTTCTACCTTTTGCTGGTCGGGTCCTGTCGGGTCCTTCTTCTAATGTCGCGGAATATGAAAAAAATCGCAGCGCAGAGCGGTGGAGCGGATAGAACCCTCCGGATCTTCATTGGGGGGGGGGAGTTGAACAGAATTGACTCCATGGGCGCCCCCGAAATGTCAAGGTCGAAAAGTCGCTCGGGATTTCAATCGCTGGTGGGGAAGGGAAATCAACGAACGGGTGAGTAGGAAGTTCAAGAGGAAGAGGAATGGGAATACGTAGGGAAGAGGAAGAAGGTTGCGGGCGAGAGAATCAAGTACCGTCCCCCTCCCTCCTCGCGCCAGGGGGTAACAGGACGTCGGGCAGTTTGATACCCACGCCGCCCTTCTTGCCCGTCTCCTTTTTCTGCTTCGGCTTTGGAGGACCTCCGCGGCCCTGCTCGTCGTCCTCCTTCTTCTCCTCCTTGTTCGCCTCCTGCAGCTCCGGCTCTATCCGCTTCACCTTCTCGCCCTGCATGACCTGCAGGATCTCCTCACGCGTCAGCGTCTCGTACTCGATCAACGCGTCCTTGAGCGCCTCCAGCTCCTTCCGCTTCGACTTCATGATCTCATCTGCCCTTCTCCTTGCACCCTCGACGATCGTGCGGACTTCTTGTTCGATCTCCTGCTTCGTCTGGCTGGAGAGGCTGTCGTAATTGGTGTGCAGATCTAAGCTACCGAGTTTCTGCGAGAAGCCGTACTCGGTGACGAGGGCATAAGCAAGACGGGTTGCTTGGGAGAGGTCGCTGGAGATGCCGGAGGAGACGTGGTCGGCGCCGAAGACTAGTTCTTCGGCAGCACGGCCACCCATACACATGTCGATGTCGGCCACGTATTGTTGGTAGTTGCGGCTGACGGCGTCCATGTCAGGCAGTTTGTGGGTTACACCCAAGGCCATGCCACGGGGGATGATGGTCATCTTGTGCAGTTGCATTGAGCCTGGCGTGAGGAGGTTGACGAGGGCATGGCCCGCTTCGTGGTATGCTGTCATGACCTGAGGAATATGTCAGTAAAGCCGCGATAATACCAACAGTATGAAGTTTGAGCTTACTTTATCAAAATCACGAATTACCCTAGAACGAGACTCGGCTCCCATCATGATCTTGTCCTTTGCCCATTCGAAATCCAAAGGACCCACTTTCTTCAATTTCTTTCGGGAAGCATGGACAGCTGCCTGATTCACAACATTCTCGAGGTCTGCACCAGAGAAACCTGGTGTACCCCGAGCGAGAACGGTAGGATCAACGTCAGGCGCTACCGCAACCTTTTTCATGTGGTGTTTCAGAATATCAGTTCGACCTCGGACGTCTGGCAATGGAACTTGCACCCGTCGATCGAAACGACCAGGGCGTGTCAAAGCTTTGTCGAGACTTTGCGGGTAATTGGTGGCTGCGATTAGAATAACACCCGTGCTTGGGCTGAAACCATCGAGCTCGGTCAGAAGCTGGTTGAGGGTTTGCTTAGCATAAGCCGGGTCGCGTTCGTTCCTCTTTCCACCAACAGCATCCAACTCGTCTATAAATATGATGGCAGGTGCCTTAGCACGAGCTTGAGCAAATAGATCTCGCACACGTTTTGCTCCTACTCCAACATACATCTCATCAAACTCAGACCCGGACATGTAGAAAACAGGACAACCTGCTTCTCCTGCTACCGCACGAGCGAGCATAGTCTTTCCTGTCCCTGGCGGTCCAACAAGAAGAACACCCTTAGGAAGCTTGCCCCCTAGGCTCGAGAAGCGTTCGGGGTTGATGAGGAATTCGACCAGTTCTTGGAGCTCGTCCTTTGCTTCATCGCAGCCATGTATGTCGGAAAACCTTACGGTCTGATGCTGTGGTTGTACCTCGTTGTTCTGCGCTGTCCGAGTCCGTAGAGAGCCAGTCATTTCGACAATCAGCGTGAGGACGACCAATGCGACATAGATGGACAATGCGGCATATATGAGCATCTTGGCCCAGCGAAACACTATGGCCCCTGTAGACTCTTCAACCACAACATAGAGCGGTGCTTCCTTAGCTCCAGTGCCAGACGTATTTTTGCCCGTTACTGCGCCAACCAATCCATTTCTTGACTGGGCTGCAACAGCTTGACCAACAGCTTGCAATTTGTGAGAACTGATCCCAGATTGCTCATTTGACGTGTTTGATAGGATACTGCTATTTCCTGGCATTGGTACCGATCCGATCTGCTGAAGAGCTTTGAGGTATATTGCATCAGCAACAGAATTCGATGCATATCGACCAGTTTGATACCGTTCAACGATGATTTTAGGCATATTAGCACGCAACAAGGCCGAGTAGAAGGCTGCTTGAGCAGTGGCACTTGTTGGGTTGTTGTTTGCTGTGCGCTCAGCGTGGGCAAGCACGCTTTGAGACGACGACTGAGAAGAGGATGAATAAGATCGTTTCTGGGCGGGTACTGACCTGGGTCCTCGCGACGGAGGGCCAAAGAGAAGATTTCTCATCAAAAAGGGTGGAGCCAAAACTGGCTTAGGCGTCGTGGAGACTGGGAGCGCAACACGGTCAACCTGCGCTGAAGTCCATATATTTCTTCGAAAGCCTCCTTGAAGCATAGTTATGGTTTGCCTTCCACCGCCATAGTATCCTGCCCATCCCGGAGGCGTTTGCCACGACACAGAGGCATTTGTTGTTTGCGATGGCATAGGGCTCAGGCGGAGAGCACTCATCGGTACGGACTGGAGGCATTCCGGAAGTGGTAGTCGAGAAGGATTCTGAGACGGATCAGACAAGAACTTGAAGACTTCATGAGTGAGACTCACAGCCTGTGCCCAAGTAGTGCTACGCTCATGCAGATTCCTTTTGGTCTCAACAGAAGTATTCCTCCTGATGTGGTCTCGGCGCACTCGCCGCATCTCTTTCCACGGAAAAGATAATGCGTTGGAGAACGAAGGCCATAGATCCGATGTGAGGGCCGACACAGTCTAGTATAGCATTCGTCAGATCAAAAGCCGCTTTAGATGTCATGATCTTTGAGGGAGAAGGCTTACCGGTAGCTGACTGTACGCCATACTTGTGACCCTCTCCAAGCCCGCTGCAATGTAAGAAGAACAGGTATACGACAAACTAAGGTCAAAAGAGATTCATGACGAAGATCAAAAAGACGGTAGCCTGTAAGAGAATGTCAAGGGAAGTGGTTCACAAATGCTGATCCTCATACTTACTGTGGTAGAAGACCACGGAACTGAATTCCATACCGACGCCATCGAGCTAAGCTATTTTTAGAAATAGTGCGAAGGGTTCGGCCGAAAATCACTTTCTCCCTTGGTGGCGAGGAGGTGGAATCACATCTTTTGAGTACAACAGAACGACTACTTGCTATTTTACGTAGCTTAGATTTGCTTGCTCAAGTCTATGTCTACTATGTCAGTGGCACCTGGAAGCATTGCTGCTCAGCTGCAGTGGTACTTATCCAGCCAGGGACGCGTTCCAGCGCGCTGCAAACCTTTTGTGCTGCTCAAATACGGCGAACATATGATCAAACAGACATCTCCTTGACATTGTAAGCGTTGGAGATACATGGCTGCTAATGAAAAAGTGACTGCAACAGGTTCTATGGTTCCAAATAACATTCCTATCGAACGTGGCCCAACCTTGTTGCAACACGGTCAAAATACGGATTCATTTATACGTTCTGTTTTACCAACGGGAAATATAATACACTCAACCTTGTTTTGCATCCATCAATTCGTATCCTCTATCAAACTGGTGCCCTTCGAAATCATTCCATCGTCCTA
>QQTW01003116.1_pt1 | contig 12190 bp, 13 predicted proteins | sample 1904831 | NCBI WGS metagenome assembly QQTW01 (sample SAMN09435610, study PRJNA476489) | Subsurface metagenome, whole genome shotgun sequencing project. | reverse complement strand
AGTAAGGAATATGTGTGAGGGAAAGATGGAAAGCAATAGGCAAGCTACGCACCCCCTACTCGCACACCCCCCATGTTGGTAGATACACCCACCCCCCCCTTACACAGTCTAGCTCTTCTTATCTTATGTTGGCTCCCAACTTAACCGGGGGAAGCTCATATTATTATCTATCACGTCTATGTACAATATGTACAATATGCAGTGGAGCGTTCCCAAGTACTACATGTGTTTTTTAGGGTGTTTCGTGAGGTGCTTCGAGATGCTTTGCAATGTGTTTTGCAAGATGCTTCGCGAGGTGCTCTACGAAGGTGCTTTGCAAGATGCTTTGCAAGATGCTTTGCAAGGTGCTTTGCAAGGTGCTTTGCAAGGTGCTTTGCAAGGTGCTTTACAGGGTGCGTTGGCGTGGAACATTCCGCAAGAGCCCATTATCCAATTCACTACGGGACATCTGGATTGGAGCAGAATGCGACATCACCAATACCTCTCGTTCAGGCCGTCCGCTCGGTGTACTCCGTACATATAATACAATGGCATATTCAGGGCCAGCAATTACTACCACCTCCCACCATAGCCGCCTCTGCCTCTATAGCCACCACCACGCCCGTAGCCGCCACCTCCTCTGAACCCTCCTCTACCGTACTTACTACTATCGTAGTCACCTCGAGGTGCGGTAGGGCTGCCGTCGCCGATTTCGGCTCGCTGTGGCGGAGCCCTTCCCTTGAGCTCCTTTTGCAAGTTCGTGTAGGTCTTCCTCATCTGCGCGTAACCCAGATGCATCTTGCCGTAGAAATGATCCGCCAACCGCCGGTCGTTGTCGAGTCTGCTCAGATATGCACCGCACACGTCGCAGACTTGCAGCTTCTGATGCCCCGAGGGACCAGACGTATCCGATAGAGCCTTGAGCTCCCGCTCCCGCTCTTCTTTGGCCTGCTTTGCTTGTCTGACCTTGAAGAACTCGGTCACAGCTTGATTGACACTTCCCTCCTCGCTCAGTATGCTGATCTCCATGACTCCACCATTTATGGTCTTTGCCAGGTCGGATATTTGTTTCAGCTGCCGCCATGTTAGTGATCACTGGCTGAAAGTGCAAGTGGGATGCCGCACCAATGCGTTCGTCTGCCGGATCTCATCAGGCGTCTTCTCCAATCGCCGCTGCGCCGAGTCTATTCGACGGTTGCATTCGTCAATGTACTTTTGCATGTCTCGCAAGTAGTCGTACTCGAAAGCCCATTTCCGCTTCTGCTCCGCGTCCGCCGCTTCATATTCGATCTTCAGCGGTTCGCTATGCACCTTGGGACACAAGCCGATATCTTGTTTCGTGTTGGTGAACAGGTCATGCGGACAGGTTCCAACCAGGTATGAGCGGCACACCTTTGGATCTGTTATCGACAGCTGAGGCGCACGAGAGCCGGGTCCGCTCATCAGTTGCTCTCCCATAAGCTGCTCTGGTAGACGGAAGACCGTGTAAGCGACGCACATCACCAACGGCTCTATTGCAAAAGGCACTCACCTAGCAGCTTTCTCTGTTCTGCGGCCATGGTTGCGCTCCTGTCCTGCGCGTGTCGAGCGACAGCGATGTGAAAACGTGGGTGACTTCGATGAGTATCAAGTGAAAGCGTGGAAGTGCGCAAGTCTGAAAGCGCAGTGTCGGATACTGGTCGAGCTCGGATCCCCAAGCTGGATGATGATCGCCGGTAGGTTAGCTCTTCCGGACCGCTCTACCTAGGTAATGATTTGTCCTCTCGCGAACAAGTTCCCTGGGCAGGGATGCATCTGCTTCGCACGATACTCTTTGCTTTGACTGCGGGCTTGTTTGAGGTCAGAGCGGCGTCCCCCGACTACCACGAGCGCTTAGTCTTGCGACCTCTTCCTCAATCGGCACTCCTCGCTTCATTCACCTTCCGAAGCAACGAATCGTCGGCCGCCTTCGATCAACAGAACTTTCGCTATTTTCCTCGGTCTCTGGGACAGATTCTACAGCATGCGCGCACAAAGGAGCTACACCTGCGATTCAGCTTGGGCCGCTGGGATTCGGAGAGTTGGGGAGAAAGACCATGGGGGGGAAGCCGGGAAGGGGGAACGGGGGTCGAGTTGTGGGCATGGGTGGAGGCCACTACGGATGAGGAGTGCGTATTCGCAAGCCGTCCAGCGCGTTGTGCCGGCCTGATTATTGTCAAGGGCGAATGCTAGATGGCTGGCCTTGACCAACGCGCTCTCCGGCCTCTTCTGCGCGTCGCTGAATTTCATCGACTCCACAAAGACGATACGACCGGTCATGTCTTTTCAGCCAGAGGGCCATCACCAACAAGACACGATGTCCAATCTCCATCTGAAGCATGGAACACTGCCTCACGAAGTGGTCTGCACTGAGAATCTGACGCCCTTTGTCAAAATGCTACCGTGCAAGGGCAAAGCCGGGATCTCCAGTCTGCTGGATGGGCACAAGCTGTTCGACGCGTCGTGGCAGACCATGGCCATAGATGTTCGTCCGATCTGCCCCGACGGCGCCACGGACTGCATTCTAGAGATGGAGCAAACCGTCGACATGGTTCTGGACATTGATAGGTCGAAAAGGCCCCGAGGTTGCATCTTCCTGTGCCTCAACCCTGCGCAAGCCTACTGACCCGGAATCAGACAACCCGATCCCCCGCCCGGTTCCGGTCAGTGAGCTTGAATGTGATGTCACCAAGCCGTACAACTCGCATGATTCGTGTTACCCGCTAAAGACAGCGGAAGAACCCTCCTGGAGTCTGGAGGAGGTTTTCGGGCGACGACTCAAAGGGGCGTGTCCGTTGACACCGGGCTCAGGCGACGACTCTCAGACCGTGTGCATCAACACACCGCCGGAAAGGGAGGTACAAGTTCAAACGGCCGGCAGTTACGTCGAGAAGAGCTATGAAAGTGGTTCTGTGAGATGCTACAAACCTCCCGGTAAGGTTAAATATCACCTTTGACTCACGGTAGCTGACATTTCGGCCCCCAGTTGGTGAAGAATTCAACCTCGTTCTGCCTAAACAATCGGTCAAAGCACCTGTGGCTCTTCCACAGCCACCGCTTCATGCGGCCCGCTACATCACCGGGCACGGGCAGGAGCGCGGCGGTATTCAGGCGGTCATTCGGAACCCTTCGGTGACCAGCAGCATCGATGTCGCCTATCTCGAGTCAATACCTTGGTTCATGAAGCCCTTTCTGCATACGTTACGCGCATCCACGTCGTCTCCTCATGGCCAAAACAAGTCGGACGATCCCCTGAAACAGATGTACTACCGTCCCGCACGTGACCGCCACCGCGGTAGCCATTTGGAGCTCTTGCTCTCCATACCACCATCGTCAACACTGACTCTGAACTACGCCTTCGAGAAGGCCATACTTCGATACACCGAGTATCCACCTGACGCCAACAGGGGCTTCGATGTCGCTCCGGCCGTCATTCGTTTACTTTCGCCCCCGGCCGTCTCGGCTTATTCTCCGTTCAGTTTGCGGTCTAGAAACCGAGCGCAAGGGGTGTATGTGCGCACGACCAGCCTACTTCTACCTCTCCCAACGCCCGACTTCAGCATGCCGTACAATGTCATCATTCTCACAAGTACAGTCATGGCGCTCGGGTTCGGAAGCATATTCAACCTGCTCGTGCGGCGGTTCGTTGGCAGTGATGAGGTCGACAACTGGAATGTTGCCGGCTGGAGAGCTTCCATACAGGCAAGATTGCAGACACTGCTCACAAGAGTGCGGGGCAAAGGTATTAAGGCGGAGTAAGTAATTCGTGCAATCGTAAGATATTCACGAGCTACCAGCATTCAAAAGAAAATTTCTTCAGTCATTTCTTCGTCTACGTTATACATTAAGTGACGCAACGATGGGTGAATGCGCCGAAACCTCCTAATGCAGTCGTGCCGCCTTACGCAACGATTCCGATGAACTTGCCCGCAAACGTATGCGCCACATTATCATGATGTCGTCCAGATAACCAAGTGAGCGTACTCGCGATACACACTGTCACGGCGTTGCATAGTTCGCACTCGCATCGCCCGTGAAAGCAACCAGGGACTGCGACTGTACACTGTCTGGCACAGCGTAGCCGCCGCAATTGGTTACGGCGGCGGCAACGTCCGTCCAGAACTCAGTCCTGCTCTTGGGATTCTCCGAGTCGGTGATGAGTGAGAAACCCAGATCACCTGCGTTGAGAACCTTTGTATACTTCTCGTCATCAAGACTCTCCGGATGAGGCCAATGGATGGCGGCAGGAATGTAAAGTTTCTTTGAGTACTGGTTCGGATCACCCGTGCGGGCATGCGATGCAAAGTAGGATTGGTAGACTCGAGCGTACGCGCCCCAGCGCGGCATGAGCGGAAATCTCAGATTGGGTGGCAACAGATCGTGTTTGAGATTGAAGTTGTAAAAGGTGGGAAAGAGGTCAGTGGCGTGCCAACCTGGTCCGACCGAGTATTGCATGTTATAGGTCTTGCCTCGGTAGGCTTCCGTCAGCATCCGTGTATGGGAGGTGAAGCCCAGATCGCGAATCAGATCCTCGACGCGCGAAGTTTGGCTGGCATAGCCGCCGGGAAGGATGCTTGGAGGCGGGTAAAACTCTTTGATCGCCTTGTTGATGCCGCAAGATTTGGTATAACTACAGATACTGTTAGTTGGGAAGCCACACTTCGTGATCGGACAAAGGCTCCCTTACTCCGGAAAAGCCTCGTCGATGAAAGCATCAAAGTCGTCGTTCGTTTGAATGCCGCCATCAACGAAGAGTCTTGCCTCATTCTCGGTGTGAGATATGATCATGGACTCGATACCCTTCCAGTAGTTGCCTATCGAACGTCAGCCAAAGCGCCGTCCCGCTTTCAGGAGACCGCAGGACATTACTTACCTGAAGCAAGTTCTAGCGCTGGAAGCTGTCGGACATATCCTCCGTCGGTCGCCGGCCCGACCATGAAAACTCCGCTGACAGCATTCGCTTGCAGATCGAGATTCGCTCTCTGCAGCCTTTCCGCGCTGGCTTTTCGCAGGCACTCCAGACCTTGACCGTCGCAGCCGGCTAACTTTGCATACGTCCGAAAGACCTCTTCCGCAGCGCCGCGCCGGTCAAAGTTGATCTGGTAGGCGGGACTCTGCACGATGACCCTTCTGAACAGCGGGTCTTGCTGACCCCCTTTCGCGATCAGGTGATGCAAGATGGAGCCTGCGCCGGCAGATTCGCCCCAAGCAGATACGGTGGTTGGATCCCCCCCGAAGAGGTGAATGTGGGACTGCACCCACTCGAACACTGCGCGCTGATCATGCAGGCCAGCGTTGGGAGCTCCGTCCCGCTCCATGGACGAGCCGGCCAGCCAGCCGAAGGCGCCGACGCGGTAGTTTCCAGCGACGAAGATGAGATTACCATCCGATTCCTCGATGATACCTTCCCCGCTGTAGAAAGGTCCAAACATGTCCTTTGAACCGAAGACTGATGCGGTCAAGCCCACGAGTTAGATCAGACTCATGAAGAAATACTATCTGATGGGTGAAGGATGCCGGGCCACTCACGGAAAGCGCCACCGAAGATCCACACCACGACGGCCAAGTCCTTCTTCTCGCCGCGCAACGCTTTACCCGGCACGTAGACATCGAGAAACAGGCAATCCTCATCTGCTTCTGCCGAGAGGGGCAGTGGAATCCCTCCCAGAAACTGGTTGACGGCCCCGCCTATGGGAAGATCATTCCGATTGCCGATCAAGTTGAATCCTTTCAAGGAGAAACTCTGCGGACATTGGGGTCCGTAGCTGCCATCGTTCACGACCGACGTGTCAACCACGGGTGGGGCGGGCTTTGAGAACCTGAGGTCTCCGGTGGGCGGCGCAGCGAACCGGATGTTCTTGAACGTGTAGAGCTGAAGAATGGATGCGTCAATGTGCGCTCGAGCAGACACGTGTGCGGAAGCATCGCGGCAGAACAGAGCAGAAAAAAAGAAGGTATATCTGGCCGAACGGGGAGTGAATAGACAGGAAAGGCGGGCAATCTCACATCTGAGCGTCTGTCATACTTGCTCGCTCGTACATGTGTGTACGGCAACTTGAGGAGGGGGAGTTTGTCATCGCCCTGATCAAACTCGACGCCGATGCCGGGCTGAGAGGAGGCGTCATACGGGACGGAGGTGTCGGGCTTGAGGGGGACGCCCAAGGCTCCCGTTGCGAGCAGGAAAGTCGCAAGGAGGCAGCGCAGCTGCATCGAATGCACCGCAGGCTTACAAAGTCGTGATGACGGTGCCGCTCGGGGATTGCATGCGAAGCTGGCGACTACCCAAAGACAGTCGCTCCTACACAGCTTTGTCGTCGCAGTCGACCGCGGCGCGGGAGCAAACAGAGACGAGTGTCGAGTCCAGGATGTCCCTCACTCTTTCTCAGTCCGGCTTGCTGCTGTGGTGCGGCCTCCTACCGTTAAGGAGACACAGGAGTGACTGCCGCCACCCTGGTCACTTATACGCATGTCCTCCTTTGGTGCTCCTGCCCTCACAATCGACGCTAGGGTCGCCTGAACGTGGACAGAGCTTAACGGGCAACCGACCAGCGGCAGTGGACATGCTGACGGGCGGATGCGGCTGGAGGGTCTGGTCAGTTGGTCAGTGGACATGTGGGGTGTGGTGGGATTGTAATCGCGGCTCGAGCGCTGGCAGGAGAGCAGGGTGGAGGACGGAAGAAAGAGGGAGGTGGTTAGATATGAGATTGCCTCCATATGCGGAGTTGGGAATGTGGGGAGCGTCGACGGTTTGGGCGTCGTGTGGGCCCGGTGGCCGGTTACAAGGTGAGTCTTGCGCAGGAAGTATTGATGAATGTTGGAGAAGGCTTGAGCCAGCGTCTTCGAGTGCATAGATGGAGGCAGCGTTGATCGTTCTGGTGACAAGCCCTTGAACCCACCAGCACCCGTATGTGATGAACCTACCTATGTAACTGATAGTAGGTACGGAGTACTCCGTAGTGACCCATGTATATGGCTCTTTCTTTGGCCGCTGCCTCCATAACATCGACTCGTCGTCATCGTGGGCGTGTATCTCACTATACCCACAACGGCATGCAAACCCGGATGTACCAGGCAGATGAAGATTGTGTGCTCAAGGCTCTGCTGTCCCGGTGCTCCTGAAGCTGCCTGTTCAGGTAGGTGATGGAACCTTGGAGATCCTTTGGAGCATGCTTGCGGCAAAGATGAGTCCGTGTCCTGGCGCATAGACAGTTCAGGATCTGAAGCATCTCGTACGGAGTATATGGAGTACTTAGGGCAGACCCACAACTTCATCGCTGGCCTTTGCCATGTGCAATTGTGCAGAGGTGTGTAAGCAGCACAGTATCGTGAGTATCTATGAATCCATGCCTTGGGAAACGCTCCGGTCCTCAGGACAACTGACCGGGCGAACGTCGCTACAGTCTTGTTCTATGTATCAGTCGTCCATGCTGTGGTATGACTACTAGAGTCGGTGCTGAAGTACATATGTAGGCTACTAGCATCTGGCATCATCAATCCCTACTCTCTACTCTCAACTCAAAGACGGCCACCTTCCTCTTGCTGACCCGACTGCCCAAACGTGCGCGCGGTGCGTCCGTTGTGCCAAGGGAATGAGGCTGCCTCGTTCGGGAGCGAGTCGACATGTATGGTTCGAAAGGAAGTGTGCGCATGATGGGAGAGGCCCTTGTACATACAAACTGCGTCACAGACTCTTTGGCCTCACTCGTCTGCCCTGCGCACAGCATGGAGATCGACAGTCCGGTAGCGGCGCACGGGAGCACCCACACTTACTGTCGCAGTCGCTGCGAGAAGAAACAGTTTCAAACGTCTATCGGTGGGAGCCTTGGTCATGGCCTGAGCAGTTGGTGTCGATATCGCAGGTTTGAGTGTGCAAGGCCAAACGTTGCACATGGCAGTGTTGCGCAACTTCCAAGGTTGAATTCGTGCTGCATCGGCCACCCCAGAGGTAACCTTCCTCACACCAGGGCCATTTCACCCTATCGAGGTAGTTGCCCATGATCCTGCCCATTGAGCCCGCTTTGAGCTTGATCGATGATCTGAACGTACACATATCCCGAGAGAAGCAGGCTATTTCCTGAAGGGATATCTGCTTCACACATGTTCAGTTGGAGTAGGTTGCAGAACTCCAGGGCATCTTTCCACCGTCACTCCCATATGCGCGTTCAATCGCTGGCCTTGTGCAAACTTGCGCCTCTTACAGACGTAGTCTCGCTCCGTGTGGCAGGCTGGTTTCGGCAACACAGAGCCCTTGGATAAAGCTCTCGAAGAGGTTCCTTCCGGGAGCTGTTCTCCGAGCTGTGCGAGCGCTCCATAGCTCATCTGAAATACTCCCAATAGTCTTCCTCAAAGTCATCTTCGCTAGCGTCGTCGGGTATGGGGCCAGCACCTTCAGTTTGCTCCCCGTCCGGCTGCGTGGGAACCGGCTGTTCCGTCCGACGAAGAGCCTCTCGCTTCTCACGCAGGCGGCGCACTCTTTCTTCCAAGCTTTCCATCTTCTCAAACTCCTCCTCCAAAGATCGAGCCGCATCCTCCTTTTCCGCTTCAATCTCCGCGTCCCTCTGACCAGGCCGTTCCGTCTGTTGCTCTCTTCCTAGGGCCGCAAGCTCAGCAGTCGAGACTGGCGCGGCCTCGATTGTCGCCTTTTCCGTCAGAGCTGACGCGACTGATCTCTCTGTCGGCGGTGGTGGCGTCGCCACCACCTCTCGTTCAAATGCGGCCCACTCGTCCTCGTTGATGGTATCGGCGTTGGTCGGCTGCTGCTGCTCGTGCGAGCTACGCGTGCCTCCAGGGAGCGCGCGAGCGTCGATAGCTAACTCGGAAGAGTCTGCGCTGCCATCGAAGTTTGCGTGATGGTCCTCGGCTGCCTCAAGATGCTCCGGTCCCGATTGCTGTGCGGCGAGGGCGACTTTGCTGTTCGTTTCAGGCGCAAGCTTTGTCTGTAGGTCCAGAGAGTGTTCGCCCTTTGCCCGCTTTCTCGCCGAATCCTCTGTCTCCTCTGCCTGCACATCCACGTTCTTTCTCTTGTGGCCGAGGGCACCGGCGGGGGGTGGTGGTGTAGAATGAGCGCCCTCCCGTGTAGTTCGAGTTCCGCTTGCCCGGTCTAGGCGGACCGCGTGCGAGCTTGATTTGAGATGCTGGGCCCATGATGACTCTGCGCCGATCTGGATCTGACACAGTACGCAGATGAGGGTGCCGGTGGAGGAGTAAGTCGCGTGAGGATGTGTGACGCGTCGAGCTTCACGTTCGGAGCGTAGCAACGCTCGAACATCGACCGAACCGGTTCTTGAGTCCGCCATGATATCCTATGGTCCATGGAACCGTGGAACAGGACCAATTCTTGCACACCTGGTCAAGCAACCCTCGAGCCTTTGACTCTTGCCCAGGTTGAAGCTTTCTCTTGGTCGACCTCGAGGTCGTGAATCTAACCTTGGAAGGTTGGAAAAAGCTCAGGTCGGAAGAATTAGGACCGTCACCGCCTGCCTTCAACGGTCGACCGCCAAGCCCTCTCGGCTGTTGCGGTCGGCCCGAAAGAGTTTCCGTTTCGAGCCAAGGGCTGCTGAGTAATAACAATCTTGAAAGAACCAGCCCTGGCGAAGGTCTCAAATTCTGACGACCTTCAACTTTTCACCTTCCGCGCTCCCGTCACCACAGGTCACTACAGCCGTATCAGAGACCCCATATCCTACGCCTCATCTTCACATCTGCTCAGCCAAAGCGCGCACACGTATTGCTCAAGGTCCCTCGTGTTGTGTGCGTCTGTTCTGCACCTAACACTCAGGTCTGGGTAGCCCTGGAGTGGGACGGTCTCGTACCTGATCGCGCAAGTCGCGCAGCTCGAAACTGGGTGTGAAAGGGACTGTGTGCGAGGCAATCGTCGCTACATACCACCATCATCCAGTAGGAGCTCTGGAGGGTAGCGATAGCAAGTGCTCGTATCAGTCGGATCTCTGTTTCTTCGCTGCATGCCGATCAACTGCGTGTGCCGCGTCCCAGCCAAATCTGTAGTAGCAAAGCTGTGAAGTCATAAGATCCCGTTTCCCGCGATTCAAACGAGCGCGGCACTGCGGTAAAGCCTTGTGTCGCTCGAAATGTCTGGTAAGCATGCGTACCACCTGCACGGGGGTCCGTCCGACTTTTCACTGTCGGATTGCCAGAGCCTGTCCCCTTCCCTACGCCGAGATCCTGCGCTTACTTTGCTTTCTATCTCTACAGACGAACCCCGAAGATCAGGCCGGACTACCAAAGGCCAACACACGAAAAACACGAATGCGCCTGATGAGCCGCCCGCGAAGCGGTCGAGGGGGAGAACAAAACAGTCCAAGGCCGAGCAAACGCTGTCCGAAGTGGAAGTCGAAGACGAAGATGCGCTCATCCGCTGCGTGTGCGGGGCCGAGGAAGATGACGGAGGGCGCATGATGATATGTTGCGACAACTGTGCCGTATGGCAACACAACGACTGCATGGGCATCACCGAGAAGGTAGATGAGCTGCCGGAGAAGTACCTGTGTGAGCAGTGCGACCGGAAGACTCACGGGCAGCTGCTTCTTGCCATTGCTCGAGGAGAGAAGCCGTGGGAAGAACGAGCCAAGGAGCGCGCACGTGTTGAGGAGGAAGAGCGGAAGGCGCGAAGGCGCAAGGGAGGCAAAAGGGGGAAGAGCGCGCGACCTTCACGGCAGAGCGAAGCTGGCGTTGAAGCGCGAGGAGGGGGTGATGGCTCTCACCAGGAATCCCCGTCTACGCCCATCGCACAGGAAGGGCCTCCGAGCGCAGGGCCATCGGCGGCGCAAGAGAACGGGAACGCTGAGGTAGGTGGAAACCGACGTTGCGGTTGCTCATGTCTCGGAGCTGATCTCTTGTCCAAGACCACTCCGATGGAGGTTGAAACCCCAGTCCAGGCTGGGCTGCCGTTCGCGCCTGGCGGTACGCCACATGGGGAGAAGAGGCGCCAATCCCAAACCGATGCTTCGAACAATGTGGCATCGAAGCGCCGCAAGTCTAGCGCCACCGTACCCGCGACGAACGACCAAGATCTGTCTGCAGAACGCAGGAAAATCGTGGATCATCTCGTCAAGAACCTGTCCGATCTGATCACTGCATCATCGCGTCGCGGCACCTTCAAGATTGCTGAGGGAGAGACGGTCGAGTCCCTTGCAAATCGACACGCATCATCCATCGAACAGGCCCTAACGTCTCATTATGGCAGCCCGGCAGCCTACTCCGAACGGTTTCGATCGATTCTTTTTAACGTCAAGAGGAACTCGACCCTTCTCCATCGCTTTTTGCAGGGTCACATCACCCCCGACGAGCTCTCGACCATGTCGTCAGACGAGATGGCTAGTGAGGAGCTGCAGCGCCAAATGGCCGCCATGAAAGAGGAAGCCGACAAGCAAGCCGTCCTGGTGAAGGAGGAAGGTCCGCGAATTCGCAAGACTCACAAAGGGGAAGAAGTCATCGAGGATGAAAGCATGCACCACATGGCGAATGACTCGTCGTATGCGTCCGCGGCTAAGCAGGACAGCAAGAATCCTGAAAGCTCGCTGGCAAATCCTTCTGACACTGTGTTCAATGCTGCACAGAGCGTAGATGCCAAGACTGCAGAGGATACGACGACCAGCAGGCGGCCGTTGCACATAGAAACGTCCTCGTCGACCCACCCCGTTGGCCCGGAGAGACAATCGTCAGGCGGCTTCGATCTCTCGAGAGTTTGGGACAGTGCGCATTCCCCCGGTAACGACGCTCATCGTTTGCTCCAGAAAAGGCCCCGCCGAGACAGTTCAGGAATGCCTCCACAGCAGACACCTGGGGCAGGCGACGACGCAGAGATAGACCGCCTGCTCAAAGATGAAGAGAATGAGTCGCCGCCGTACTCACCCACAACTTTCGGTGACCCTTCGGTTGTCTGGTCCGGTAGGCTCGTCATGTCATCCATCGTGGACGCATCCGTGGTCGCTCGGTTCGTCGCCGGCGGCGACGTTGGTCAGAGGATACCATGGGCTGATCTCATTCCCCGCATGCTCCACATATCAGGACGAATCGCCACAGATCGAGCGAATGAGTACGTTTGCAGCCTGCGCCACAGCGACAGCATCGACGTCAGTGTCCTCTCCCTGACGCTGTCGGGAGAGGCAAATGAAGGGTCCCAGATCGACAAACTATTCTCCTATCTCCACGACCGACAGCGATATGGGGTGAT
>QQTW01003115.1_pt1 | contig 12196 bp, 15 predicted proteins | sample 1904831 | NCBI WGS metagenome assembly QQTW01 (sample SAMN09435610, study PRJNA476489) | Subsurface metagenome, whole genome shotgun sequencing project. | reverse complement strand
CGCCTTGGCGATGTTGTAGATGTGGGTGAGGCAGTAGGAGAGTTTGCGGGTGACGAAGGCTGAACTTCATGTCGGCCTGGCGGGTGATCCAGCAGCAGCAAGCAGCACCGGCAGCGATGACTTTAGCTGCCGGAGCTGCTGCACCGCCCACCATCAGAGCCTCACTCGACGAGGGGTGTCTCACCCCGTTAAAGTCTCGCCGGCGCACCATCGCCCCCTTCTTGGCGGACTCTCGTCGTGATCCACGTTGACTGTCAACATGAAGCCATCTCGTCTCTCCACGATGTCTGGCACCATCCCCAACGCGTTTGGCCTGTTTCTGGCTCTGCTGGCTCTTCCACGCCTTGCGCTCGTCATGGCCTGGGCTGGTCCGGAGCCAACCCCGGCGCATGGTATCCGGGAGCGCGCCCTCCTCCAGGGCCGCACCCCTCTTCCGACCAGTGCGCCCCGCTTGACGAGGGCATTGTTGAAGAGGCAGCAGGAGCCTAACATTTGCGGTTACGAGAGTGGACGTTCCTGTAAGTGTTGGCGGCATATTTCTACGGAGCAGGCGGAGATCGATCGAACGTCGGATGGGCTGAGCTGGCGGGGGACTGAAGTGCATGCCGCACCAAAGCTCCTTGTTTGTCTGATGTGACGCTGGCCGGCCCAGCGCTGTGATGTGGAATCGAACAATGTTGAGGAGCAGCTTGTTCGAGTGAATCCTAGTCATTACAAGTCTGACGCGGCTGTCATCCAGACGACTCGATTACTTGCTCCGCAGACCGAACATGCTACTTCTCGACCACATCGGCGGGCTGGGGTCGTCGTGGTTGCTGCCGTGGCTCGGACCTTGAACAATGCGGTTGGGCGACGACGTGTATCGACCAGGAATCCTTTAGCAGCGGCTGCAACAGCGCCTGCCAGCGCGATACGCGGATCGTCAAATGGTACGTGTGCTCAACATCATCACGAAGCCTCTGAACGTCTTTGATCTGACGGGGAAATGTAAAGCACCGGCATGTCATCGTACTGCCATACGTACCGCTACCTCGGCGTCTCCGTTCTGGATTACGGCTGCGGTCGGACCTCCTATTCTAGGACGCGCGTGGTCGATATCACCTATTCCGGACAGACGCTGCCCTCCACCAACTACCGCTTTGCGACTCCGACGGCCGTCAGCGACCGAGTCTCTCGCAGCAGCGGCCGACGGTCCAATGTCGGTGCCATCGTAGGCGGGGTGGTGGGCGGTCTGTTCGCGCTGGCCATCATCGTCACCGCCGTGCTGCTGTTTCTCTACTGCTCGCGTCGCCATCGTCGTCGTGATCAGGCGGCGGCAGCGGCGGCGGCAGCGGCGGCGGCAGCGGCAGCCGGCCAAGGAGCCGGCACGCAATACGCACCAGGTCCCGGTCCGGCCGGCTACGGGCCGGTCTCGCAAGAATCACAACCACCGATGCAGCAACAGGCGCCGCCGCAATCATATTACGCTCCGGTCCCAGGCAAGGACGACTCGCCGTATGGCGGTGGCCCACAAGCGCCTGGACAGCAACCGTTGTACAACCACGTCCCGTCGGCCGATGGCGTGCAGCCGGCGACCACTCCCCTACCGCCATATCATCGCGAATCGTACATGTCCGTCCCCGGCACCAGTGAAGGGACTTCGCCGCCACCAGTTCCCGCCGACGTTCATCAGCTGCATGGCCAGTCGGTTAGTCCCCCACCGCCACCCCCACCGCAGGTGCCCGGCTTACCACCGATGGCGGCGCCCCAACCCACGGCCTACAATCCGATGCCCGCTTCCCATCCCGGGCCGGTTTACGAAGTGCCTGGGGAGAATACTCACCGTTGAGATGGATGTTTTGAGACGTCGACACGGTCAGATGAGGCTTGAGGGATGTTGGGATCTTCTTTTGACAGCAATGTCTACCATGCATTTCGTTGAGGCTTGATAGGTCAGATTAACTGGTTGAGGGCTTGGGTCTAATTAGGTTGGAGCTGGGAAGTATTACAATTTATATCCCCCATTTTGTTACGCGGGTCCATTGCTCCGCGAGTGCTATGAATCACATATTGCGCAGTTCATCATGCCGATTGAATTTTCGAGTTACCGGGGGGGCGTCAGAGCAATCTTAACAAGCAGTAACCAGCGACTATAATATAGCTTGTCACAAGTAAAAAATAACTCGAACACTGTAGACGAACTTAATATCTGGTAGTATAGCATCCTTCCGCTGCCGTGGTCGCTCGACATTGACAAGACTCGATCTTGGTAGAAGTTGAAAATCGCTGTCGTTGAGGTAAGCGGCCACTGCACATTTAGATTACTCTGACGCCCCCCCAGGTACTAAGAGAAAGCTACTCTCATTCATTCAAGACCCAATTGATCAATAAACACTCGTATCCCACCCAGTGTGCGGCACCATCCTAAGTATCAGATCGTCTGAAGTGGGACATTATTTCAACCAGATAGAGCACCAGCAAGAGATCATTTCATTCAACCAACTGCAAATTGATTGTGTATGTGCTGTCGGGTTGGGAAGGTATACACATCGTGAATGGGTTGATCCATTGAGGAACTGCATAGCTTTCCGAAGGACTTGTTCCATTCGTCAAGAGGATAAACATCTGTTCTGTTCGCCCGATCAAAGGCCATCGAACTTCTTCATCCGAAGCTACCGGGTCGTAGGGAGCGGAATAGCCAAGCTAGGGATTGAGGAATCATACCCTTCATATTCAGGAGTCGAAGGAAAGATGTTGCGGCAGCGATCTGACTACTTCCTCTTTACGAACAGAACAGCACTTTCTGAAAGCTGTTCTAGTCCTCTCAAGGAGATATGTTTACTTCGCAATTGGATCAATCTATTCGCGATTTTTGTCAATCGACAGCACACACATGTGCTGTCCACTTGCGAAGATCCACGCTTCACGAATCAATTGATCCATTCAAAAAACGGACACATATCTTACGGAATAGAATAGCTTTCAGAACGTGCTCTTCTGTTCCGTAAGGAGAGAGGTGAGCTGGTCGCCGCTCTCCATTCTTCGATTCCTCAAAAAGAGGAGTTTAATCCCTTGATGTCCGGCTTAGCTCTTCGTCGTCAGCAACGCAATGGCTTCAAGCAAGAAGCTCGAGGGCCTTATTTACAAAGGAAATAAGACTGCTGCTTAATAGACCCATCATGTCAAGCGTAGCTCCTGCCATAGCTCATGGGGCAAGTATTCACTAAACTTGCCCTTCCAGAGAAATGGGATAAGTCTTTTGATACCTGTGTAGTTCCTCAAGGGATCAATCCATTCATGAAGTGTGGATCTTCTATCTCGTCCAATTTTGGCTCATGGCCAGGTCGACGGAGACGTGGCCGCGGTGGGGGATCATCATATACGACCCAAGCTCGAGCTGCTCCAAACGACAGCGACCATAGCGCTGGAGCCGATTTGAGGATATATCGACGTGCTACTTCGCGACGTCGAGGGTTGAAGAAGCTACCACTATTCATCTCGCACTTCGACCTAAACAATGCCAACGTTCTTGTCGGCGATGGTGACGACGAAGTGACGGGTATCATCGACTGGGAAGTTCCATCGGACTTGCCGTTCGGAGTCGGGCTGCATCGAATTCACGATATGGCGGGTTACCTCTCCCAAGGAAGATTCGTCATGCGGGCCTACTTCGAAGAGGCTGAACGCGGCTTTTGACGTGTCGTTCTTGAGGTTGTTGAGTCAATGACCCGCAATGTCATACAACAGCAAACTTGGGGCAGTTCAGACGGCGTTGTGCATCGGGGCGTTGGGTTTTTATATCTTCCCAACTGGCACAGATGACATCCATGAGCCTTCGACGGACGAGATTGGAACATCTTCTAAAGATCCGTATTTCCCTGCATTTCCGTGGTGAGGGGCACAGGCAAACCGCTCATTTTTATTTCCAATCAAGGATGGGCTCTATGTTTTCAAGACCAACACACAGATTCATGTAGGCTCATCTGTCGAACGGAGATATTCTTAACATCTCCATTCGCCATATGAAATCAGCTGGATCGATTCGATGGTGGAGAAATGGTGTCGACCTTTGAGGAGCGAGTTTTGAGGTCAGTCGATGAGGCTTTGCCACCATGATTCGAATGCCCCGCCAATCAAATTCTATAAGTCATGACGTCCCGATACAAACCCTCTTTATCCACTTCTCTCCAAAGCAGAAATATGCTGCTCTGATTTCGCATAGTTTATCTTTAGCACAAGCTCTTCCACTCTTGCAGTCGAGTTTGTCGTTAACAGCAATCCCGGCTCCCACGAGCTCATGCAGGGGCGCTAGAGAAGCCGGATCGGCATCTAGGAACGGATGACGAAAACGATTCCGTGTCTCGGGCGAAGATCGCGGACAAGGCTGCGTGCCTTGACTTTTCAAAGCAACAACACTCATTCAACATCATCCTTAACTGCTCGACAGAAGCCAGCATCATCTCAGTACGGGCTCAAGAGTCGAGTCCAGCTTTTTATGCTGCCTGGACTGCCATTTGGACCCTCGATGATCAGAGTCATCATGAACAGCTTCGTACCATATCAGCCGCAATGGAAGTCTATCGATGAGCCGGGATGGCGTTCTTGCGCAACTGCCGAGATATCGCGGCCCGACCCGACACCACGGACATCCTCCCATGATGGTCGCTCATCCAGGCACCCGGCAACTGCATCGTAGCGATACAGATGCAGGACCGCGTTGATCCTGGCTGTCTATGATCCTCGTGGTCCATAAAGCTTCCGAGTCGGGACCCGGAAGCTTTATTGACCAGATCCCCCACCCACAAGGACCCAAGACACCTCTACGACCAAGCCGGTTCCGAAAGAGAAAGGGATAGCCGCTTATCTATCCCTTTCTGGTCCAGGGAATTCCCAATGAGGAACGGTCAAGGACAGCTTGACGCAGGAAAGACATTCTCTTTTGTCATATCGATCGAACCTCCTGTTCGATTGCGGTCTAGTCTTGCTCTGCATTGCATGGACTGCAATATTCTTCTGCCAGGAACAAAATAAGCTCCCTGATGCACCCGTAGAGCTCTCCGGATACCCTGAACCCCGGCACTTGCTTGCTCGTGGACCTGACATGCCCAGGCCATTGCAGATCGCCTTCAGGCCCGGCCGACTGGCATCTCAGATCCTCGGATCCAGCGGGAGCATGGCCGGCCAGGGTCTGACAAGTCTGGACTGCTTGTGTCCTTCCCGTGGACCCGGGGGATTAAGTTGATATCAATCGCCACATCTCTTGGTCGGGACAGGCCCATGACTGTCTTTAGCTAACTGATCGTTCTTTTATTGGTCTCTACTTATTGATGGCCCTCCCTGCCGCTCTTTGGTTTCTCTCGGTACTATTTGCACGCTGAGCACCATCTTTGCGTGGCTGCTGTGCGCAAAAGACTGCTTTGCTCTCTACTGTCATTTCCCATAGCATTGCTTCTCACTCGTTTGAACTCCTCAAGGACTACGGCTACCTCTAGCAGACGGGGTTGCAGCCAAGATGCACGCTTTCAAGTCTTATTTCCGGCCGGCAGGCCAGCAAGATCCCCCTCATCCCAAATCCAAATCCAAATCATCAAACCGGCCAGCTCCCCAGACTACCGGTCCTGAGCACGATGTCGCCCTGCCTTCACCAACGTTGCGGGGAACACCGATACGTGGATCCTCGTCCGTCTCCCTGCCGACCTCCCGTCCGGGCTCCATCTTCCGGCACGGGGAGGTCGACGACGAGGCGTTTGCGAGCCTCAAATACGACATGATGGTGGAATTTGTGTGGCAGCAGCAGCGACGGGAAACCTGGTCAACAGGCCGGCCAGGGGAGGGAGTTGTCCTGAAGAAGACTCGAGGCCAGTATGTCTGCGCCCCACGATCATTAGTCAACGAGCCCGGTGGCATCTTTGAGGCGGTCCGGGACATGAACGTCAAGGTGGCCTTGACTGTCAACACGCCGCTCATGAAGATGATCTGCGCCCAAGAACGACGAGGCACCATCGTGGTTGGCGATGGCCTGCGGCTTCAAGTGCTGGGGTCGGTACAGGACCTTCCTCGGTGTCAGAAGCATCAATTCGCAGCTTTTGTCGCGGACACGGGAAGTCTAGTGGTTTGGGACGACGATCCATATCATCTCGTTGAGCGAACAAAGGAGCTCGAAGCGGCTCTACTCCGGATGAATTGGGGTCGGGCGATTGCATCGGACGACGAGAAAGCGGGCGATGGTGCTGAGGTCGCGGTGGCGGAGATCTCACCAGACGCCAGCATGGAAGATCTCGAGCTGGCCGACGAGAAGGCTCGGCCGACCAGATATCTGGCGCCCATCATGGTGGCCTGCACCATCACCTTGCTGGTAGGCGCGCTGGGATTGGGCTGGCGGCAACTGGCGAGCGAGTACCAGGTCGACCCAAAATACGCGTTGCCACGGTTGGCGCTGATCGCCATAGCGCCATTGCAGGCATTTCTCAGCTTGGTATGTTCCCTTGTGATACGTCTTTGATCATCAAGGCTAACTACATTCAAGTTCTTCATGGGCGTCATCATCTCAGGCACGTTTCAGATGTTGGGTCCAACGAGCCAGGTCAAAAACAACTCCAAGTGCTATTCGGCTGTACGACCACGGCGACTGCGACGGGGTGTGGAGACGCTGCCGCACATCACCATTCAGTGTCCGGTGTACAAGGAGGGTTTGGCCTCGGTGATTCAGCCCACGATTCTCTCCATCAAGGCGGCCATCTCAACGTACGAGATGCAAGGCGGGACAGCCAACATCTTCATTAACGACGATGGTATGCAGCTCATCTCGGACGAGGATGCGCAGATGCGGCGGGATTACTACGACGAGCATAGCATTGGCTGGGTTGCCCGGCCGAAGCACAATCCCAATCCGGCAGATGGGGAGAAGGCGTTTTTGCGAAGAGGGAAGTTCAAAAAGGTGCGTCCGGTCTTGCCCAGCCTTGGCATTCATTTACTGATATATAATGAAGGCTTCGAATATGAACTATGCTCTGATGATCAGCAACCGAGTCGAGGAGAAGCTGCTTGTCATCCAGCGTGACGATCACTGGAATCAAGAGCGAGAACGGAAAGCATACGAAAGCTGTCTTGCCGATGTCTTGCGGGAAGAAGAAGGTCGAGCGTGGGCGGAAGGTAACGTTCGGGTCGGCGACTATATCTTATTGAGTGAGTCGTCCAAAGCCCAGTCTAACATTGCAATCACTGAGATTCTCTTCATAGTCGACTCGGACACCCGTGTACCAACGGACTGTCTTCTCGACGCAGCCAGTGAGATGGAGCGATCCCCAGAGGTGGGCATTCTGCAATACTCTTCGGGCGTGATGCAAGTAGCGCACGACTTTTTCGAGAACGGCATCACGTCAGCCTATCCCCTCCATCTCTACCTACTTCCTCACTAACGATTGACTAGCTTCTTCACCAATCTCATCTACAGCGCGATCCAATACGCCTGCGCTAACGGCGACGTGGTCCCCTTTGTGGGCCACAATGCCATCCTTCGCTGGTCCGCCCTACAAGAAGTCGTGTACGTCGACGAAGACGGGTACGAGAAATTCTGGTCGGAATCGCACGTGTCCGAAGACTTCGACATGGCCCTCCGATTGCAATGTCTCGGCTACACGATTCGTTTCGGGGCGTATACCGGCGAGGGATTCAAAGAGGGGGTATCACTGACGGTGTACGACGAGCTCGCGCGATGGGAGAAGTACGCATATGGATGCAACGAGCTGCTATTCCATCCATTGCGATATTGGCTTGTTCGAGGCCCGTTTACGCCATTGTTCCGTCGATTCTTGACCTCCAACATGCGCGTCACCTCGAAGATCACCATCATCTCATACATCGGGACGTACTACGCCATTGGCGCCGCGTGGTTGTTGACCGTAGGAAACTTCTTCATCATCGGGTTTATGCAGGGATCGGCGTATCTGAGCAAGTACTACCTTGACTCGTTCAAGATTTGGTTCTCGTTGATATGCGTGTTTAATGCTTTGGGGAATGTCTCTCTGGCGATCTATCGGTATCGGATTGGGCAGTCGAGTGTTTTTGGTGCTTGTAAGTTGACATTCTTCCATACCTCCATTCATCCACCCTTCCTTCCTTGCCCCCTCTTTACTATTCTTTCTTCCGTCTTTTCCTTCTCCTAACTATATATGCACAGCTCCCGCTATCTTCCCAAGCTAATGAAGTGTAATCAGTAATCACCAATTTCAAATGGCTACCCCTCCTGACCATCTTCCTCGGCGGCATCTCTCTGCACGTCAGCCAAGCGCTGTTGAGTCACATGTTCAGTATCGACATGAGCTGGGGCGCGACCAGCAAGGAAGTCGACACGACAACAACCTTTGTCAAAGAATGGAAGAAACTGTTCAAGAAGTTCAAAGGGACATTTATCTTCTGTGCACTGGTCATTTTGATCATGATCGCTTTCGCTCGGCTTGTGCCTCCCTTCTGGCGAATCACCGAGACCAATGCCACGATCCCCTTGGGCGTGCTGGTGGCCACGCACTTTTTGATGCCGGTGGCGTTGAATCCGGGTTTGATGATGTTGAAGTGGTAATAGTAATACTCATGTCCAGTTTTCTTTTATTTATCTTGAAAGATCTTTTTTTCGTTCGTGAGATATTTCTCACTTTACCTTCATCGTTCTTTTACTTTCTTTTTTCATACCCTCCACCTCTTCTACGGCCTGTCGTTTCCACCACTCATTCCATCTCTCCGGGACTCAGTGTCTAGATTCGGAAGACAGACCAGCATGAAGGATCCGTCTCCATTGCAGAGTTCCTTCTTCCGCGCCCTTCCCTTCCCTGTGTCATTTCATTCTATCCTCTCCTGCATTATACGATCTTGACATCATCGAAAAGTTGAAGTTAGACTAATGGTACGAGACTGGTTCCATGCTCCCCTTGCCTTTCTCTCTTTTCCACCCACACTCCTCCCTCCTGTCCTTTCTTCATCCATATCTCTATCCATCCCGTGCTTTATTAATCGTCGAACGCAATCTTTACTCTCCTATCGTCATGATTTCTTTCTCTAGTCATTCTTAATTTATGTACGACCCACGTAAGCATGGTTCTGGACGTGAATTCCCATAGACTATCGATCCTTCCATGAATTATAATATAATTTAATCCCCAATAATATTTCGAATCGAACACTCTTCCAATAATAATCCTACTCCATTTCCTTCTTTCTCGTCGTGGCGTTCACTTCCTTATTGTCCATCGTGATATAATGCCAATTCTATAACTTAGCCAATCTGCATCGACTCGTACCGTATCTCCAATTCTTCGTCGTTGAATACACACTCCTCTTTCCCTCCCTTCCCTCATTCCCTCGTTCTAATTACAACTCTTTAAATCAACTCATACAGCACTCCGCAGGCAATAGCCTGAGTCGACTCACTGGCAAGGCTAGCAAGCAGATTGTCTCTTTTGACTCGAACTGCGTCCTCTTTAGTGTCCTCTCACACCGCTCCTCGGTAGGTATATAGAGATGCGCCTGGGTTCATTGGCCTTAGACCAGCAATAGACTGTCCTATAATCTTCCTTGCTGCCGTTGATCCAGTTACCGTACCGTCCTGTCGGTCGTAACAGGCTTCTTACCGTCGTTCCTGCCGCACGGTACGCTCCTAGCATCCTCTTCTTCCTCTTCGTCTTCTTCCTCCTCCTCCTACTTTCATCTCGCCTTTAAGCCTCGCTTCTTCCTCGTCCTCGAGGAGCCGCACCACGCAAGACTCAAACGACAAATCATCATCCAACGAGCGAATTATCTTACTAGTCTCGTAACCCTCTTCTAAAGCCAGCGAATCCATCAAGATCACAGCTTTAGTAAAATCAGACGGACAATCCTCTGGACTCAGACTCTTGATCCTCCATTGGATACTTGTAAGGCTAGCAGCCGCGTTGTTCACAGAATTATTTCCGTTCTCGAAGCGGAAGAAGCGTCTCAGTAGGGTAGCTAGTCTATGCTTCCCTGGAGGATCATGGACACGTTTGAGAGCATCCCATTGTTCTTTAGCGGTCTTCAGGCTGATTATGTATTGGTATTGAACTCGGTCAACGGACGATATAAGAATCGATCGGGCATGGGCATCTGATGCGTCCCAGTCTTCGGCGGCAGTCGTGTCGCTAGAGCTAGGCCTGGTCGCGGATCCAGATACTATACTCCAAAGTCTTTTAACTCGTAACCAGGTTTTTGAGGATGATTGCCCATTCATGATAATTGGCGGTGGTTAATGTAGGTAGTTGGATTTCGTGGTCGTCAAGAGTGGACATGTCGACTGATTAAAGACCTGTTGTGAATATATGGCTGGACTGGATTTCCTGGTTCAGACTGTTGCGATGATGGTAGACTAGCGGCCTGGTTCTCCAGGACTCGGGGTCCTAGAGCTCAATATATAGGCAGAAAAACTCTCAAACCGACTTTATCCTCTACAGACCGAGGTGCCTAAACCCGTACTCGCTTCAGAAATGATTCTTCTGGACCTATATTTCCGTACCCTGACTTCCAATTCGAGATTGGCATTGAAGATAAATACCTACCCCTAACCGTTTTTCTCAATTCGAGGTTTGGGAACTGAAATTTATCCTGCGTTTTTCTTCCTCTTTCCTATAGTACCGATGGATCTGGCTCTGGTAGACGAGGCTATCGTTGCTGCTACCATCAAGCTTGAATATAACGATAGAGTTGGGACCGGAAGAAGCTATTGTTATAGCCAGTTATCGCGATAGCAAAGATAACGTCAACATAATTATTAAATAATGCTACCAAATATAGCATGCTCATATCGAATTGCCTAATCTAAATGTAGGTAATATAATTTGTCCAAAATTTCCCTTGACCGCTACATCTTGTAAATTAGCCTCGCGATAACGATTACCTAAAGCAGTGAGCGAAGCTAATGATGTATCGGTGTATAGAGGAATATCGTTATTTCCCATACAAAAGTTAATGGGCCCGTTGACTCTATCGCTATAGCCAGGATAGCGCTATGGCCGGTATTATTATATCCAAGTTTGACTGAGTAAGCAAAAACGAATGTCTTCGATCAATCAATAAGGGCCCAAAATCAAATATTTGTTGATTCCTCTAAATGTAAAGCGTTTCATTAACGATATAACTATGTACCGAGAATGTCCGTCTCGACAAGATTCTTAGATCTCTAACAGTTATTTCCCATATCCTTAACGTCATCCACCTGTGTATGATGCTTTGGTTATCGCCAAGTTCAACCTTTTGCCCCGGGGTATACCTCATCCTCATCCCAATCCGGTTTATGCAATCCAATACCATCCTCCTTTGTCTATCCCATGCCAGTGGTGATTTCTAACACCCAATGCTATCCTCATCCATCTTAAAGATCATGCTCGCGCCACTTTCAATCCGTTATCCCTACGCCCGCCAAACTAATCCACCCCGCCCTTGTTACTTTTCCTTTGCTGGGCCGTTGACCCCATTGATTCCATTAAGGTCGAGTCCCCATTCGAAGTAGTCCAATCCACCACCGATGATGCTTCTGATGATGCCCTTCCCTCTACCCCCCCTAACGCCCCTACCGACCCCCCTTCCCCACCCACCCAAAGCCGCCATGCATTCCGGCCGAGAGAAGCAAAAAGTACCCCAGAGATTCTTCATCAACGAAAAGTCTTTTAAATAGAAAGCTCACTACTCCTCCTCCTCCTCCTCCTCACGTCTTAGGTAGTAAGTTCACCACATCCTGCTGCAATTTCGCATCCTCCAGCAACGGCGGCAGATCTCTCTCCCTCTCCCTCTCCCTATCTTTCTCTTTCTCTCGACCCCCAAGTTCGATGGAACCTGCACGCTTGAAGGAATCCGAGTCCCCCGAACCATCATCGCTTTCCCCATTCCCGATACTGCCGCCGCCGCGAGTGTTGGTCGTGATCGCAGGCATACTATGTCGTGCTGATCCATCCAAGGGCTTTGTACTGCTACTGACCGTCGTTGTCACGGTGATGTTTTGCCGCGGTTTGGAAGACATCCGCAGAGACGACCCGAGAGGGAAATGGAGATTGTTGGTATTATTGTTCTTCAGGTGCCCGCTGAGGCGGGAGCTGGCCGGATGGCTCGCAAAGGGAGACCAGACGAAGTGAAAGTTCAAAAAGGCACGGAGGGCGGGCATACACGCGCAGACTATCGCCGTGTTGCCTTCTATCAGACTGTAAGTTTGTTAGACACT
>QQTW01003114.1_pt1 | contig 12196 bp, 16 predicted proteins | sample 1904831 | NCBI WGS metagenome assembly QQTW01 (sample SAMN09435610, study PRJNA476489) | Subsurface metagenome, whole genome shotgun sequencing project. | reverse complement strand
ATTCATATCTCTTCTTCTTACCTTCACTTCCGAGCTACCAGCCAACTCATACAACCCCTATGACTTTCAAACAACCAGAATCGGGTATCTTCACCAAATCAAAACGCCCCATGCGTTACGTACGTCCATTCGCCCCAAGTCGCTGACTCAACCAGTCATATACATTTCGCTCGCTGGATCCCACCAAAGTCAGAGAGGATATCGGGGAAAATCGTGAAACGTGAGGGTCATGATCATCGCTGTATCTTCATTCAAATCGCACTCTTGAGAGACTGTACAGCCTTCGTGACCTCTTCGCTCGCCATCTTTTCCCAGCTTTCCCTGGCATGGTCGTTGAGGTTTTCCTCCGCTCCCACCTTCTCGTACAACATCCGAGAGACGCTGCGGTTGATATCGGTATATTCGTCCTTCGAGATCTCACTGTTGTGGTAGTGCGGTCTCAGCGCCGAGGAAACCATTCTCGCCACACCTTCTTTTGCCGTTAGGGACATACTGGCACGTGATGGTGACTTTTCGTCTGATGGTGGAGGATTCGAGCCCCATGGATATCTTGAATGAGGACGCGGGTGACGTAACTCATGACTGTTCTGCTGCCAATCGGATATAGAGCGGTGACTGTCTGGTGGCGAACGCGCCGGTGAGAATTCTGGAGTGGGGAAGATAGGTTCGACTTTGGATGTGAGAGATAGCGGCGAGCCAGAGCGTGGGGACAAGGACGGAGGGGGCGTTGCTGAGACCGCTCGAGGACTGGCGTGGTTGGATGTGGGCGGTGAAGTGAGCGGCGACGAGTACGAAGGTGACGAACGACCTGCTTGCAGGACGTTCGAGGAGCGTTGCGGGCCTATCACATCGTCGGGCGGTGTAGAACATTCTACTTCTTTGAGAAGAGACTGAAGGAAACTTGGACCCTCTGATCGAGCAGGCGCCCCTGCAACGGGTTTACGGACCGAGCTCTCAGCAGCGCTGTCAGATGGTGGGTCGCTGTTATCAGGATTGCGTCTTGTCCTCGGTCTCTTCAGTGGTCGCTCGGGTTCAGGTAGGGGTGATGCATCGGCTGGTGAAGCAGTCGAAGATTTCCGCTTCCTCGCGTTGGTGTTCGAGTCTAGCTGGATCACCTTGGCTTTCTCCAGAGCATTCCACGCGCGAAGCTCCTCCTGTGATTCGGGTTCGGGTGAAGCCGGTCGTTCCAGAGCTGCACGCACCCGTCGAATCTCGTGTATGTCCAAAAGCGCAGAGGCCGTTTCTCGAAACCTGTTCGCGCCACCTTGACGATCGGCAATCTGGAGCCTACGTTCCCATTGGCGCACATCACGGTGTTCCAAAGGGCCACGGGCTTCACTTCGTCCTTGGGATACGGCATTTTCGTCATCAAAGGGAAAGTCGAGATCAATATTCAGACGGTCCCAGACAGATTGCCAAACACGAGCCCATCCGGAGTGCGAAGCTTGTAGTCGAGTCCTGTCACGGCGCTGCTGGGCACGGGTGCGACGATTGGCAAGCCGGTGCGACCGACGAGTGGTTCGGCTAGTGTTGACGCTTTCAACTGCCCGGTGAGTAATACAATTATCGCAAAACCAATGCCCTCGAGGGAGTTGATCGAGGCCGACGCAGTAGGTATGATAATCAGTATCGCACCCATCACACGACAACAGCAGTTCTTCGTCGTCATCATCGTCACAAATAGGACATGGCGGGAATCCGAGGTCATCGTCCAACTCGTCGATGTACATTGATGGGTCAATGTCGGCAACTTGGGTACGGTCGTCCACGGTGTAGCTGGAACTAACAGGACCTGTGACACATTAGCCTTCAAGCATCTTCCGAAATCGGCAGGAGAGGTAGCTCATACCGCCGACAAGCAGACTAAGCTCGACTTTGTTGAAGCTCTGGCGGCAGATAGGGCAGCTGTTGGCCCTCTCGACCCATGGCTTGAGGCAGCCATTATGCAAGTCGTGACCACAGGGAAGAAGATGTGCAATCCTCTCGTCGTCTTGATCAGTAAGATGGTGTGGGGAGTTGCTGTCGACATCGACGGCGTGCTCTAGCTTGACAGCTGGGGAAAGTGCACGGTCCAGGTCGTTGCCGCTTTCGCCAAGATCGCCGAGACAAACAATGCACGTCTCTGACATGTTGGAGAGTGTTTGTAGAAGTATTGAAGGGTTGTGGTTGTGTGAAAGTCATAGGGGTTGTATGAGTTGGCTGGTAGCTCGGAAGTGAAGGTAAGAAGAAGAGATATGAATGGTTGAGAAGGTCGGTATTTGAAGGTAGCCTAGGCGAAGCGCTAAAGACCAGTGTCACGCAGTACTCGTATCATGCACCGATAAGTAAGCGACTGCAACCAATGATGAATCAAATCGCGAAAATGAGGAACAAATAGAAATCAGAGTTGCAAGAAAAGTTTGAAAAACGAAATGGCACTTCACCTCTATCATTGATATATCAATATGTATGACGCAGTTGAAAGCAATAAACACCACGACATACATTACATCAGACAGGCTTGATCTACGATACCAACCACTTGGCTTTTTGCTCGTGCAATCGTTAGATCGAACCCAAGACCATGTACACAATCTTCCCGTACAAATGCCTATTCAGCACTGGGGCCCGTACCATCGGCACAGTGGACGATGGACTGCGGCAAGCCTTTTCTTGTTGGCAAGAGATGGTGGTCCATACCCTGGGTTCGAAGAATGGACGCTCATTCGATGTATTCGCGCGAGACGTTCCGCTGCTTGGTCAACTTGGAAGGATGAGTGGCCACGGTTGTATGAATGTTCACTATGGACTGCAGAAAACTCTTGTCATCATAGGGTCAAACCCATTTCAACTGTTGGAGAGCCAGGCCAAGACCGGTATGATGGCATCAGGCGAAAGACATATCGACTTTGCTGAGCTGAAGCAGCGCTTGCGATCAACTACCGTTTCGATACTCGTCCTTAAGGGAGCGCATCGGATGTCAGATTGTTGCGTGAAAGAAAAAGACCTCGAGTATTCCCTTTAGACCTCCGCAATTTCCCTCAATCGGCGTATCGTAGATCTTGTCGCAGCAGCTGCCGGCGTCCTACATATATGAATTAGTATCGTTCAACGTCCGCAAGCGGCCCAAACATCAAATGACTCTAGTCTCGCAGCACTTACGACACTGTCCATGCTCCGCCAGCCACAGTTTTTTTGCAAGATCGGCAGTTCCAAATTCCCACGGAATGACGCTTCACAGTGACTTTGCCGCAGAATGTGCATGTGTATCTTGCGTGTTGGGTGATCTCCATCTTCTTGACCTGTTTTCGGAGGGAGGCGCCATATCTGAAGGAAACGTATCACGTCAGATAGAGTACGATCAAGTGTAGCTGCTGGATGCGGCGTATGGGGCATCCATCGATGCGTGCCATACCTAGTACCGTATTTCCCGGTCACTCCGACCTCTGTCATTGTCATCAGTATCCCGCAGCAGTTGCGAATGAAAAAACAACACGTACTTTTCGTTCTCTTCGTCATATCTGCGTATGAACGAGGGGTGATACGTTGGGATTGCTGATGGTCTGGAGGATACTGAAAAGAATGAGGTTGAGGACTCCGTTGTGGAAGGAGCTCGCTTAATTTAAGAAAGTCTTGGCAGAGATCGAACGCAAAGTATGAGACCGAGGACGTACGCAATGGGACTCCTGTGCGCGAGCATCAATTACAACTATGGCCCCAACGAGGTCTAGGAAATACGATCTGATCCTACTGGGAGCTACAGGATATACGGGCAAGTTATGTGCTGAGCACATAACCACCAGCCTTCCAACATACCTCAAGTGGGCCCTTGCAGGTCGATCTCTGGAAAGGCTATCTGCGACTGTGGAGGAATTGAAATCTTACAATTCCGAGCGAGTCCAACCGGATGTCGAAGTGACTACCTTGTCGCTGGATCATCTAAGGTCTCTAGCACAAAAGACCCGTATAATCTTGAATACGGTGGGTCCATATCACAAGTATAGTAGCCCTGTCGTCCAGGCTTGTGCTGAGAATGGTACTCACTATCTGGATGTGACTGGAGAGACGCCTTGGGTGTATGAAATGATACAGAAACATCATGACGCTGCCAAAAAAAGTGGTGCAATTATTATCCCAGAGATTGGACTTGAATCCGCTCCTTCCGATCTTCTTGCATGGACTTTGGCCAATTTGTTCAAAGAGGAACTTTCCCTGGACACCAAAGAAGTGGTCACTTCCTTACACAAGATCGACTCCCAGCCGTCTGGTGGCACCCTTGCCACTGCCACGGGTATATTGGAGCACTACAGTTTGGCTGAATTTGCAAGGTCATCTGCTCCTTGGGCGCTCTCACCCATCATGGGACCGGAATCCTCAAGAGCGGTGCCACTTGCAACGCGGCTGCTGGGTGTCCGGAAGCTGCAGCATCTCGGCATTCTCACTACATCCATTACAGCAGGGCCCAATGTTGCCATTGTTCAACGTTCATGGGGTCTTTTGGGTGGGCCAAAGTCATACGGACCCAATTTCCAGTATCATGAATATATGAGGGTCAAGAATTCTCTGGCGGGTTTCATCATCCATGCCGCAATATGCCTGGGGTTTGTCGCAATGATCATACCGCCAGTGAGGTGGTTGATTCAATGGGCTGCCCACAACTTCTATGCCCCGGGTCAGGGGGCTCCTAAAGACACCACGGCAACGGACACAGTTGAACTTCGTGCTATTGCTGAAGCCGATCAAGACGTGCCAAGCCGACGAATGGCGATGGCGAAGTTTCGGTACGACGGCGGTATCTACTATCTAACTGGCCTCTTTCTAGCCGAGGCGGCGATGGTCTTATTGAACGACGACGACCTTACTGCAAAGCTAGGCGGTGGACTCTTGACGCCTGCAATGTTGGGGCAGCCCTTCGTTGACCGGTTAAGAAATGTAGGGGTCATACTAGAAAGTAGGATCATGCCGGAACAACAATGAAACAGGTACAGCTCCTTTTAATGCTGGCTTAATCTTCGTGCATATCAATCCGTGCATGGCTTGTAATTCGATTTGTGTGCGTATATCCATCTGAACAGTTGAAGAGATAAAGCATATGACGTGGGAACCTTAGGCTGCACCCGGCAACAAACACAGGTAAAAATGATGTTTGCCAGCTTACATACCCGCCATCAACTATGTGAACAAGCAAATTCTTCACAAACCACGGCCAAACAAAGATGACTGGAGTTTCATATCATGCAAAGTTTAGACAGAAAAATGCTCAGTCGTTAGTCGATCCCAATTTCCGCATTCAACCACTTGGTCGTAGCCCCAATCCTAACAACATCATGGGGAATTCTCTCAGTGCTCCTCGTCAGCGTTCACAGGGTGTCTACACTTTACGAGAAGGCACGGAAGAAGAGATTAGAAACTTGATTCGCAGCTTACGAGACGAGGCCGACGTAAATACGCGAGTCGGACAACAGAAGTACGAGCGTCGAGAGCGACAATATAGAGCTGGTGGCCGTCCAAGCAGACATCCCGGTAAGTTAGGATGGCCTGACCGGGGATTTTGCGGCAACAACAGTTGCTGATATCCCAGCCAGTAGGTCGTGACCGTTCTACAAGTGACGATAGCATGCGCCGCGAACGGGTTTTCACCGCACCAGTGCCCAGACAATTCGGATCCCAGGACATGGGAAACCCAGGCTATCTCCCCCACCGAGGCCGTTCGGGCAATCGTCGCGGACCACCGAGAGGATATGGAGGTGGCCGACCTCGGTACGAAACAGGGCGAGAGGAGCCTAGGCTAATGGAAGACTTGGAGGATGTTGATTATGAGGCCAGGGATCTGGCCGATCAATACGCCGGACTGGATCCACAGGCGCCAATCCAGCCTCAACCACGCAGACCACGAAGGAACCCTGATGAGCCTGGTCCTCAATAGCCCAAGTCGTGCGGATCCCTGGAAGACAGGAGATGGGTTTCTGCTATCTATGTAGCGATGTGACGTGTGTTTGACCTCACGATAGAGGCGATGCATATATATGATGGTTCTGGCGTATTATGCATTTTTCCCTTAATTGCCCTGTAGTAAATACCAAGCTCGGGCCTAAATTGATTTGTTCCAGTGCTGGGGATAGGCCTTATTTGATATTGTTAATAACGACTAACATGCTTTTGGTCACAGGTGTTGCTCTGTCATTTTGAAAGTTCCAATCGCTGCAAGTCCGAAAATGTACAGAATGGCAGCCAAAGGTTCACTCGAGTCTGGCCGGGACGTCAGTAAATTCTTTGTGACTATTGGGGTTGCACAGCTCGGGTACACTCCTACGTGACAATCATTACTCACCTCTGAATCAAATGGACTCCAGAAGCTGTATCAACGACACCGCTGACTTGACCCGGCTCCAAAGCAAAGGCGACCTCCTCAAACTCTTTCTGCATCTCACCTTTTCCAAATACACCCCTAGGCGAGTATGTCAGCATGTGCATCAAGCCCTATATATTAATCAGTCTCACAGGTCCCCATTCTTCCTTGCGCTGCTACAATCCGATTGCGTCTGAGCTAAGTCACCAAGGCTGATGTTTCCAGATTGTATACGCTGCTCATGACCTTTGAGTATCTCTATAGCTTCCTCCTTCGTTCGCGTAATGGTTGGTTCCTTCCAGCTGCCTGGTCGCCGGCTGTCCTTATGCTTGACGAGCAGATGTGCAGCGTGGATCTTCCCCTCTGGTTTCCTTGTATTCTGAGCCATGTATACTTTGAGTTTGTCCACATCCGTGCCCTCCGGTGGCTCCCATCTTGACTCTCTGCTTGATGCGTTGAAGAAGTAGGGGAGATTCTTCGAATTGGAATGACGGACTTCCCAACCGGAAGGGAGACCTGCGTCAGCCTGTAGGGATTAGTTAGTCAAGACGCTTGGAACGAAACGCCTGTTCTGCGCTTACCATGATTAATGGTAATGACAAGTCCACTATCTACGGTCTAAGCTCAGAGATTGCTCGAATGAGAAATAAGGTAGTGTCTCTACCATGTGTTCCGTATAAAACAAGCGGAGTGTTTCCGCTGCTAGCGCTGGTGGCGCTTCCAGATTTATGCACAACACTCATCTCCCTACGAAGCACTCTACGAGGTCACGACCATCACAGACTTTGGAGACCTGCTTTCCACCGCTTTCAAAACCGACAACACTGCCATGTCGGCATCACCACCGGCCTCACCGAACAATGCGCAAGTTCCAGGTCAACCGGCAAAATCGGGGAACGAACAGGTCAAATTCCGTTTTTGTGGTGATTGGTAGGTACATCCAACTTTCCGGATTACAAAATATTACTGACAGGCAGCAAGCTCCAACATGCTTGCTCCGAAGGAAGACCGGATCAATAATAAGCTCATGTATTGCTGCCGGATGTGTCAATACAGTGAGGAAGCCGACTCAGCATGCATATTCCGAAACAATATCTACAACGTTATTGGAGAGACGGCGGGCGTGACACAGGATGTGGGCTCGGATCCTACGGTATGTTTGCCTGATTTTTGGTGTACTCTTTGCGGTCAGGAGATCGCGTGCAACCTGTATGATGGGGCGGATGACGGCGATTCGGACGCTGTTGATCTATACTCAAACGAAAGCGAAGAGCTGGATGACGATGAGGAAGAAGAAGAGTTTGGCGCCAGCGGTGAAGGAGGGTTGAAAGACATGGTTGAAGCATCAGCAGCGGATCGGGCGTCGCATGGCACAGAGCATGGTGACGGTAACAAGAACACTTTGCTGACATGACTACCTATAGCTGCCACGCTCGAATAAACGGTGCCCCAAGTGCCACGAGAACGAAGCGGTATTCTTTCAGTCTCAACAGCGGTCAGCGGAAACGGGCATGGTAAGACTACCCAGCGGTTGCTCCACATCACTTTCAGCACCAGTGCTGAGAATTCCCTGCTGCAGAAACTTTTCTACGTTTGCTGCAGTTGCGGTCACATCTTCCAGTAACTCGTTACGATGGTACAGTTGTTGATATGGGCATCGCGATGGTGTTGGGGGACTGTTGTATGATACCAAGGGCATTTTCGGCGTTCGAAGATAACTTCGAAGTCATTTCAATAAGGCATAGGGCTCTTTAGCACGGCTGTTTCATACGTGCATTGATGCTAGGGATAAGATTTTCGACCACTTCTTGTCTCGAAGTTCTGATCCCACGACTCCTGCGACAGTCGGATCAGCAAATCACCGTTGTGGTCTTCTTTGGACGTTGAGTAGGATGGAGCATATTGGTAGCCGAAGCCCGAAGCACAGACGAAGGCTTACCGTTTATCCTTGTCCCTATGGGCTCTCCATTCTTGCCTATCAGGGCACAAGCATTGTCGTCAAACTTAACAACCATGCCATCCTTCCTCTGAACCTTCTTGGCTGTCCGAACCACTATGGCATGCCTGATGTCTCCTCTTCGTACTTTGGCCGCAGCACCCATGCCCGGACCACCTGCGGGTGATGCGTCCCCCATCGTACGTGATTTTTGAACTACAACGATGATCCTGTCGCCTCCGCGTCCTTAGCATACTGAACAAACACCCGGAGCGATAGTAGTATACCGATTCGCGCATGTCGTTTCATTTTGATGTTTGCGATGCATTCCACAACAGTAGCTCCAGAATTGTCGATGCAGTTGAGCATCGTCTGTACGTGTCATCAGCCTGACCGGCCTTGAACAGGCGTCGAATGCAACACAGGCCGACCGAACCTTTAGCTGTATCATCGTGGCAACATGGAGAAGGATATCAAGATTTCCCAAGAATGCCTTGAGGAAATTCGGACGATGATTGGTGCAGCAACTGACGGAACTGAACCTTGAGAATGTAAATATCAAAGGGGGTTAGTGCAATTTCCATTTCCGGCTGTCGTTCCCAACTTCCGAAGGGGGAAATCTGAGCACCAAGACATCTGTCCTGTCTTGCTGGCAAGTATGTATGGCTTCATGACTATGAGAGAGGGGGTATTGATTGGTCCTGTTCACTCATTAGCTTCCTGACATGTCGTTTCCAGCTTTCTGTTTTTACACTGAACAAGCTGTGCGGTCCCTGCATTCTCTCCCTTTTCAGCCATGTTCAGCTACTCCTTCCTTACTTCCTCTCAACATTTACAACATAGCCGCGCCCTCCCTCTTTCCGGTCCAAGATTCTACCTTTCACCCAAACATTCTTAGCTAGCAATCTGCTCTTCGATGAGCTCTGCATCAATATGCCGAAACGAAAAGAGGTGGCTGTCCCTCCAAAAAAGCTCACTCTGTCGCAATTGGCGAGTTACGATGACATCTTGACTGACGCTCTCATTGACCACGTACGCTCCTTCTGACTTGTTCGTTCGAGGAAGTCCTGGCTAATCTCGCTCAGGTCTATTTCTGGACTACTATTCGCAAGAATAGGTCAAAGTACAATCTTACCCGAGGTATCTCTGAAGATAACGTTACGAACATTCTATTGCACCACGTTATCGTAGAAAAAGACGTGCCAAAGGCAGAGACGGCTTTGCTTCAATTGCCGGGGCTGCGGAAGTTCCATTCGGCGTTGAAGCCAGATAGAGAAAAGGAAGACTTTCGACGCCACATGCGAAAGTACATCAGTGTTTGGCTTCCTGAATGTCCCTTTGAGGTCTCGACAACCAATCGCTATACGATTGTGACGCAAGAGGCGGCCGTCACCGCTCGTCGAGAAATCAAAAAGGGCGAGACAGTGAAATACCTCGTGGGTAATCTTGTGGCGATGACACCAGAGGAGGAGAAAGACTTGGGTCTCACGAGGCGCGACTTCAGTATAGTAATGTCGAGCAGGAAGCGAACCCCTTCGATATTCCTAGGTCCAGCTCGTTTCGCTAACCACGATTGCAAAGCCAATGCTCGCTTAGTCACTTGCGGATCCGAGGGCATGCAAATCGTCGCCGCCCGGGAAATCGGCATCGGTGAGGAGATAACAGTCACATACGGAGATAATTATTTCGGTGAGGGCAACTGTGAATGTTTGTGCCTTACCTGCGAAAAGGCCGGGCGTGGGGCGTGGGCTGGGTCTGCGACAAGCGGTTTTGTAACTCCTCCACTGGTTGATGAAGTTGAAGCGTCCGGATTGTACGCCTTGCGCATGTCAACCAGAAAGCGCAGCCGGCTGAGTGAGATGTCCGAAACCCAGAGCTCGGCGCTGGAACACCGAAGTCCCCGCAGGTCGCAGAAAAGCGAAGCCTCAGAAAACCGGTCGACCTCGGTAGCTGAGCCTTCCAGAGACTTGCCGAGATTGGGGGGAAAGAGATCTCGGATGGAGGAAGAGCCGCTTCTTACCGACGGAAAATTTGGTACGAAATCCTCATGGAAGCGTCTAAGGTCCGCAGCTCCGCAGGCTCGCTCTTCGCATGAGACTCGGGGCTCTGAAAAAAGGGTGTCCGGTTCCTTGAAGGCTGAGTACACGGGGCCAGGCGCCTCTCTACTCTTAGGACTGCAAGACAATGACCAGCATCAGGCTCGCGAAACCTCAACTTACATGTCACCATTGGCCGATAATATATTCGATGAACTGAGCGCGGCTTTGAAGAGAAAGCCATTGAAAGCCAAAGCAGTGACTAAGCTGGAGGACTCTACAGGCTCCGGATGTAGAGCTAAATCCGTTGTGGATGATGGCAAGAGGTTGGAGCCAGTTCCCCCAACGCCAGATGGTGTGGACGGCTCAATGCGCGGTACGAGCCAATTAACAGGAACCCCGACTTCCTCCAGCGACCATGACTCCTTTTTTGACATTAGCAAGCCATCAATATCCAGTCCGGCCACTACACCCAGCGAGGATCTACCAGGTGCGAAGTCTAGAATGGTCTCGGAACGAAAGATCGATGACTCAGATGAGGAGCTATCCGATCTTGATCCGGAGGTCAAGCTTGACGATAGCACGATGACTATTACAGAGAAGACTCCCAAGTGCGGGAAAGCGTCTAAGGGCTCCAAGGTCTTGCCTACGATCGAGGTTGAGGACGTCTCATTACGGATTCCTGGTGATTACACGAGGACGCCGCTACTTCTTGGGGAAAAGTACAGTCGCTGGGTCGATTGTCGGACCTGTTCAGGGTGCTGGGTGCAGCCAAACGGCTACCAGACGCGCAAAGAATGTCCCAGATGTGAGCGGCACAGCAAATTGTACGGCTACCAATGGCCCAAGACGGATAAGCAAGGTAAAGAGGATGATGAAGAGCGAGTGATGGATCACCGCACCGTACATCGCTTTATAAACTTCCAGGAGGAGCGTCTTTTGGTGAAGAGAGGAAAAGGAGTCAACCGGGCTAGGTCAAAGTCCAGTGGTGCAACATCGCGTACAGACAGCGCCCCGGCGGACGTTGACAACAGGCCACTGTCCAGGTTACGAGGGTGTCGAAGGAGTGGGAGAGGATCTCAGTTGAAATCTGAAGATTAGCTGGTATCATGGTGAAGAGGATCGTTATGGCGCATTCGGACAAGAAATGACAGCATGGTTGGGTAGGTCTGGCATAGCATTAAAGATACCCGGCTTGTATAGGGCGTTGAGGTTTGCAATGGAGCAGGGTACCAGAATCCAAGCAGAGTCTACAGTATCTTTCGACATGTCGGTGTAGACAATGTTGAATCTTGGTATCATACGTAGGTGTTTATATTAGATGTGATTCCGATCTTGCTGCCTCTAGCGATATGTTCTATGCAAGTTCTACGATTCGACTGTAGGATTTCATGCGTGGATGTACATTTACTCTCGAAACCGGTGCCTAAAGCGAACAGCATTACAATTGGCATCCAAGCGCCGTTCGTTCTCTATCGGATCCCCTGTGCTTGCTCGTGAAATGGCAACCACCACGGTCAATCCTCCTCGGGATCCAAATACTCTATCAAACTACAACAACTTCCTTACCCAGCACACGGTCGTCAACTTCGAAGTCGACTTTAACAAACGAACGCTCAATGGAAAGGTAATCCTTACGCTCATCTCAATCAGTGACTCGGAGACAAAAGACATCCTCCTTGATACAAGCCATCTGGATGTGAAAAATGTCAGTCTCAAAGACAATAGTCTCCTTGCGAATTGGCAGCTTCTTCCACGCTTCGAGCCATACGGGAGTGTTCTGAAGATCTCACTGGAGAAAGAAGCCGAGAAAGGCCAATCGTTCGAAATTGATATCCAGGTCCAGACAACGGACAAATGTACTGCTTTACAGTGGTTGACACCTGCCCAAACATC
>QQTW01003113.1_pt1 | contig 12197 bp, 13 predicted proteins | sample 1904831 | NCBI WGS metagenome assembly QQTW01 (sample SAMN09435610, study PRJNA476489) | Subsurface metagenome, whole genome shotgun sequencing project. | reverse complement strand
ATGGGGTTGGCACCGGCAGCTACGTTTTTGAGGCCTTCAGTAATGATGGCTTGTGCCAGCACCGTGGCAGTGGTTGTACCATCACCGGCAATGTCGGCGGTTTTGGAAGCCACTTCCTTCACCATCTGTGCGCCCATGTTCTCAATGGCGTCTTCCAGCTCAATTTCCTTGGCAACGGTTACACCATCTTTGGTAACGGCGGGTGAACCGAATTTCTTTTCAATAACCACGTTGCGACCTTTGGGACCGAGGGTTACTTTAACGGCGTTGGCGAGTACGTCAACGCCTTTCTTCATTTTATTACGGGCATCCGTTTCAAAAAACAGTTGTTTAGCCATAGTAGAGATTTTAGATTTAAGTACTTTGTATGTAGACTGCCCGGCTTTGTTCTTTTACCTGTGGTCGGCCTTGCAATCTGTTTTGATAATTGTAGTGTGTTTGGTTCTGTCTTAGTACTAAAATCTTAGTACTAAATACTGCCCCTACACTATTGCGAGGATGTCGCTTTCCCGCATGATGAGGTAGTCGTCGCCTTCGATGGCGATTTCGGTGCCGGCGTATTTGCCGTACAATACGGTATCGCCTTCTTTTACGGTTACCGGTTCATCCTTCTTGCCGGGGCCGGCAGCAATAACGGTTCCGCGTTGGGGTTTCTCTTTAGCGGTGTCGGGGATGATAATGCCACCAGCCGTCTTCTCTTCCGCAGCGGCGGGTTTCACAATCACCCGGTCGTGTAGCGGCGTGACATTGACTTTGTTAGCCATTGTTTATCTTTTTTTGGTTTACGAGGTTTAAAAATTTGCTCTAACCGCCGTTGCCAAAGCTATTGCAGTTGAAGCGGGCAAAGGTAAGCGAACGCCGTGCCGTGCGGGGTTCAACGGTAAAAATTTCAGTAAGGCCGACCGTATTGGCTGTTTTACCGGCACAACTCAACCAATTATTGTTTTAGGAAATGTCAAAATTTCACGCTCTCGCCCACTTTCGGCGAAAGCGGGCGGCCGCTCGTACCCTGTTCGGCTATTTTCGCCGCCGCTTTTTTATAACCGATTATGGACGTTGTGGTGAAACTGTTGAATAAAGAAATTACCGCCTGGATGCAGGCTTTCAGAAGCGCCGATTTCCGAAAGAAGTTCTGGCTGGCCGTTATCAGCGTGACAATCTGCCTCACCATCTTGCCCTTCTTCTTCCAGATTATACAACGGCGGCAAGGAGCGGTATTGAGTGATGCGGTGCTCGACATGTTGCCGGCGGCCGATATGTCCTTTCCCATATTTACGATGGTATGGTTGATGGCAGGGCTGATGTTGGTGCGCTCTTTCCAGAACCCACGATTTATGTTGCTGGCATTCTTCTCATTCACCATTTTCCTCTGCAGCCGGTTCATCACCATTTCGTTGTTACCGCTGGAGCCACCGCCGGGTTTGATTCCCTTGGTTGACCCACTCACTAATTCTTTTTATGGCAAGGACTTCATTACCAAAGACCTTTTCTATTCAGGCCATACCGGGTCGCAGTTTTTGTTTTATTTCTGCCTGCAAAAGCGCCGCGATAAGCAGTTTGCCTTGTTGAGCGGCATTGCCATTGGTGTGTTGGTACTGTTGCAACACGTTCATTACACGATAGATGTAGTGGCTGCTCCTATCTTTGCCTTCCTGTGCTATTTCATCGCTAAAAAACTGGTATCGGACTAATAAGGGTTCAGCAAGGTGAGGTTGAGATGTTTCTTTATCCGTTTTTAAACGAACCTTCACTATAAAACCATATTCAGTTAACATAGCAAACCTTATAACCATGAAGAAGTTAACTGTTCCTTACTACGAGCTGGGAACCAAGCTGACGGCCGAACAGAAGGATATTTTCGACAGGCAGGGCGCCATCATCTTCCGCAATTTCATTACCAAGGAAAAGGTAGCCGATATAATTGCCGAAACCCAACGCATAGAAAGGGAATGGTTAGATGCCGGCCATGATAAAATGAACGGTATTCCGCTGAAGTTTGGCAAGGATGCCAACGGCGAAAAGTGCATTCAGCGGCTTTGCTTCCTCTCGCAGCACAGCCAGGTATTAAAAGAACTCTTAGCTGATAAACGTCTACAATCTTTAGTTGAGCTGGTGCATCCATTCGAAGGCCGCATCGGCGAAAACGAAAAAGACGGCCTTGTGTTGAACAATTACGTTCGTACCGAGGAAAGCGCCTTTTCGCAAATGGGCTGGCATACCGATAGCCCCCGCGATTTGTTCCTTGGACAGCGCATCATGCCGATGTTGAATGTGGGCATTCACCTTGATACGGTTCCGTTTGAAAATGGTGGCCTGAGGGTTTTGCCCGGCACCCATAAACAAGGCATGCTTCGTCTCCTTTTCGGCAAAAAATACTTCATTGACCACAAGCCCGACCGCCGCGAGGTTGGCTTCGACATTAACGCCGGCGACCTAACTGTACACGATGGCCGCCTATGGCACCGCGTTCAAAAATCACCGTTCATTGGCGAAAAGAGCCGCCGCCGCGTGATGTATGTACCCGTGGTTACAGGCAAATACCAGCCGAAGGATAAGAATAGCAAAACGCCGTTCTACCACCGCCTGGCCTCTACCGTTCAGAACTAATTTCACTCCATGCCATTTGCTTTAGTCACCGGTGCCAGTAAAGGCATCGGTAAAGCCATCGCCCTTGAGCTTGCCGCCAAGGGCTTTGATTTATTATTAGTTGCCCGCAGCGAGGAACAACTTAAAGAGGTCAAGAATGAGATTGAGGCTAAGCATCGAAGGGCCGAGTATCTGGTGCTTGACTTATCTACCCCTAATGCTGCGCAACAAGTGTTTGATTGGACGAAGCAAAATGGCTTTGCGGTTTCTGCCCTGGTGAACAATGCCGGCTATGGCATGAGTGGTTCGTTTGAAAGTTATCCGCTGGATCAGCATCTCAATATGCTCAACCTCAACTGCGCTGTGCTGGTGCAGTTGTGTTATCTCTTCCTTCCCGAGTTAAAAAAGCAACCCCAGGCTTATATCCTCAACATTGCGTCATCGGCGGCTTATCAACCTGTTCCCTACTTGAGCTTGTATGCGGCATCAAAAGCCTTGGTGCTTCGCTTCTCCCGTGGGTTGCGGTATGAATTGCGCAAAGGACCAGTAAGTGTAACCTGCGTTTGTCCGGGTGTAACGGATACTGGTTTTAATGCCCGCGCCAAAGTGGGGCCTAAAGCTTTGAAGACCGCCCAAAAAGTAATGATGACCTCCGAAGCAGTGGGCAAGGCCGCCGTGGATGCCATGCTGGCCAAACGAAAAGAGGTGCTGATTGGCGCCATCAATAAATTGGGCGGCTTTGCTGCCTGGTTGTTGCCGCAGGCTGTGCTGGAAAAAGGCGCCGGTAATATTTATGAGTGAGATTGGGAGCAAGCAGGCACCCAGCGTTTTTTGCAGTGGCGTAGCCCGCTATTCGCTTGTACTCCTCACGCCAACACACACTATCCAACGCTTCGTTGCGGGGTACCGCTTCTATCCGGGCTAATCAACTGGCGTAGGTATTGCGCCCTTTCAGGGCTTTGGAAATCCAGTGGCGTTAATTATCCACCTTTTGAACGAAGTGTAGCCATGAGTGGTTAAAAGAAAGGAAACGAGGCATGGGCTCCTCCATCGCTATCAAAAGCAATTCATCAACGGCGTCCTTTATCTTCAAAATTTCAAATCAGCTAATCTTCAAATCACTTTCTTGTCTTTTCCTCAAACAACCCTTCGTACAACGGGCTTTCGGTTTTCTTCCATTTATCCCAAAACGTAAAGTACAAGCCATAGTTATACTTAAACTGCTTGTGGTGCAGGGAGTGGTGCGTGGCGCCAATCAACCATCTGCCCAACACATTTTTGTGAAAGCCCTTCGGATACACTTCAATATCTAAATGGTTGATGACGGAGCTAAACGTCATAATGGTGAGGTGAATGACCAGCACATGTAATTGCATGGGCATGAGCAACAACAACGCCGGTAGAAACAAGGCTTGCAATACACCTTCTAACGGATGAAAAGAGAAGGCCGTCCACGGCGAAGTGATGTTGCTGTCGTGGTGCACCTTGTGAACAACGCGAAAAATTTTAGGGTTGTGCATCCACCGGTGCAGCCAGTAGTAATAGGTTTCATGGGCCAACAAGGCAATCCCTAAACTCACCGGCATCCACCATAATGGATATTCATTTACATCAACATAAATCTTCGTCCACCCTTTTTGCCAAAGCAGGGCCATTGATGCACCAGTGATGGCGAAGATGAAGGCGGTTATCATACTCCACTGCACCTCTTTCCTGAATTGTCCGGGCTTGTAGTCACGGGCATTAATCTTTCGTGATTGCCACCGCTCCTTCCGCCATTTATGAAACACACCGAAGAAAATGCCCGCTATCAGAAAGTAACGGCCTATCACCACGGCAAACACCACCGCCGTGGCCACGGCAAACCAAAGTGGCTGTGATAAATCGGGGAGTTCCATCATAAATCAAAATCTTTCAAACCTCGGTTTCGTGTTACTCGTTCCACTGTAGCGGAATCTTTATTAATCGTAGCAAGTCCCTCTATCGCTCCTGCCATAAATGGTTGGGCAATGGAAGTGCTGCAATCAATTGCTGCTTTGCTATGCTTGTAAAACGACTTGTGCAAGTCAGCAAATACTCCGCCGCAACTTCATTCGAAACTCGAAATTAACCACTGGATGCAAGAGCCACCACGTTAAAACCACTTACTGCGCAGCATCATTCGCCGGGAGTTTGATGCCGTAAGTTTTGCCGCCACTCACCGTTAGCGACCGGCCGCGAATCCATGGATTCATTACTCGAAGCAATTTGTAGTTACTGCCATTGGCAATAGCCCACGACGACAGGTTTGGAATGGATGAAGTAACCGTAACTACCCGGTGCGGCGGGTCGCTGTATAATTCATCTGCCGAAAGGCGATAACCCATGGCTTCAGCATTGGAGAGAATATGCTTAAAGGCAAGAATGCGAAAGATGTAGCGGTTTGTTTCCTCCGGCAGATGCAAGTCGTAATAGTTCATTGTTTGCTGAAAGGTTGCCTGGCCATTGTAGCCGCCTTGTCCGCAGTTGTAGGAAGCTGCGGCACCCGTCCATGTACCAAACTTGGCGTAGGCCTGTTTTAAGTATTGGCAAGCTGCGTCGGTAGAGCGTTCAATATCCATGCGGCGGTCAACCTGGCTGCTTACCTCCAACCCATAACCCGGCGCCGTGCCCGGCATGAATTGCCAGAAGCCAGTGGCGCCAACACGAGAAACCGCACCCGCCAACAAGTTACTTTCGGCAATGCACAAGTACTTGAAATCATCAGGCACACCATTAGCCGCAAGACGCTGCGAGATAACCGGAAAGTATCGGTTGGATAGCTTCAATAAATAGATGACGCTTGCATGGTTGTACGAGTTGAAAAGCAGTTCCCGGTCCAGCCGTTCCCGCACTTCCCATCTTTTTAGCGGCACTGCCTCACCCGCAAAGGATAAGGAATCAGGCAACGCAGGCGACCGCCACTCTTGCCGTGCTTCATTTACTACCGGACGGCTTTGCGCATTGCCGTTCAAGCCAAACCGCAGCAGCAGCAACAGGCATAACGATAGTCCACAAAACGCCGTAACAATCTTATCCGTCTTCTGCATGGCAACACTTTAAGCCGCTATTGCTTCAAAAAAAGTGCCCCCGCCTTTCGCCAATGGTTTGCAAAAGCATTTTGATGAAAGGTGGCCTTTAACAAGAACTTGTTTTGCAAGCACGGCCCTGGCATCTTTTTCCATTACGGAAAGCAAATTGAAGTACCATGAAAAAAATCCTTACACTTTTAATTGCTACAGGAGCAGTGCTCGCTGTACAAGCGCAAAGCCGAGATGAAGCCCGCCGTGTTATTCTTGGTGATGGCAGTGGTAACGGTAAGACTTATCCTTCTAATGGTGGCCGCGATGTTATACTTGGCGGCGGTAATGGAGGCGGTAACAATTACCCTACCTATCCGGCCAACAACGACCGCCAGTACCAGGTTGATCAGGTAAACCGCGAGTACGATGGAAAGGTTCAATCCATTCGTAATAACGCTTACTTAAGCGGGGAAGAAAAACAACGGGCTATTCAACAACTCGAACGCGACCGCCAGCGCCGCCTACGGCAGATCAATGCGCAGTACAACAATGGTGGTTACAACAACGGTAACGACAATTGTAACAACGGCAATAACGGCCAACACAATGGCTGGAGCAAGAAAGCCAAGAACAAGAATTGGAAAAAGGGGAAGCGGGATAGGGATTAGCGAGTAGCAAGTAGATAGTAGCGAGTAGCCTTCTGTGCAGTCTTTATTGAAAAAACACAACCCTTTCGATAGTCGAAAGGGTTGTTTGCTATAAATAATCTTCAACTTGTACGACACTACTTACTACTCGCTACTATCTACTTGCCACTCGCTACTACTGCATGGTAAAGCCTTCTAAAAACTTGGTGTTGAAATCGCCGGAGCGGAAGCGTTCATCCTTCATCAATTGCAGGTGAAAGGGAATGGTTGTTTTCACACCTTCAATCACGTATTCGCTCAAGGCACGGTACATGGTGGCAATGGCTTCGTTGCGGGTTTGCGCTACAGTAATCAGCTTGCCAATCATGCTATCGTAATAGGGCGGAATAACGTAGCCGGCGTAAGCATGACTATCTACCCGTACGCCGTGGCCGCCGGGTTGGTGCAACACGGTAATTTTTCCGGGCGAAGGACGAAAATCGTTATATGGGTCTTCGGCGTTGATGCGGCATTCGATGGCGTGCAGTTGCGGGATATAATCACGACCAGAAATCTTCTCGCCCATCGCAATCTTTAGCTGCTCCTTAATTAAGTCATGGTTGATGACTTCCTCCGTCACACAATGCTCCACCTGTATGCGGGTGTTCATCTCCATGAAATAAAAATTGCGGTGCTTGTCCACCAAAAATTCAATGGTGCCAACGCTTTCGTAATTGATGGCCGATGCCGCCTTCTTTGCCGCTTCGCCCATTTTGTAACGGAGTTCATCGGTCATAAATGGCGATGGCGATTCCTCCACCAACTTCTGGTGACGGCGCTGGATGGAGCAATCGCGTTCGCCCAAATGGCAGACTGTACCAAACTGGTCGCCGGCTATTTGTATTTCGATGTGGCGGGGTTCCTCCACAAATTTTTCCATGTACACACCATCATTCTTGAAGGCAGCGGCGGCTTCGGCTTTGGCGGTGCTGTAAGCCCGTTCCATTTCGCCATCTTCCCAAACAATGCGCATGCCCTTACCGCCACCACCGGCGGTAGCCTTCAATATCACGGGGTAACCCATTTCTTTGGCTATGCCCTTGGCTTGTTCAACGCTATCCAGCAAACCCGCACTACCCGGAATCACCGGCACGCCGGCTTTTATCATGGTTTCCTTGGCCGTGATTTTATCGCCCATGCTACTGATCATCTCCGGCGTGGGCCCAATGAACTTGATGCCGTGGTCGGCACAGATACCGGAGAACTTGGCGTTCTCCGCCAGGAAACCGTAACCGGGGTGGATGGCATCGGCATTGGTGATTTCGCAGGCCGACATCAGATGCGGAATGTTAAGGTAGGAGTCGCTGCTTTGCGGCTTGCCGATGCACACGGCTTCGTCGGCAAACTTTACGTGCAGGCTGTCGCGGTCGGCGGTGGAATAAACAGCAACAGTTTTGATGCCCATCTCGCGACAGGTACGAATCACACGCAAGGCAATCTCGCCTCTATTGGCGATAAGGACTTTTTTAAACACGGGAATGATTTGATGATTTGGGAATTTGATGATTTGAAGATGAACGGCAATCTTCCGTTTGTGGGCAGATGATTTGAAGCGCCACAATTTTCAAATCTTCAAATCATCTCATCATCAAATCAGCTTGGCTCTACTAAGAAAAGCGGCTGGTCGTACTCCACCGGCGAAGAATCCTCCACCAACACCTTCACCACCTTGCCTGACACTTCGCTTTCAATTTCATTGAACAGTTTCATGGCCTCGATAATGCACACGACTTTACCGGTTGACACCTCATCGCCCACTTCCAAAAAGTTGGGTTTGTCGGGCGATGGCCGGCGATAGAACGTACCAATCATCGGGCTTTTGATAGTAATCAGATTGCCGTTGTCGGCTGGCTTAACAGGTACCTGCGGCGATGCCGGTTGTGCTGCGGCTTGTGGCTGTCCTAATGCCATTGGTTGTTGTTGGCTAAACTGCGAAAACGACTGCGGCGCCTGTGGCCAAGCCTGCATTTGCGGCGCTACATCTTCTTTTTGCCGTATGGTTATTTCGAAGTCGTTTTCCTTAATCGTTACCTCACCAATCTGGCTTTTGTTGACCATCTTGATCAACTCCTGAATTTGCTTAAAATCCATGCTTATGAATTTAATGGGGTTGTGGGTTTAACCGGGCGGCTAAGATAAGTTAGAAGGCAGGAAGAGAACGATGCAAGGCTAAGATTGAGATTGGGGTTATGCAAGAGGCCAACCACTGTTGTAAAAAGCGAGAGAGCCCTTGCAGACTCTCTCGCTTTACCTCAATCTTAATCTTATTATTCCTTCACCCGCTCTACATATTCACCGCTCTTGGTGTTCACCCGAATCAATTCGCCTTCGTTTACAAACAAGGGCACCATCACGGTAGCGCCGGTTTCAACAGTGGCCGGCTTTAAGGTGCGGGTAGCGGTATCGCCACGCATGCCAGGCTCGCTGTAAGTTACCCTCACTACTACTTTTTCAGGCAGCTCCACCGTCATCGGTTGCTCTGTCTCGGTATTGAATAGAACAGATACCGGGTCGCCATCGCGCAAAAAAGCCGGCGCATCAATCAGGGTCTCGGCAACTGCCACCTGCTCAAAGGTTTCATTGTCCATGAAGTTGTAGCCGGTATCATCCTTATACAAAAACTGGTACTCCTTGCGCTCCACCCGAACGGGGTAGATGCTGTCGCCGCTGTTCCAGGTTTTTTCAATGGAACGGTTATTGTCCACACCCGTCAGCTTGGCCCACACTTTGGCTGCCGCACGAGCGGTTTTGTTTTCGCCGAATTCAACAACCTTGTACAGGCTGCCATCGAGCTTGATGATAAGGCCGCGGCTTATATCGGAAGTGCTTGCCATGAAGATTTTTTTAGAGGCGGCAAATGTAGGGAATGGAGAGAGGTATTGGGTTATTGGGTTATTGGGTTATTGGGTTATTCGGGCATCATCCGAAGGTGAGTTGCGCTTATCACCACAAGAGGTGCGCCGAGGATACACGCAACGCCAAAAGCCTTACTCCACAATCCCGTTCTTAATGGCGAACATCACTAAACCGGCGGCGTTGCGCACACCCACTTTATCAATCAGCTTAGTGCGATGGCCCTCCACGGTACGGGCACTGATGAAGAGTTGCTTGCCGATTTCCGGCGCCGTTTTCTCTTCGCAAATCAGCTTCAGCACTTCCAGTTCCCGTTCGGAAAATCCAGTGTTTTGGTTGAAGGAAGGTTTGATGTTGCCTTTAAGAATCAGCTTCTTCAGTAAGGCCTTGTTCACCACATCGTTGAAGTAATAACCGCTTTCGTGTACGGCGTAGATGGCCCTGCGAATCTCATCGGAATCGGTGTTCTTCAGCAGGTAGCCGTTGGCGCCATTTTCCATCAGGTGAATCATGAACTTATCATCCTCATACATTGTAACCACCAACACCTTGATGGCCGGAAATTTTTTGCGCACTTCCTTGGCGCCCGCCGGTTGTTACTGTTGGTCATTAGCAAGCTCGTGCTCATTATCAGTCAGGTTTGCTGTTTTATCTATTACGATACCCAGGTCTTTCGTTGATTCGTACCCTTTCCCCAAGTCCCCCCGCTCAATCTCATTCTCAACCTTAGCCTTTCCTTTCCTTAACCCCAATCTCCGTCTCAACCTTTCTCTCTACACTGCCAGCCGGTATATTCGCTTCATGAGCTTTATTAAGGTTGGCACCAACTTCAATATTGACATTGAGTTTACCGCGCCATCGTTCGGCCGCCGCCTGGGTGCATGGGCCATTGATGTAGTGGTGTTGGTTATCTACATGATGCTTGCCGCGGAAATTTTGGAGGCTTTTGAGCGTTCAATCAACTCCGACGACGGCGGCTGGTGGACCTTGCAAGCCATTAAGCTCACCCTCTTCTTACCCTTTATTCTTTACCATTTGGCGCTGGAAGTTTTAGTGAACGGACAAAGCGTTGGTAAAATGGCCGCAGGCATTAAAGTGGTGAGCGAGAACGGCGGCCGCCCATCGTTGGGGCAATACATCATCCGCTGGCTTATTCGTACGTCCGATTATATGCTGCTGATAATTATTGTGGTGATGATCATCACCAGTGCGTATGGTTTTGTGCTTTCCTCGGAAATGTATTGGGCACTTGCGCTCGCCTTTGGGCTTTTGGTAACCGATTTGGTGTTGGTGAACACCCGCAAGCAGCAACGTCTGGGCGACATCTTGGCCCACACCGTCCTTATTCGCACCAAGCAAAAAGAGCGCATTACCGATACAGTGTTTTTAGAAGTTGAAGACACGTACGTGCCGCAATTCCCGCAGATTATGCAGTTAAGCGATAGGGATATGAACTCGCTGAAAAGCATTTTGGATACCGTGCGCAAGCACCGCGACTTCAACATGGCAGCTATGGCCGCAGAGAAAATAAAGGCGCACCTAAAGATTGAAACCTACATGGAGCCAGAAGAATTTTTAGCGGTACTGCTGAAGGATTATAATTACCTATCGGCCAATTAATACTTTAAGTGCCACCAATGCCATGCCCAAGTGGCTGCAATTAGCACAACCGCTATTAATAACAAGATTGTGCAATGCCGAAAAAAGGCAATGAGTGAATTGAATGATTGATGCAAAGTCATTTGGTCGTTTGTAGATAAGGCCTTTTTCACCCGCTTAGCGAAGCGGTACGCATAAACGAAAGCAAAGCCAGGAATGACTATTACTGGTATAGCCACCATTAAAGTCGGCACTAAATGGTTTGCAGAGGTGACTGAGACGTGCGTGATGATGGCCACGGAGTAAACGAATCTCCCAACTATAGCCAGGAGTAAAACAGCACCGGCAATGGCAAACAGTTTTGCCCAATATGCAGCATGCGAAAGCATGCGCTTAGTGGCATCATCCACAACCAATGAAAACAGCGGCGAAGGTTCTCGCATGATTCTTCAAACTATTCAAACACAACAGCACAATCAACGGCCCATAAAAGCAAGCCCCGCAATACCTACCAGCAACCCAATAACCATAAACGCCAACCCAATAATGGTAAGGATGCCAATAAAGCGAAAACAAGCTTTAAGGTTCTGCCCAGCCGTGATTAATCGTTCATTGTCGTTGGCGGCCAATGCTGTCCGCATGGCATTGGCGAAACGCAAAAGGTAGAGAAGTGGAAAGAAGTAAACGGCCGCAAAAAAGAGGTAAGTGATGCCCGTGGTAACCCCAAACACCCCGCTTGTGGCGGTTGTGCCTGTGGTTTCAAAGGCACTCATGGTTCGGCTAATGGTAAAAGCGAATACAATACCGAACACCACCAACAAACCCAAGCTTATAAATCCAACAATGGCAAGAAAGCGGGCCCACTTAGCTGCTTCCGAGAAGTGCGACTTGGCGACAGGGTCAATAGACAGGGAAAAGATGGATCGCTCATTTTCCATTTGTTGTCGATTTTGGTTTTTGAAGTTAGAGGTGAGACTAATAACGGTTATAGAAAAATATTTTTTCCAACCTAAATAAAGCAGTTGGCATTGAAGAACACCTTACTGCTTACCGCCTACTGCACACTGCCTACTTCCCTAATACGCTCTTGCAAAAAGCACCCGTTGGGTTGATGGCTTACCGGTTAAAATGCACTTTCCTTCTTCCTGTTTATTGTTCAGCGGAATGCACCGAATGGTGGCCTTGGTTTTGTCCTTGATGGCTTCTTCGGTTTCAGTTGTGCCATCCCAATGGGCGGAGAGGAAACCCGGTTGCTCATCCAATAGGCGTACAAATTCATCCCAATCATTTACCTCGCGGGTGTTGTTCTCCCGAAATTGTAAGGCACGGTTATACAGGTTTTGCTGAATCTCTTCCAACAAATTCTTGACATGCTCTGCCAAGCCATCTAACGCCACCGATGCTTTTTGCAAGAGCGTATTAGGGAAGTAGG
>QQTW01003112.1_pt1 | contig 12199 bp, 11 predicted proteins | sample 1904831 | NCBI WGS metagenome assembly QQTW01 (sample SAMN09435610, study PRJNA476489) | Subsurface metagenome, whole genome shotgun sequencing project. | reverse complement strand
CCACATTCCCAAAAATCGCAGCGACTGGGGAAATTCTCTGCTTTCTGCACGCCGACACCTCTGTACCAGATGACCTAGTAGCAGTACTCAAGCAGACTTTAGCAGACAAGACTGTTGCTGGTGGAGGTTTTATTTCCCTAATGGCAGGACCTCAAACAACAAGGTGGGGAGTGTCGCTGCACAACTACATCAAGACTTACTATGCTCCGCTAATTTTCCGTCCTCACCTATTTTTTAAGGGACTACGCTTGTTGTTTGGCGACCAGGTAATATTCTGTCGTCGCAGCGATTTTTGGGAATGTGGGGGCTTTGATGCCGCCCTTCCGATCATGGAGGAGGCTGATCTGTGCCTCAAGCTTGTAAGAAAGGGGCGGATTCGTTTGGTGAATCGCGTTGTCCAAAGCTCTGACCGTCGTGTAGTGCGCTGGGGCTCCCTCAAAGCTACAGCTTTATATATTTACATAGGCTTTTTGTGGGGTTTTGGTGCCTCGCCAACCTATCTTAAGCAGTTCTATCAGGATATTCGCTGACTCAAGAAGAGGCAGGAGAGCAGGGAGGCAGGGGGGCAGGGGGGCAAGGGAGAAATCTATGGATGAATATCACTCTTCTTCAAGTCATGACGTTTCATACCGAGATGCGAGCAATCTCAGCACAAATTTTTCTGGACCTCTATAAATAAATTCACAGGCGTTACTACCAAATGTCAGGGGATGTGCGTAACTCTTTCTCCCCTGCTCCCCTGCTCCCCCACTCCCCACACCCTAATCTCTAGGATGACTAGGTAACTGAACAGTAAAGGTAGTCCACCCCCCCGGAGCTTTCCACAAAAATGGTTCCCTGTAGTTGCTCAACTAGCTTCTGCACAAGGGCTAGCCCCAACCCAGTGCCTCCTTGTTTCCAGGCATCAAGGTTAGGGACGCGATAGAATTTATCAAAGATTCGTGGCAACTCCTCTGCTGGAATCTCCACTGGATTACTAATAGAAAATACAGTTGCTGCCGTAATTGAATCATAGCAAACGTTCAACTTAATCTCAGCACTGTCAGGACTGTATTTGCAGGCATTGTTGAGCAGTTCTGTCAAGATCCGTTTTAGGCTGGCGTAGTCTGAGAACAACTTCGGGAGATCAGGGGATAGATTAAGTTGAAGAGTTTGGTGATGTTGTTGAATACTGACTCGCAAGGGCTCAATTATGATAGGCAACCAAGCTTGTAGGTTTATCGACTCGACAAACCCACCGCTGTAAGATAAATTTTCCAGCCGCTGCAAGTCTAGTAGGTCATTAATCAATGAAATTTCACGGTTGCACTCAGCTTGTAAAATCTCCAGATAGTGCTGAACTTGTTCATTTAACTCACCCGAAACTTTTAGCATTTGAATCGCCATCTTCATGTTCGCTACAGGAGTTCGCAATTCATGAGAAATTGTACTGAGAAAGTCATCTTTGAGTTGATTGAGCTTCTCCAGTTCCTGCACTTGGGCAAGTGATGCTTGATAAAGTCGGGCTTGACGAATGGCGATCGTACATTGATTCGCCACCTGCTGCACCAGCCGAATCTCTAATTCGCTAAAGTTGTGTTTAACTGAATTGATTAACCACAAGTCACCCAGCACTTCTAAACCATTCAAAATCGGACAGGCTAGTATTGCCACATGACCGCGCTCAGGGTTGGGGAAGAGCGAACAAAGTTGGAAATGCTGCCCATCGATCAGCTGGTTGTAAATTTCTGGATATTTTGCCATTTGGATGGCTCGATGTCGATATGCTGGTATATCTGTTATGTACTCGTAGCGGATAGTGGAAGTGCCTTTTGTGAGATCGTACTGAGCAGTATTACAGCCCTTAAGACCGAGACCGAGAGTCAGTTCTTGCACAGTGGTTTGCAAGATCTGGCCTTCATCAAGACCGTCACGCACCTTGTCGGTGATGCGTTTGAGCATCGCTTCAAAATCGAGAGCTTGTTGCAACTGCAATGTACGCTTTTGAACAAGGCTTTCAAGGTTGACGTTAATCTGCTGTAAAGCCTCCTCCGCCTGCTTGCGTTTGCTGATGTCCTGGACATGAATAGCGCGATAGGGTAGGCTCCCATCCTTGGGGTTCACCAATATTACATTTTTAAGTACAGGGAAAATGCTTCCATCCTTGCGAATGTGATTCGACTCAAGGGTAAAATTAGCTTGCTCGTTCACAATCCGAATATACTCTGCCAGGTCCTCGCCGCATTCAGGAGCAATCAAATCAACACTGGATCTACCAACCAGTTCTTCCAAGCTGTAACTGTGCATTTGGGCAAAGGCAGGGTTCATGATCTCTAGTGTTGCCCCATCTGCACTTTCAATAGCTATTCCCCATTGCGTGTACTCAAAAATGGTTGCCCATTTCTGGAGCGCCGACTCGGTTTGCTTACGCTTTGTTATGTCTCGCATACATATGTGCAAGGCGAGCAGCTTGCCTGGTTGGTTGTGGGCAACATCTAGCGTTAGGGCAGCGTCAAAAGAGTTACCGTGACGTGGTTGCATGCGAAATTCCCACTCCTGCACTCCGTCTTCTTGGCGCAATCTAGTCAACTTGGAATGAAATGCTAGACGCTCTGCCTGAGCAACGAAGGTACCCAGTGGTTTGCTCTGCAAGAATTGCTGGGAAACATTAAGCATCTTGGCGGAGGCGCGGTTGGCTTCGAGAATTGTTCCGCTTAAATCAGTTAGTAAGTAGCCGTCAGGCGCGAACTCAAACAAGTCCTGATAGCGCTGGCGCTCCGCTTCTGCCGTTTGACTAGCAACAGCCAACTCATCATTCTGCTGGTGCAGTTCTAACTCGACTAACGACATCTCTTCCAACGCAGCGTGGAGTTCGTCGAAAGCTGCTGTCAACTGCTCCTGTTGAGATAGAGGTGATCCTCCAGCCCTTTGTAGCAGATCCGTGAAGCGCGATCGCAATTCCTCTATTTTCTGATTAAAACCGTCTACGTTCATCTACAAAAGTCACTTAGGCTACGAAGCCTATCACATTGTCTAGAAAACATACTTCGCTCCTTGCTTCAAAGCCCGGAGAAGTGCATCCGCTTTACTCGGTTGCGTCCCTCTGCTGTAGCACTACTTAGCAGAAACTAAGTGTGTTAGTCCGAGTTTCTACCAAGTTGCACATGTAAAACCTGATATAAATGCGCAAAATATACTTTATTCTAAAATACTCCTTATATTAGAACAAAAGACAGACCGACTGGCACATAGTACAATTACGGCTTTATTGCCGTCTTGTAGCTACAACTATGATTAACACTGAGATCAAGGAATGTACATATACGTAGCCAGCCAATACTGCGCTCATGTTAGCGCCTGTATGTTGTTGGATCAAGTAGACGTAACTTACAGGCGAGTTTGCTGAGGAGTGTGTGTAATGAAGAAGCTTTACTTCTTAGTCCCTGGGACAGGTGGTCCATTTGCCTGTGGTGGTCTCTGGGCAGAGTTAAAAACCCTTAATCTTGCTAAACAGGTCTGTAGTGCTGATGTCGTGACTTACCGTCAACGGGAAAAAGGCACGCTTTTCATAGATGACCTGCTGAAAGAGAAAAACTTGGATGATGTCATTTTCGTTATTAGTTGGGGATTTGATGTTGCCAAACTTGCTACCAAACTAAAGCCCTACAATGTTATTTACCATGCTCATAGTGCAGGGTATCAATTTAGGCTACCTTCGAGTATTCCTATCATTACTGTCAGCCGAAATACAATGGGATATTGGGGGCAAAAATCACCAAATTCACTCATTTATTATTTGCCCAATCACATTTCTGATGAATTTCGGAACTTGAGCCTTGAGCGAGATATTGATATTTTAGTCCAGACCAGAAAATCATCTGAGTATTTAATTAAGGAATTAGTTCCCGCCTTACAAGAGCGGTGTAAGGTAATTGTCATTGATTCTTACGTAGATGACCTAGTAAGGCTCTTCAATCGGACTAAGGTTTATCTCTATGACTCCGCTGATTACTGGGCACAACAGAGGGTTAGTGAAGGGTTTGGTCTACAGCCGATGGAAGCCCTCGCGTGTGGCTGTCAGGTTTTCTCTAGTGTTAATGGTGGGCTATCCGATTATTTAGATCCCGGATTTAATTGCTATAAAATTGCTGGATACTCAAAAGAGTATGATGTTCAACGCATTTTCAAGGTACTTGATTCAGCATCACTTGCTTTACATGAACAGTTTTTTGAAGAGTATCGAACTCAGAATATTACTAAACGTTTTAAAATAATTATGGATGATATAAACGATTTTTTTGATCACAAAAAAGAGTACCCACCTAATATCAAAAGCTTGACGGAAGTGCGTATTACAAAATTGCTTACACAGAGAGTATTCAGCAAGCTGAGGCAGAGATATTTTAATGGCAAAAATTTATAGAACTATGCTAACCATGCCGCTTGAAAAAACTCTTGCTCACACAACATGGCATAGCGGTAGGTTGAATGTATATTAGGAGCGGCGCTAGTGTAACGATCAGCAAAACTCTCCAATTGTTGAGCCAACTGTTCAAACTCTGGGCTGCTGTAAGTGCGAATCCAGTCTGTATACGGATGGTTGGGAACTCCACCCTGAGCTAGCTGTTGCCCCAGAAAGCCGTACAAGCACATACAGGGTGACATGGCGGCGGTTATTAAACCGACATCACCACCCCAAGCGGTAGCCAGCAAAAAATCGGTATAACGACGTGTCGCTGGTTCTGGGGCAACACGCAAGTTGACTCCCCACGCTGCGGCATACGCTTCATGGAGACGGAGTTCCTCCAGCACACCACCTGCCAATGCATGGAAGACACTAAACCCCTCCCAGTCCGGTGCCTTGGCAGCCGCTATGCTGTAAGCGCGGGCAAAGGCTTCTAAGAAAAAAGCATCTTGCCCCACATAGTAAGCAAATTTTTTTCGGTCAAGTGTACCGTTGGCTATGCCTTGTACAAAAGGATGTTCCAGACAAGCTTGCGCTAGATCTTTGTTGGCTTGCCACAATTCGCTGGATACGCTCATAACAAAACAAACTGTAGTAAAAATGACCCGATCGCTCCCAGGACGCTTAGGAAATTACTTGACTTTTTTTTAGGTTTGGATGCGTCCGGGGGAGTTTGAAGCTCTTTTAGGAAAGTTTGCGCTGTCTGATAACCCTGAGTATTCCCTTCAGCTAAAAAAAGCTGTTCAGCCAGCTTTGCATCTTGAATCGCTCCTGGTCGGTTGAATAGTTGATAGTTGGCAAGGCCACGAGCCAAATAAGCGGCAGCAAAGTTGGGATTAATACTTAGTGCCTGGTCAAAATAGTTGATCGCTCCGTTGAGGTCTCCTTTTTGACCTTGAGCTACACCCCAGCCATAGAAGTCCTCGGCTCTGCCAGCCTGGGAAGTTACTCCGATCGCTCCTTGCCAGTTAGTCCCATTTAATCTAGCACTAGCCAAATCTGCATTAACCAAATAGGTATTTCTCAGGTCAGCAACACTTAGATCAGCCCCACTCAAGTTAGCTCCGCTTAAGTTGGCTCCAAATAGAGAGGCACCGCTGAGGTTAGCTCCACTCAGATCAGCCCCACTCAGATTGGTCCGACTGAGATTGGCACCGCTGAGGTTAGCTCCACTCAGAGTGGTTCCAGACAGGTTAGCCAAAACCAGACCGGCATTACTCAGATCACAACCTTGACATTGCTTGGTTGCCAGTAGCTGTCTGATATGTTCGGGATTTTCCCCCCAAGCCGGAGTTGAACAGCAGATCGTAGTCAGCACTGCGGCAGTGGTTAGAATTGAGGTTTTCATGTGTATCGTGTTTCGCTCATTAGCGATCGCATAGCGTGTGCGTCAGTACTCTAGAATGCTAAAAGCTTATCACTGCCAATATGGTGTTGTGCAAACTTCCCGCCTCAAACTGGTTCAAACAGTGAGCTGCCGGTTGCTTCAAATAATCTGCGGTATAAACGAATAGCCTGCCCATCGGTCATACTAGCAATATGATCGCAGACTAAGCGGGCAAAGACACTTTCATTATCTTTTGTGTTCTCGAAAACCTCTCGTTTGTCCCTGGAAAAAAGATCGAATCTACCCCTACCTGCACTTTTACTTGTGTTATCGAGTAGTGCTTCAAAGATGCGCTGGATAATCTCACGTCCTTTATAGGCGAAAGTTGTCGTCCGTTCGTCACGTATCAGAAATTCAAATGATAGAGCTTTGAACACTGCACATTCTTGGAGAACTTCTGGTGGGTCAAATTTAAGATAGAAGTTAAACGACATGCCTTCACTTTCCCTTGGTTTAATTTGTACAGATGTCACAAAACGGTTGATGTAGTACCGCGTCACATCACGAATAGTTTTCTGCGGATCAGCCAGTTTTTCTTTCAGCTCTTCCAAAATCTGCCTAATTCTATCTATCGTTAAGTCCTCTAGGATGGAATCATTTAGTGATAAGTGTTTCCACACGCAATCTACAACCCGCTCCATCGGCAAGGAGGGAAAAAGAAACTCGCACTGTAAACCATCTTCCAGGTCATGAACTGAGTAGGCTACGTCGTCTGCCCAGTCCATTAGTTGGCAAACAATAGTTTTAGACGGCTGACCATTTTGGTTGTTTGCTTGTGAGGACAGGCACATTTGCAGATCGTTGAAGAGCCATTCTTCATATTCAGAAGCATCATCGTCATAAAGAAACTTCTCCTGACCTGGACTTCTGCGGTAAGGATACTTTAATACTCCAAGTAGAGTTGCCCGACAGAGGTTAAGCCCACGGTATTTTGCACTTTTTTCCTCAAGACGGGTAAGGATACGGAATGTTTGGGCATTACCTTCAAAACCACCATAATCCTTCATGAGTTTATTGAGTATTTCCTCTCCGGTATGACCAAAGGGTGGATGCCCAAGATCATGTGCCAGACAGGCTGCCTCCACGAGGCTAGTTGGTATTCCAGCATTATCTGCCAGCGATCGCCCGATTTGAGCGACCTCAATTGAATGAGTCACCCTGGTCCGCAAAAACTCTGCCTGACCTGGTGCAAAAATTTGAGTTTTCCCTTGCAATTTGCGAAAGGCAACACTATGAATGATGCGGGCTCTATCGCGCTCGAAGGGGGAGCGTTTGTCTGCTAGCTCCTGTGCCTGCTCCTCAACTTTTCGCTCCGTCTCCCAACAAGAGTCCTGCCAGTTATAATCAATCAAATTCACATTATAAAGATATGACTACTAGTATTTTTATAACTCGAACCGCCCTCACCCTAAATCCCTCTCCTTGGGGAGAGGGACTTTGAAACTTGCTCCCTTCTCCCTGGGGATGAGGGTTAATGCAGAATTGGAAAGACGAATGTAATTGGTGCTTTCTCCTCCAAAATGACACGCACAGAAGTTGTAGTTCCAGGCGACAGTTTCTGGCGTGGTGAATTTTTGGCAGAAGACCATCTATACCCGCTGAAGGTAGATGGGTCTAAATTTAGCTGGGCAATCACCTGCATTTGACCATTTTGGGAAATCAAAGCATCCGCTAACTCTACATTACCGATCAGCTCAGCCGCAATGTGTTTAGTAATAGGAAATGTTGATACAGAAGTTACGCTGCCCAATATCCCGCCAAATTCTTCCCGTTGCACAGTATCGGGTGTAATCATGATTTGCATTCCCGGTTGAATTCGCTTTCCATCCCCAATCGTAAAATAGGCTAAACTAACCAGTGGTAACTGGCCTGTGCCCGGTGATTGCAACTGCGCCACCTTTTGAGGATGAATCAGCACCCCTCTGCCATTAACAGCAACTGGGATACGTCCGAATATACTCCAAATCACGGCAAGCACTAGTAAAATCCCTGAAGTCGCTAAATACAGCCAGTCATTAGGTCTGACCACTTGCATCAGCTGATCCAGCCGTTCAGGAGATGACAACCGCTCCAGTGATTCTTTTCGGAATAGGCTTTTGTTCTGGTCAGACATTGTTACAGTGTATTCAGGGATAACAAGCTTATCTTTATCGTGACACTCCTTCTATACCTTCACCACAGCCCACTGTGTCACCGGAGCCAAAGATTTCCAGCCCAAGAATTTTCCAACGGGTTCTGCCCGCTGGATGGCAATTCGGGTCAGTTTGCCTCCCAGTTCACGCTGCCACTGGAATATCATCTGTTCGCTTTCAACCGTGACGGCATTGGCAACCAGGTGACCTCCTGCACGAAGCACCTGCCAGCAGGTTTCAAACAGGTCTGGTGTAGTTAATCCGCCGCCAATGAAGATCGCATCGGGTGCTGGTAGTCCTTTGAGCGCGATCGGGGCTTCTCCCACAATGATTTTGAGATTGGGAGTCCCTAGAGCGATCGCATTATCGGCAATGTATTGCAGGCGAGGCGGATGCTGTTCAACGGCGATCGCTCGACAACGGCGATCGCATCGCATCCACTCAATGCCGATCGATCCAGAGCCTGCACCTACATCCCACAGCAGTTGTCCCGGTAAAGGGGCAAGAGCAGACAGGGTGAGCGCGCGAACTTCTCGCTTAGTCAATTGTCCGTCATGGTGGTAGGCAGTATCGGGGAGTCCAGGGGTGTGGGGGGAGTGGAGGGGTAGAGAGGTGGCTGGCATGCAGGTGATGGCGATCGTGTTTAGCTCGGCGATATCGGTTGTAGTCCAAGTGGAAGCAACGCCCTCAGTGATGCGTTCGTGGATACCACCCATGCGTTCTAAAACGGTAATTTGACTATCACCAAATCCTTTTTGGGTCAGGAGTTGGGCAACGGTTGCCGGAGTAGATTTATCTGCACTCAGTACCAGTAATCGCGCACCCGGATAAAGCACTGCATTTAAGAGGGCAGGATCGCGACCGCAAAGACTAAGAGTTTCTACGTCTGTAAATGACCAACCCAAGCGGGCACAGGTCAGGCTAAAAGCAGAGGGAGCCGGAACAATTGTCATCTCTGCCACAGAAATACGCTGGGTCAGAGTGACTCCAATGCCGTAGCACATCGGATCACCACTTGCCAAAACACAAATTGCCTGCCCTCGACGACGAATGACTTGATTCACCGCATCTTCAATCGGAGAAGTCCAGAGGAGTTTTTCCCGCGTATCCTCTGTTGGCAACATAGCAAGATGGCGTTCTCCCCCTACCAGAACGTCTGCCTGGTCAAGCAGCGATCGCCCCACCAAGCTCAACCCCTCCAGCCCGTCCTCCCCAATGCCTACAATAGATAGCCACTTTTGCATTGCACCACTCACTCTACACTAACCATGCTAGTCTGTAGAGTAATATCGGTTCTGGTGGGGAGCAGCCATCAGACGCAAGGGGGAAAGTCTGGTGTGAATCCGGCGCTGTCCCGCAACTGTCATGAGAATGTTTTACTCTCTGAGTCAGGATGCCCGCCGATTGTTGTTGATATTCACAAATATCTGCGAGGTACAGATCGTGTCTAAATGCTTTTTTCGCTCCCCATGCACCGTTGGTTAGTTTTGCAACCAGGCGGTCGTTTCTGCTGCGTTAGCTTGGTTTGTCAACCAATTATACGACGGTTTCACTGCTCGGCCATATCCCCTTACCGCGAGTTCCGTTTTCGGGGGCGCATCTAATTTGTGCTGAACTATCAACGACTTTGGCGGCCTACTCTAAGCTGAACTGGTTAATCCTCTCGTGCTTGTTAGCACCAGTCAACAAGTGAGTGGCAAAACCGTTACATGTCGATTAAACTATTGAATTAAGCTTCATGAGTGTATTTTTCGTACTTGGGATTTTTCTCACACTGCTAGCAGCAGGCGTTTTGTATCTCCTCACCGCTCGCCGGTATCAATCGTCCGATTCTGTTGCCCACTCCTATGACCAATGGACGGAAGACGGCATTTTGGAGTTTTATTGGGGCGACCATATTCACCTGGGTCACTACGGTTCGCCACCACAGCGCAAGGATTTTTTGGCGGCTAAGGCTGATTTTGTACATGAGATGGTGCGTTGGGGTGGGTTAGACAAATTTCCCCCTAACACCACCGTCTTAGATGTGGGCTGTGGAATCGGCGGCAGCAGCCGGATTTTGGCGCAGGATTATGGGCTTGCCGTCACTGGGATTACTATCAGCCCCCAGCAGGTCAAACGCGCTCAGGAACTCACGCCTGAAGGAGTGAATGCCCAGTTTTTAGTAGATGATGCGATGGCGCTCTCTTTCCCAGATGCGAGTTTCGATGTGGTCTGGTCGATTGAAGCAGGACCCCACATGCCCGACAAAGCCATTTTCGCTCTTGAGTTGATGCGAGTACTCAAGCCCGGTGGCGTGCTGATTGTTGCTGATTGGAATCAGCGAGACGACCGCCAAAAGCCGCTCAATTTCTGGGAAAGACCCGTGATGCAGCAGTTGCTCGATCAGTGGTCTCATCCCGCTTTCTCTAGCATTGAAGGCTTTTCTGAGTTGTTGGAAGCCACGGGATTAGTTGAGGGCAAAGTGACCACAGCAGACTGGACGGCACAAACCCTGCCATCTTGGCTCGATTCTATTTGGCAAGGCGTGGCTCGACCTGAAGGTTTGGTGCGGTTTGGTCTATCGGGTTTGATCAAATCTCTGCGAGAAGTCCCAACTCTTCTACTGATGCGGCTGGCATTTGGCACGGGTCTTTGCCGATTCGGAATGTTCCGCGCGATACGGGCTAACGCGTTGTCCCAATCAAAAACAATTTCAACCGCAACGAACCAAGAACGCAAAGCACTTTTAACCTTCACACGGGGACTCAATCTGCAAAACCTCCCGATTTCCCCTACCGACTGTTACAAACAGCTGCAGCAACGGTGGACGGAATTTCAGCCTGATTTAATCCCAAGGAGGCGCTCATGAGTGAAGCCCCCGATGCTCTGGACTGGCAGCAAGACTTTATTGCCACAAACTTGTTGGCGATCGGCTACAACGCTTGGTTAGGGTATTTAGGCAGCAATCGCGGTGCCATCATTTGCAGTACTAATTCCCCCGGTGTCGGAATTGCGGGGGAAACCTTCAAAACACATTTCGTGCAGCGTTCTCGTTTAGCCGCGTTTTTAAATGCCTGGTTAGCCGCTCCCGACACCGTGATTCTACGCCATCACTTTATGAATGCTCACATTTTGGAAGCAGTAGACACCTATAATCCTGCAACTGAAGCCGTATTCTTGTTGGAATCTTTCAACCAGGTCACGTTTTTTTACCTGAAGAACCTGCCCATCAGGCCCCCTCAATGCTACGAGCAGGTCTGCAAAGAGTGGACAGAATTTCAACCGCAAGCAACGCAATCTGGCGAAGATGCTGAACGAATCAGTAGCGAGCAATCAAGGCAACCCTGATTTCCACCACACCAACCTCTGTAGTCGAGGACATGGTTGAGTTGGTGGTCGATTCTGGCAGGTTACTTACCAGCCCCAAAGACCTGTTCGGCTGTCAAGTTCAACTCCGGGAACGAGTGTGACTCGATTGGCTCACCTTCCCTGAACTGCGTCACCAGGTACTCACCCTCGACAAAGTGGTAGACGCTGATAGTAGGTCGCTTCGGTTTGCCAATGTACCGCAATCCTCCCAACCCCAGATAGTCAACGATCCAATACTCCCTGATACCAAGTTTTTCGTATTGGGCCAATTTTGTCAGGTAGTCGTCTTGCCAGTTGGTGCTAACCACTTCAATAATTAAGCTGACAGAACTTCCTTGAGTGATGGTTGACTCTTTTTCCCATCTGGGCTCGTTTTTTACAGCTTGCTTACCCAAAACGATTACATCCGGTTCGTAGCCAGACCTATCGTTGTCAGTGACAACGCATTCTTTGGGTAGAAAGTAGGGAAGTTGTAATCGCCTAATTTCAAAGTTGAATTCAGCCGTGAGAAAGCCTGCTATCTGGGAGTGGGGACCAGTGGGTTTAGGCATCTGGACAATTACCCCATCATACAGTTCATAGTGGTACTCTGAATTCTCTGGATACCAGGCAATGAATTCATCGAATGTTACTTGTTTGGGTATGGCTATTGTCATAGCGATCGCTCTTATCCCGGTAAGCTAAGGCTAGAAAATAAGTTCATCTACTTTACTATCCCTCTGGCTAGAAAAAGGTGCAGAAATCTTTAAGACTCAAAGGCAATCAACCGCAACTGCTAGATAATTCAGAAATATGGGTAGTTGAGTCGGGAACTTTGGGGCTGGTAAGTAACCTGCCAGAATCGACCACCAACTCAACCATGTCCTCGACTACAGAGGTTGGTGT
>QQTW01003111.1_pt1 | contig 12200 bp, 8 predicted proteins | sample 1904831 | NCBI WGS metagenome assembly QQTW01 (sample SAMN09435610, study PRJNA476489) | Subsurface metagenome, whole genome shotgun sequencing project. | reverse complement strand
CTTTGTAGGCGGCAGAGGCTAGAGAAGAGGATGCCACAAGGGCGAGGATGGTAGAAGAACGCATATTGATGAATAGGAAAATAGAACAAGATGATCAAAGAGATGTAGGAAGGACGGCGAGAAGAAGGGGAATATCACAGTATAGTTGTGAAGTGGCCAACCATCCACACACTGACTGGACCCCTAATCATACAGTAGTATAGTGACGATCATGCCACGATTGACTTCGGCCCAAGGGTTTGTTTGTGGATCTATGAATGACGTTTCATGCATTAAAGAAATTGACGGGGACCAAGAGGTTTGGCACGATCGGCTTTTGAAACTCAGCCATTCAGAGCAGTGTTTGTCATGGAAACCCAGTTCCTGGGGTTGCTTCCGATGTTTCCATGCCAAAGTCTGCATGTCTCGGTGTCTCTTCTGTTCCCAACATTGAATAAACAGTGGAGCAAGCTGAGGAGGGTGTGAAGGTACAAGACATCATTCGCCCATATGGAAGGATTGCGCGTAGCCGCTCCACATCAATGATTCTTGTTCTCCTTTTCCAGAAATAGCTGTGTACGAAGGAAATGAAGCTCATGAGATACACACGTCAAGCGGCTTGTGTGCCTCAGCCAACATCCTAGGGGTCAGCGAGGATGTTGATGAGAATGCTTCACTCTCGAAATTGAGAAAATGAATGAATATAGGGCATTTCGATGAGGACATTCTTTAGATCTCGTACAGAACAGTGCATGAGTGAGCTCGACAGAACAGAGCAGAGGAGGATGAGGGTATTGTTGTCCCTGGATGTACCATAGCTAGCTGAACTGTGGTTTTAACAAAGTCTCAGCCTACTATTACTCCGTCTATTTTGTGAGTGGCAGGATGCAGATTCAGATGCCAAGCCCTGCTCGCATCTCCCGAATTGGCAAAGACGCCTCGACGCGTCAATCACAGCTATGATATCTATAGTCAGAGTCCCCTGATCAAGGACTACTACTTTGCCAGCCGTAGAACACTCCCTCCACAAGATCAACAATTCATCCCCCATTCCCCATTTCCACGTGTCCACTTCCGAGGCCAAAGCTGGCGTCCCCCGCACTGCTACTGGGAAATCTGTCCGCCTATTACGACCCCGCGAGTCGGTCATCCTTGATCCTGGCGCCCTCAAGAGCTGTCCCACGATTGAGCCTCATCTCCCGGCATCTGGATCAGAGACCTCCCTTTCAGCCATTCAATACACCTTACGCAACCGAGAGAGCTTTCTCCACCTCTACTGATCTACCTTTCAGACCAGCTCCGCGCTCTCCCCTTCCCTACCAGAGCCGCTCCTCCTCTACACCTTCTGTCGCAAAGATGGGCGCAGACAAGGCCAATGGCCAGCCACCTCATCCTGCCCTCCTCATTCCTGGTCCTATCGAGTTGGACGATGATGTCGTGCATTCCATGTCCCATTACGCAGAGTCGCATGTCGGAGCCCCCTTCTGCAACACCTTCGGCGAAACGCTGAGCATGCTCCGGAAGCTCTTCCAAACCACATCCCCACAATCACAACCCTTCGTTATAGCAGGCAGCGGCACTCTGGGCTGGGACATGGTAGCTGCCAATGTTGTTGAGCCCGACGACGAAGTCCTGGTCCTGCACACAGGCTACTTCGCCGACTCCTTCGCTGACTGCTTCGAAACCTACGGCATCAAAGCCACCCAACTCAAAGCCCCACTTGGCGACCGCCCACAACTCGATGAGATTGAAAAGGCCCTCACCTCCAAGACCTACAAAGCCCTAACCGTTACCCATGTCGACACCTCCACAGGCGTCCTCTCACATCTGCAATCTCTTTCAGACCTTCTCGCCCGCGTCTCCCCCTCCACCCTCTTCATCGTCGACGGCGTCTGCAGCGTCGGCTGCGAAGAAATCCACTTCGACAACATGCGCATCGACGTCTGCCTAACTGCATCGCAGAAAGCTATTGGCTGTGCCCCAGGGCTTTGCATCGTAATGTGCTCCGGGCGCGCGATGGAGAGTTTCCACAATCGTGAGACCGCGCCTGGATCCTACTACTGCAGCTTCAAGAACTGGCTACCCATCATGCAGAACTACGAGGCAAAGAAACCAAGCTATTTCGCCACCCCTCCAACCCAACTAATACATGCCCTCCATACGACGCTGACACAAGTGCTTAGCCAGCCCCTCAGCGAACGATTCGAACAACACCAGAAAATGAGCCAGAGAGTCAAGAAAGCAGTAGCAGATCTAGGCCTGAGGCAGGTAGCTTCAAAACCAGAGAATCAAGCCAACGGCATGACGGCCATGTATCTGCCTGATGGCCTAACGCCGCCGGAAATCTTACCGAGCCTGGTGAAGAAGGGCGTCGTATTCGCGGCCGGGCTACACAAGGAGATCGCGAGCAAGTATATCCGGTTCGGGCATATGGGGGTCAGCGTTATGGACGAGGGGAGGGGCGATATCGAGAGGGCGATCGAGGCGCTGAGGGAGGGCCTGGCGGAGGTGCAGCGGGAGAAGAGCTGAATGCCTACGGGGATGGATGCATAAGCGCTCTGGATGCTGAGTAGCGGAGAAGGCGTGGCTGGATTGATGATTGCTAATGGATGGGAGCAGGATATTGACACGAGCCATGCGCATGAAAAAGTCCGTCCATGCTGAGTTAGAGCAGAGATACGGAGGATTAAGATTAGCAAGTCATGCCTCTTGGCCCTCGCTGGATAGATTTTACTTGCTCGGGAGTAAATAGACTCGTTGCTTGCCGCAGCCATCATCTACGATGAATTCGATAGCGTGGTAATTCACCCCTCTAGTTTTTCCTTTAGCAAAACGGACAGCCAAACCGAGGAATGCCAATCAATCTCATGTTCATGTTCATTTTCATGTTCGAATCTACAAATCGCCCATATCCACATCCATCCATCCAACCCACGCGCATCCTACAGCAGATCATCGACATCGTCATCCCATCCCAAAGAAGCGTAGATAGAGACCTCCTTGGCCGCACCCACACCGACGGGATTCATGGCCCTCTGCATTGCCTTTCCGGCTTTCTCGGGCACGATGGGGGCGTCGCGGAAGGCGTCCGCGATCGTAACTTCGGCTCTCTTCAGCGACTGGAACAGGGTGACAGGTCTGTGGGACCTGGTCATCCGCAGTGGTGTGTTGTCGACCTCGGCGAGGTGGGCGTGGTCGTGGTCGGCCCTGAGGCGGTTGGTGGACGGCGTGGCCTGGATGAATGGGGGATCGGGTGCTGGGTAGAGTGTTGCCGGTGGGTCGGGCTGCTGTAGTGCGTGAGTGCTTGTGGCCAGGCTGAGAGGGTTTGATGTCTTGCAATATCCGCGTGATGGTGTCTCATGAACAGCTGGATGGGTGGCGCGCTTGGTTACGGTCGTATCTGAGGGTTTGCTGGTGGGTTGACGTGGCCAGCTGCCCACAAATTTGACTGTCGATGATGGAATGACAGGCTCTTCGGGCGTCAGAGTTGCCCCATCTTCTACCTGGGTGACAGATGCTTGGTTCATGCTGGACTCTTTGCGCGTCGTATTGCGTAGCTTCTCTCCTTTCCTAGGTGTTGCTGTAATCTGTACACCAAGACTACGATCAGAAGCGCTTCTTCCGAGAATGCTGCGTCGCGATAACGCCAGTTCTTCTCTTCTCTTTTCAGCTTCCGCCATGATCTCCATACTCACGAGGCCTCTATTCGGCTTTTTCAAAGCATGAATAGCAGCATCCAGTTCTTGCTTTTGCTTCGCCAGGTTTGCCAGCTTTTTCCGTTTTGCGTTATGGGCATTACTGCTCGCTACCAAATCGACCTCACGGTTGCTAAAGCTGTGCGACTTGTGCAAGCTACCTCTACTGCTTGGTCGTGGGACTATCTCTGCTGATTCAGGTGTGCCATTACCACATATCGGTGCCGTCGCTGAACGCATCAACATCGGTGGAGATGACTGCCGACTACTTTGTTCTTCGCTCAGTACACGCTCGAGAGTCTGTCGAGGAATTGAGCGTCGGTATGTATCGATTGCTGTTCCAGACTTTGACCGCGCACCTGATGCTGTCCCCGAGGAGGGGACTGGTCTCTTTGGGGACAAATTTGGCCCACCAAGCTTGCGAGAAATTTCTCTGACGAGATTTGGTGCTTTGTGACGGTAGAAGGGTAATATGACATTGCAACAGAAGTCCCGGAGCTTGTCGCTGACTTCGTTTCCAGATTCACCATTTTGCTTCTTTGCCTCATCCGTCGCAGTGGGGTCGATGGTGCTCACACTTTGATATATGCAAAGTCTATCCACCAGGATGTCAAGGTCAGTTCTAAGATCTCGTTTCTTGCTTATTTTGGATGGCGTATCGGCCAGTATACTGGTAGGAGGATCAACACATGGCTCTTTCTTCAGACGTGCAACGGGGATATCCACTTCAGCTCTAACATCTTGTCTCAATTCCAATGTCAAGATCTCGAGGATGAGGATTATCTGCAATTGTGTCTCGCGATTTCTCAACTCTTTCAGGAGAGCTTGCATTTCCTGATCTCGTGCATTAACATTGGTTAATTCGTTCGTCGTTCCATCACGACTGTGCCACCACGTTCGTATGAAAGCTTCTTCCCCAGCATATAGCCCGTCCTTTCCAAGCTTTTTCCTACTGCTCGATTTCCTCCTAGAGCACTTGGAGAGCGGCTTCTCACCGCCTTGAGTAGGGCTCACCTGTATTATAGCGTTCTCAATGATCTTGGGGATGGTATCGCGATACTTCAAATCCATCTTCTTGGAGGTGATAAGCCTGTTACGATAGAACTCGGCCAGGTCAGAAATGCTTGCGGTGGTAAATGATCGGAAGGCGGCCCTGGTTCTCGCGAGACTGCTCTTGGTAAAATATGCCAGAGTACTTTTCGATGTGTATAAGGTTTGCAGCAAGGTCTCGTGAGCAATTGCGTAGGATTCATCAATAGAGCTTAATGGAGCAGAGCCAACCTGTCTTATCTCAGGCATCTGCGCCGATTGATATGGTACTCCGCTGAAGTCCGCCTTTGGCCCTTCTAGTGCTCCCAAGCAATCCTGAGGTATTTCCACGGAAAGATTATCCGTTGCTCGAGGTTGATTTGCCGTTACCTCTGTCAAGAGCGTGGATTCCTGTCCTTGCTTTAGGATTGACGGTTCTCCAGGTTGGGTTTTCGGCATGATAGACATGCGTGCCAGTACACCCTTCTTGTTTTTCGGACGCTTTGGGCATGGTATGCCGGCCACATGGCCCGTTGCCCGATCGACCTTAGGTGTAGGATACACATGATTGGCAGTCACATTATCACGGCTGCTGCAAAGATTTTCCAGGAGACTCTTGTCGATACCGGCAATCGCATCTGACCCAAACCAATCCTCTCTCACCCAGCTCTGCAGTCGACATGCAACAAAAAGCCCACTTCCTTCATTCTCGATAATGTATAGCCCACCATTAGGAGCCAGTCGGGCTAGTAGGAGGTTTAGATCTCGGTCAGGACAGTAATTGAAGATCGGAATATCGGCGTGAAAGGGACGTCCTGGGGGTATAGAGCCAAGTCCCGGTGTAAAGTCGAGATACGACAGACGCAGCTGTGCTCTTTCAAGCGTAGTAATCGGGAGAAAGGTATGGGAGCTCTTGCTGTCTGAATCTGGTAATGACTGGAGACTATCAACGCAGTAATGGAGCACAAGACCTGTCTGGTAACTTACTGTCATCGTGAAAGGCTTCAGGTATGGATCATGAACCACATCTTCGGCAAATTTACGCTTCCTTGAGCTCGAAACACGGCAATTCAAAGTGGACTGTGACACTTGTGAGAGAGCAGGCCTTGGGCATGATGTCGCCTCCGCCATTGGAAGCACGGAAATGCTTCTTCGGCCATACAGATTCTCTCCAACGGCAGGAGAAGATGATGCAGTGAGCGCAGAAGCCGTTGCAAAAAGAGAGTATATGTAATATTGGCGATATGATGGTACAGTATTATTGGCGTGTAGTGCTATCTATCTATCTCTCAATTGCAGCGCCAGTGGGAGACGCGACATCCCACAGCGGCACGTGACCCTAATTCGTAACTACGCGTGAGAGTACCTAAGATCACTTGGTTCTGTGTAGCCTTCCACCCATCTACCAAAGCTACATCATTGCCCTCAAAACGCCGGGCTTTACCGTCTACTGCCCACGGCTTCCCAGCTGCGACGGCGAATCCCCTCCCAGAGCCTCTCTACCTGAAGACATCGTGTGCGTGCGCGAAGTTGTCAAAGCCCTCGTCGAAGCAGGCAAGTCTGTAGTCATGGCCATGCATTCTACGGCGGAGCGGTGGGCACTGATGCCGTCGAGGGTCTGGCCTTCTCCGCCCGCAAAGCCGCCGGCAAGTCGGGAGGAGTCATCCACCTGCTGTATCTGTGTGCCTACATATTACCGCCCGGCAGTACAGTCTTTGGCGTCGTAGAAGAAGCCGGTATGGCCCATCTTTGGTCTCGGTTCATAGATGACGGCGACGACGGTTCCATTTTCCTAAGGATCTAGTACAGCTATTCTACGGCTGTATAGATCAAGAGCTAGTAGACAAAGTGCTGTCACACCTCGTGCGGTTTCCCATGTCAGCATTGACGACGGCAACCACGGGGAGCGCGTGGAGAAGCGTACCGATCACGTATGTGTATACGCGGCAGGATTACTCGGTACCCAGTGTGTATCAGGATATCATGATTGAGAATGTGAGGAGTGAGGGGGTAGTGCCGAGGATAGAGAAATATGATACGAATCACGATATCTTTATAACAAGGCAGCAGGAAATGGCACAGGCGGTAGTGAAGGCAGCGGAAGACGAGAGAAATCCAATCTGATGCTGTTGGGGAGAGAGATCAGGGGAGACATTGGGCGAGTGCTACCAATACGTCAGGTTAATAGAGCATGTGTTTCGTCTCCTTCCGAGTAGTGGTCAGCTATAGCAAATCATACATTGCAAATTCTCAGCTGACAGTATGAGAAAACTGGCGTGACCAACACCAAAAACTGATACATCCAACGATGAGCTACATCAACAGAAAACTCCATGAGTAGAATCACCTTTTTCTCGCGCAGAACAAGGCACAACGCGAGGAAGCGGGTGCGATGCAATTGGTTATGTCAAGCTATGGATCTCTCTCATACCATAAATGCCCACATTCGGCGTGGTACATAACACTCCCGTAATGTACTGCCCATGATGGTATCTTCAACTCTGTCCTTCACTCCCACTCGCATGCGGCATGACAATAAAAGAACAAGAATAGCTAGACGCGAGCTCGCTGCACGTACCACATGCTGGGTATCTTGCGAGTTGCAAACGCCTGACGCTGGGAGCATCGCTGCCTGAAAACAAAATCAACGCGAACAAAGGCCATTCTACAAATCCATATGTTCTTTTTGGTCGACTTAGGTATCCATAAACGCCGGTTGCGAGACCAATTCTGTATCGTGTTCACGGGGCCACGTCGAGTCGTTTGGGTGCCTTGAATGCGTCGCTCAAAACGCAATCTCTGGAAAACATTCCTGCTATCCTCCACTTGGAGAAGCAGCATCAGCAATTGACTTGTCGGAAGCTACAATTTTGCCGTAGATTGTCTGCAACTCATGGCCTTTGATGCCTTTATTCGGCCAATAGGTAGCAGTGTAATCCCTAAAGATTGTGTCAGTAATCAGACTCTCCAGAGTATTCTACGGAGACAATTTACCATAAACGGCCCTCCAAGGCAGCCCCGTCGTCTTCCAATGTACTCCTGATGAAATTGCCAATAATCCTCAGGTGTTCACGAAGAATATTAGCACGCGCCGGTGCATCTGGCAGGTTCGATTTTGTTGCCGATTGAATGACTTTGAGACTCTCGCGGACAGGCTTGAATATCAACTTGAGCATTTCATCGCCGCCATCACTGCCAACGCCACCATTCGTTTGGTGGTCACTACTCTTATGACGATGATGATGGTGTGGCTCAGAGTGACGGTGTTTCTTCTCTCTGGGTGCGTCTTCGCGAACTCCGTGCGAGTGCCGGTGTTCCAGCCTAGGAGTCGAATGACGCTCCATGCTCTCTCGATGACCCTGACTCAAAGCTCTTTGGCGTTGCTTGTCCGGATCACGAGGCGCTTTTCGATGCGTGGATGGCGCAGGTGATGCAGAGAAGCTTGTAGTGCCGTTCAGGTTGGAGTTGGCAAGTAAGCTGTTCTTTTTGTTGTTTCGATGATGATTTTCCACAGCCTTTTTGGCCGCTGGGTCACCAATTACTTTTCCTTTCAGGACTGAAATCAGGTAATCGGCTCGTCGCACAAGGTGGACAGCTCCTGGTGATTTTGCATTCTTGCCTTCTTGTCGCTCTCGTTCGGCCTTCTTGTCAACGCGATGCTCCTCAAGGAAAAGCTTATCCGATAGCCCTAGATCGGGATCATCTCTGATCCTTTCCCAGGCTCCGTACCCGTGGCGAGCAATGCCAACACAGAGCATACCGTCTTCCCTAGCACCCCGGTTGCAGCTATATCCAGCACCCTTTGTAGCATCGGGGATGCGGAAGCTCTTAGGATCTGCGACGGCAGACGTGACCTCTTGTAGAAGGCGCATCTCATCAGGCCGATCAAGAATGGTTTCGGCGTTGATGCGTTTGACGCCATGATGCTCGAATAGAACTGCCTTCTTGTCTTTCTTCGTCAGGGTCCTGGAAGATGTGCGGCCAAGGGCTTCCATTCTCTCCTGCTCCTCTTTAACAAGACGCGCTGCCCGGTCAATGATTTCCTGCATTGCTGCCCTTACTACGTCCATGTCGCGTCCGCGTAGGCGAGCTTCCGCTAGGAAGTCTTCTGTACGATCATCAATTGATCCGTATCGTAGATGGCCTTTGATCAGGTATCGGTATTCACGCTCACTCAGTGGTCTGGTCGGATCAGCTCTTACACCCTCGTCTGATTCACTGCCTGATTCCACTGCCTGTGTCCGCTGTTGACGTTTGGCTTGCCGCTCTTCTCGCTCTTCGGCAATCGTATTGCGCACTCGTGGCTTATTCTGTGCAATGACCTCCGCCAGATATTGATCTTCGACCTTTTGTTTCTCTTCTGCCTTGACAGCTTCGAGCTGTTCCTTTGGAATGATGTCGTCCCATGATAATTCGTCTACCTTCACGTCAACAAAATCAAAGCTTCGTAGAAAATCTTCACCACCATCCGCTTCCGTGCCTTCTGGCTGCTCTACTTTATAGTCTTCCGCCTTTTCCAAGACAGAGTCGAGATCGAGCTCTTCAAGTTTCTTCTGATTATCTGTCTGGTCAAACATCTTCTGACCTCTCTTCTTCAAGATTCTTGAGATATCGGAAGAGTTACCCGGTTCTCCGACCAAAGCATTTCTTCTTGCTTGCGTCTCCTTGTCGGTAACACCTTGCTGTATGGTGAGATATTCAAGCATAAGCTTGTTTCGAGCCCTTTCTAGTATCTCTTCCTCGACGGTGTCCTTTGATACCAAGCGATACACACTGACCGGCTTCAACTGCCCAATCCGATGAGCCCTAGCCATCGCCTGCAAGTCAGCCTGCGGATTCCAGTCTGAATCAAAAATGATAACAGTGTCGGCAGTCATCAAATTGATCCCCAAACCACCTGCCCTTGTTGAAAGCAGAAAACAAAAGTCATTACTACCGGGCGCGTTAAAGTGGTCGATTGCAATGCGCCGAGCACCAGCAGCAATCGTTCCATCAAGTCTCTGGTATGCGTGGCCTCGGGCATCCATATAATCACCAAGGATGTCCAACATCTTCACCATCTGGCTGAAAATCAACACGCGATGATTGTCACGCTTCAGCTTTGCAAGTAACTGGTCCAACAACATCATCTTTCCACTACTGGTGATGAGCGCTCTTAAAATTTCTTCGCGGCGTGCGTCATGGGGAAGTAAGCGTTCCTCGGCGCTTGGAAACATGAAAGGATGATTGCTGGCTTTCTTTAGTTCCATCATTATATTGAGCAGTGATTGCTTTTGGCCTTTGGAACCTTGATTTAGAGCAGCATAGTTCTTAGTGAGGATATTTCGGTAGTATTCAAGTTGTATGTCTGACAACTCCACACGGATAATCTTTTCGCTCTTTGGTGGTAGATCTTTTTCCACCTTTTGTTTGGTTCGACGCAGCATGTACGGCTTGATAGCCTCAGTCAATTCTGCAATCTTTGCACTTGCGGCCTCAGAGCCTAAATCCATGGTCTCGTCAATGTTCACGATGCCAGGCATCAGGAAGTCGAAGAGAGCGGACAACTCGCCTAGGTTATTTTGCACTGGTGTTCCGGTGATCAACAAGCGAGATGGTGCTTTGAATTCTTTCAATTTGTCATAGAGCTGGGATTCCCGGTTCTTCAGTCGATGTGCCTCGTCGACAGCCAAGAATTGCCACTTTATTTGACTCAGGAAGGCGGCATCGTGCAAGACGTACTCATAAGTCGTCAATAGAACGTGGAACTTAGGTTGTCGAATGTTCCCGTTCACCAGTAACTCGAATTCCTTGATGATATTTCGAGCTTCCTGTTTGCCATTGTATACAACATAGTTGATATCTGGGGTCCACAGATCGAACGTGTCTGCCCAGGCAGGCATTGTCGACAATGGAACGACTACTATGAAAGGGCCTTGTTGGTCTCTGGCATGTCGAAGCCAATTGATGAATGCTACCGTCTGAACGGTCTTGCCGAGTCCCATCTCATCCGCCAGGACAACATTTTTTCCCTTGGCCCAATTGTATGCAAGAAAGTTTAACCCAGTCATCTGAAAGTCTCTGAGTACCCCATTTTGAATGTAACTGGGCTGCTCCACAATTCGCTGAGGTCCGGATCGAGTAGCAGGATTGGACTCAGTCTTGTCAGATACTGGTAGCTGAGATGTCCGATCGATGAACCGGTCTATCTCGGTCTGCGCGATACTACTGACGAGTGAGGCTGGCTCCCAAGTGGATTGGTCATAGAACAATCCTTTCCATTTGACAAGATATTCAGCGCCTCCCTCGCCATCTTGTTTGCCGATAACTCGTTCGACTTTAGAATAATCACCAAGGGCATCGACATACTGTTCACGGTCTAGGATCCACTTCTCTTTCTCCTCAGGAGATATATCAGGACCGTGCATGATGCGAAGGTCTTCGCTCAGGGTCTTTCTTATGTAATTCTCGAGGCGGCGGACACTTCGACAGTTGGCAAGAGTCTCAGTTGTTTCCCATGTGGCATGATAGTAAGCCTTTTGCTGCCACTTGATCAAATAATCGAAATCATCCTTTGAAGGCGACAGCGTAGTAGTGACCTCTTTCAAGCGGTGATTGAGCACAATGTCTATGGCAGGTCGGCTATCCTCTTGACCAGCTGGCCAATAATTCGGCGTCATCATCTCTGAATCGTCCTGCTCGAAGATATCGTCGTCATCATCTTCGTTGTAGTTGGAGACTTTCGCAGCTCTACGTGTAGAAAAGCGGACTTCTGCATGTGAAGGTGCAAGATTGCCACCAGACTCAAGGAAACGACGTCTTTGCTTCTTAGTGAGCCTAGCGCGAGCACCACCGTAGTTGTCTGAATCGTTATCTGAGTCCCCTGCGGAACCATTCATTGGTGTGGCTTGCTTGGAAGATTGACGCGAGCTCTGTCTGAGGCGCTTACGAGGTCGGACTGCGATGTCGGATTCAGAGTCATTCTGGTCGGTAGAGTCATCATGAATAGGTCTGGAAGGGCGGGCACGGTGACTGCGCCTAAGACCGTAGAGATCTGGATTGTTTCTAATGTAGTCTTCGTCATCAATGGCCGTGTTTGAAGCTTTCCGTTTAGCGGGCCTCGAGGACTCGTCTGAACTTGAGTGGTGCGAGCTTGCTTCGTCTCGCTGATGCATGGACACATCCATGTTGTAGTCCCCATCATCTTCCGACCCCACAGCATCCTCAATCTCGTCTTCGGAGTGGTTTATGTGGTTTGCGACATCATGGAATCTTTCTTCGGATGACGAAGAAGCTGGGGGCACTGGTGGGTCTGAGGGCTCTGAGAGCTCACTTTCACTGTCCGAGAATGTCACCCCGTTACTGAGAGGCTTCTTAATGGCTGAGGAATCGTTGTCGTTTGGAAAAGGCAGTGATGTCTCCATACGAGAGGATGGGTGCATCACACTTGTAGCTGTGAGGAAAGGTTAGCTTGTTGGGCTTAGGAAACACCGATCTCGGCAGCGGTCGAGATGATAA
>QQTW01003110.1_pt1 | contig 12201 bp, 11 predicted proteins | sample 1904831 | NCBI WGS metagenome assembly QQTW01 (sample SAMN09435610, study PRJNA476489) | Subsurface metagenome, whole genome shotgun sequencing project. | reverse complement strand
GGTTGTTAATACCCTGATGGCTGTCTATCTAGAGAACAACCTCCTGGCGAACCGGGTCGATACTGGAGCGGCGCGGCAATTTATTGAAAGCCAGTTGCCTCAGGCCGAAGCTACTGTGCGTCAAGCAGAGTTGGCTCTGCGCTCTTTCAAAGAGGAGAACAAAGTTGTCGCCCTAGAAGAAGAAGCAAAATCAGCAGTGGCGATTATTGGAGACCTGCAAAGACAATTTACTTCAGCTCAGACTGGACTTGCAGATGCCTTGGCACAGTCCGCAGTGCTCAAGAACCAATTGGGAAGAGATTTACAGTCGGCAGGATCTGTGACTGCCATTAGCCAGTCTCCTGAAGTACAGGAGCTACTCAAACAAATCCAACAGGTAGAATCTCAGTTAGCCGTTGATCAAAGTCGCTTCCGGGAAGACCATCCTACGTTAGCCTCCTTGAAGAGTAAGAAAGCAGACCTACAGCGCTTACTAAAAGAGCGAGTCGAACGGGTTTTTGGAGCTAAGATCCAAAAGTCTGATGGCAATTTACAGAGTAGCCAGTTTGAACAAAACCTCACCGAAGAGCTTGTCAAATCAGAGGCAAGACGCCTGGGTTTGACCAGTCAGGTTGCTGCTTTATCCAACCTGCAAGCTACTTACAGGCAACGAGTAAATGTCTTGCCCAAGCTGGAGCAAAAACAGCGCGAGCTAGAAAGTAAATTACAGGCGTCCCAATCTACCTATTCCCTTTTGCTACAAAGGCTACAGGAGGCCGGGATAGACAGCCATCAGGGTATTAACAACCGCTGCAGTCTTTTCAGGGTCTGTAGCCTTATAGGAAATCTGCAGCACATCGGTTCCCCTGATGTTACTCACGTTGAGTTGTTGTAGGAAGTTCTGAAGTTTTAGGGGAGCACCGCCAAAATCTTTTAGGTCTAATCTAGTAATTGTCTTTTGTATAATCGGGACAGAACGAATAATCTCTGCCTCTGTATCCACAGGCGTACTCTCCTTCTGTAGGGGATTCAACTGTCCTACGTCTGTGCCCAAACCCGTGATAGAAGAGGTAGTACTTGTCTTCTTAAATAAAAGCTTTCCTTCTGCTTCATAGACGGGCTTTTGCAATAACAAACTCAGGACTGTAAGCGCAAAAACAGACGCAAAAACAACTGAAGCAGGCAACCAACGCCGCTTCAGAATTAACCAGTATTGCTGGAACCCTATAGATTCTGTGGACTCCATAAATTACTTGTCAAAGAATTTTTATTAATTGTAGACTGACTCATCCTACCTCAATAAATGTCGCTGTTTGCCAATGTAAAATAAAGTTTTAGATAAGATTAATTTGCCCAACTTGAGAAAGATAAAGCTACCGCCAGTGGCGCGCTCATGCCAAATCATGGCTTATCTGAAGCAGGATTTTATAGCATATAAGACAGGATTTATGCCAGTCCTGCTTCTACGGAAAACACAGCTTTCTTTGACTCCACGACCAAAAAACACAACTGTTCTTTGAGGACCCTCATATCCAGGCTGCCTGTAACAATCACTCCTTCGTCCTCGGTTGTAATGTCCACTGACTGTTCGGATTTGACATGGAAAGGAGGAAGATAAAAGGGTGATATCAGCAATCATGGCGATCGCTCCTTAAGAACCTGACAATCGCCGCTGCCACTCGGCGTCGATTTGTGCGGAATGTGCCTCCTGTTCCAGCAAATCGGTTTCAGTGGTGTAAACCAAATCCGACTGGCCAATAACCGTTTCTGCCGCAAACGAACGCGCATAGGCAATTTTTTGCTGTAAATCGTTATCCGCGCTTTCTAACTGTCGCGCCCGTGCAAGCCTTTGTTGATTGCGATCGCTAATTTTGCTATTGCGCCACTGAATCCAGAAATAACGTACTAACGGCACGCCCAAGAAAGCCGTACCGTAGCCCAGTAAGAGCCAGTAAATTCCTTGAACAAAGGCGACAAGTCCACCCAACTCGGCGGCAATGCCATCTGCTAACAAACTTCCCAGTACCAAGGCTCCGACAAAATTCAGCACACCCAACCCAGCACTGAGCAGAATCTGTCCTGAACTAGCGGCACTAAAACGCTCCTTTGACTCGTGTAGGTACTTTGGCACCTCATGAGGATGCCGCTGGGATGCTGTAATCTGCAAATCGGGAAAGTGATACACGATCTGCCCGTCAGGACTTACTACCGGCTGCCCATTGAAGCGGGTTAGCACTGGCAGCATATAGTCCTCGTACTCTTTGGCATATCCCTCCCCAATATCATCTAAATAGGGAGCAATTTGTTCAGCTACCACTGCTCCCCCGTTATTCCGAATCACGGTAGCAATTTGTTGCCAGCGGCGTTCTTCTAAGCCCGCGTTAGGATTGCCATCACCGAATAAAAACGAGAAGATGGCTGCAAAGAAATTCATCTGGCTTTGTTCTCGACGCCGCTGCTGGTAGTGGCTGTCGTAGTTTGGATAGAAAACCCAGAACCAATCGGGACCGATCCAGAAGTAAGGCACGAAGATGCTCCCACCGCCGGAACTGTGGCTGTCGCCGCCGGAACTGTGGCTGCCACCTCCACTGTCACCGTCTCTGTTAATGGTAGTAATGATGAGCAAGATGGTGAAAAAAATTAGCGCGATCGAAGCCAGCAAGAGAATCCCAAACGAGATTCGGATTAGATAAAACAAAACCCGCCAAACCTTTTTCCACCATTCCTGCAACCGCAACCGCAAGAACTTGTTACGTAGAATCGTCCGGAAGTTTTTAGGAAACAGGTAAACGATTTCACCAGACTCGGCTACCTGCAAATGTCCGCCAGCGTCCGTTGCAAGTGTTAATAATCCTTGCTGAGCCAGATTAATGTTTAATCCTGCCTGGGTGGTGACGTCCCCAACGGTGACGCGGTAGCCCAGCTGTTCCACAGCTTGCATGATATTGGGATTTGGAGCCATGCTCTTCCCTCACTCAATAATTATTCTGACCTCTTCAATTCATTTTGACATTTTCCCCACCAAAGCTTGCACTCTTAGGCAGGGATTCCCAACATCTGTACCTATGCAACTGTTTTATTCTGAGCGCAGCTTGTGTATATTTTGCTCCCAATTAGCACCATCGAAAGGCACAATCTCAAAGCGAGACAGCACATCGCCATCTAGACAGCGGATGTTGACATCGATGCTGTGGGGATGCGATCGCGGACGATAAAAGGCATGAATTCCACAGATGCGGCAGAAAGTATGTTGGGCAATGCCGGTGTTAAACGTGTACGTCGTCAACACATCGGCACCTTGCAGCAATGTAAACTGCTCTGCTGGTACAATCAGATGCAAAAAGCCCTTCTTTGTACAAATCGAGCAGTTGCAATCGTCCGCTTTGTGCTTGTCAACTACTACTCGGAAGCGAACCGCCCCACAGTGACAGCCGCCTTCGTAAGTGACTGATTCATCTACTGCCGTCATGTCAATTTAACTACTCCAGTTACACTGCTGCGCTGGTTGCTAGGTGGCGTTCCGCGTGACTCCAGCTTAGAAACGCGAGCCTCTAACTTAGTGATTTGTTCTTTAAGTTCAATCACCAGAGTTGCCAGCCGGTCGAACATTTGCTCACGGTTCAACTGTGGTTGGTTTCGTCCGGAATTACTTGGGGACGGGGGTGATTCAACAGGCGCTCCTGGAGACTCAGATCTGCTGCGCTGATTGAGCTGAGCCTCTATCCGGTTGAGCCGCGTCTCGATTCTATAGATATCTGATTCCACTGCATTGAGGCGGGATTGCTGTTGCTGTGATGAGGCAGGGGCAGAGACCCACCCACCCCAGGTAATAAATAGCACAAACACCATGCAAAGCAGTGCAATTTTCTTTAAAAGTCTATTATTTTTGGGCATTACTTGTCAGGCTGCAAGCGCTCAAATAAACTCTGCCATGTGTTAGCGTCAATACTTTCTCCCGCTTTTACCTCAAAAGTCACGTTACACGCTTTGGGTTGTTCAAGCGCCTGAACACAAAGCTCGGCTATTGAATCCCGGCTCACTTTGCCCTTAATGTTGTCGCCTTGCTCAAAAATTAATGCCTGCACTCCAGGTTCTTCGGTTAACGCACACGGTCTGATAATGGTGTAAGGCACTCCACTCTCACGTACACTGTCCTCTCCCCGTAACTTCCATGTTAAGATTCCTCCCAACTGGTCGTTCAATCTCACCGCTGGTGGCTCTGACTCTAAATCAATTCCAGGACGACCGGGACGAGTGACGCCAGCTGAACTGACTAGTACGAATCGTGGCAACGTTTCACCACCATACGCTTTGATTGATTCCACTTGCAAAGCAAAGCCACCAGGCGAAAACTTCGGGTTCAGTTCCCCGTCATACTCGAACTTACTCAGCATCAGCTGGAACGAGTAGATGTTGCTGGAGTCAATTGGAGCGGAGTCTTTTAAAGTTTTGGCACGAAACACCGGAATCAAGGAAGCGAAGGGGATACGGACACTTATCCAACTATTGCTCACAGTGTCGATTGAAGAAGAGTAGGCAGTGCCATCCCATTTTGTTTCTGTGCGGATGAGGAACTTATAGCGCTTACCGTCTCCTTTCACCCGCAATTCCACGCCCTCGTACCCAGCCAAATTACATGGCGAATCAAAGTTTTTGGTGCGAACCGAAGCAAAGCCGCCGGAGTTTTGGGTTGAGACGTTTCCAGCAAATACAGCCACCCCATCCACAAATCGGATATCACTCTCACTCACGCCACCCATGACGACATCATCCACAGCGCCCCAGGTATTCTTCAAGTCGTCCTTGGGGGTTGTGAAATCAAATACTAGTTTTTCATTGGCTGCTGCCGTACTCAAATGTTTGATAGCAGCCTGCACCAGATTTTTCACTCCCAAATATTCCACCGTTTCTGGGGTGTCTCCCACGATTTCTGGTTGGTAGAACTTAACGCCTTGATTGTACTTGGCACGATCCGGTGTGTCTCCCCCGACGGGCTGCACTCGCACTGCGGTGCAACATACCACAGATTGGACGTTTGCCATCAGTTCGGAATTTATTGTCTCTGGCTTTGTGATGTCGGCGACGACTAATTCCACGTCGTCACCGAGTATCGCCCGTGCCTTATCGGCATCTCGAACAAGCGATCGCACTTTATGACCACGCTCAACAAGTCGCTGCACTACTCGCTTGCCGACACCGCCTGTCGCTCCAGCTACTAATACCACTCCCACTCTTTTTCCTCCAGCAGATCCATCTTTATTATCGTTACCTGGGAGCAACTGCTGTAGCCAGTTAACGAAAGGGATCACCTCGAAATAAGCAAGCGTTCGTACAAACCTGCCAGCATCCCATTGTCTTGGAAAAAAGGCGGGAGGCAGAGCCACACCGCCTTTTTTCCGCTGAGAGCGATTTTTTTCACTCATGACCTATCCTTATTGTGCGGCACTATCAGCTTAACGGCACAACGGCCTACACTCTGTTAAAATGCAGGAGTGCGCCGCTAGCGCTCCCAGTCTTCGCGCCGCTGCCCATAATAGCCCTTCAAACACAAATCCCGTCTGCCTAAGACTGGCGCCGCCAACGGCGACAGGCCGATGTTATTTCCGGAGTCTTATGTCTTTTTCTTCCCTCGGCCTGTCCGATGAAATAGTCCGTGCTGTCACCGCACGGGGATACACCGATCCCACGCCGATCCAAATGCAGGCGATCCCTGCTGTGCTGCAGGGCTGCGACCTGCTGGCTGGCGCGCAGACCGGCACCGGCAAGACGGCTGGCTTTACCCTGCCGATCCTACAGCGGCTGTCCGACAAGAGCACCAAGGGCCCGTCTAGTGGCCGCCCGCCGATCCGGGCGCTGATTCTCACCCCCACCCGCGAACTCGCCGCGCAGGTGGAGGAAAGCGTGCGCGATTACGGCTTGTACCTGAAACTGAATTCGATGGTAATGGTAGGCGGGGTCAACATCAATCCGCAAATCCAGCGACTGAAGAGCCGCGTGGATATTCTGGTCGCCACGCCGGGGCGCCTGCTGGACCACGTGCAGCAGGCCACAGTGAACCTGTCGCGCATCGAGATCCTCGTGCTGGATGAAGCCGACCGCATGCTGGATATGGGCTTCATCCGCGACATCCGCCGCATCCTGGCGCTGCTGCCCAAACAGCGGCAGAACCTGCTGTTCTCCGCGACATTCTCCGACGAGATCAAGGCGCTCGCCGCTGGGCTGCTCAACCGTCCGGCAATGATCGAGGTGGTGCGCCGCAACGCTACCCCCGACACGGTGACACAAAAGGTGTACCCAGTGGATCGCGAAATGAAGCGCGACTTGCTCGCCCACCTGATTAAGCAACACAACTGGTTCCAAGTACTAGTGTTCACCCGCACCAAGCACGGTGCCAACCGGTTGGCCGAACAGCTGACTAAGGACCGCATACCGGCGCTGGCCATCCACGGGGGCAAAAGCCAGCCTCAGCGTACCCGCGCGCTGGCGGAGTTCAAGTCCGGCAGCCTGCAGGTACTGGTAGCGACCGACATTGCCGCCCGCGGCATCGACATCAGTGAACTGCCGCACGTGGTCAACTTCGATCTGCCCAACGTGCCGGAGGATTACGTCCATCGCATCGGTCGCACTGGCCGTGCTGGCGCGGAAGGTGAAGCCGTATCACTGGTGTGCGTCGATGAACACAAGCTGCTGACGGATATCGAAAAAATGCTCAAGCGGCAGCTGCCCAAGGAAGTGGTCGCTGGCTTCGAGCCCGACCCACACGCCAAGCCCGAGCCGATCCAAAATGGACGCCAGCGCGGGCAGGTACACAATCATGGCCAACCGACGACCCGTTTCACCGCCGAGCCGTCATCACAGACACCGACCAAACCCAAAGCAGCGCCGACCGGTACTCGTCGGAGGTCTACCGGGATACGCGCAAAATAGGATCAACAGACATACTAGATCACCGCTTAATGGTCACCTTTCCCACCTCCCCCTGCTCTCTTCCTGCGGCTACGCTTCAGCGCTAAGCCTGCACTTAAAGCGCCAAAAGCTAAGATACCTCCTGTGGAAGCAGGTTCGGGAACAGCGCGAGCTCCAGTTAGTGTAATATTATAGCTACCCCCATCATTCACACCTTCAAAATTCGTAAGGGGTGCCTCGCCACCAGGACCAGTCGGCCCAACGACGGCAGAAAAGGGGGTAGCTGGGAAAATTTCACCATTGGCACTGACGGGATCATAATTGAAGCCCGAAATTCCTAAGTAATAGAAGCCCGGTTGTGTTGGAGTGAGCGGGTTGTTTGCCGGAAGGGTCGATTGTGAGCTAGAAGGATTGGCGGTGTCATCATTTGTATAAACACCTCTACCGTTTGAGTCAAACAGAAATAGCTGCGTGTCAAATGCAGCACCTCCGACGGTCGTGGCTGAGAATGACCCCCCGCCATCTATAAAGATACGAAACAAATCAGCATCATTTGGAGCATTACTTGGTAAGACTGTACCAGAGATAGAGTCTAGCGTCAGCGACCCCTCTGGAATTTCCTGAACTGAAGAAAGAGACTCACCTGCATCACCAATCTCAGTAAATGTAGCTGCATTTACGGTGTCCGTTGCTACTAGAGCCATAGCCGCTAACGCAACCGTAGCAGTGGATAAATGTTTGATATTCATCATAATATTCATATACATAGTCTCCCAATTATCATATACTCAATTTTTATAGCAGGCTCTGTTCATGAACTGCTTACTATTAGGATTTGTTTACTAATGAGTGTCTCTTTTCACCCTGTTTACGTGCTCTGCTATGGGAATAGGATTTTGTCAACATCGAGTTACGATGGAGGAATTCCTAACGATACGCAGCTACTCAGATATCACAACTTAAAAGAGCAGTACCATTCATTCTAATCGACTTTGCATCAGTTCCCATTAAATATATAAATAAGCAGTTTTTTAAAGAAATAGTAAAGAAATGTTGTAAACAATTATTATTTACCGATAACTATTTATTATTGTAAAGAGCAAATTTTGCGTTGTGTTCTTGGGAGCCTTTATGAGATGAACAGATTCATATCTAAAATTCGCCTGGCCGTGATAGTGGCATCAATGTTTGTGATCTTTTCTATTACATCTAAAGTTAGTTGGTCTCAAACTCCTGTGACTGATGCTACTCCTCCTCCTACTACCAACGCTAAGGCTCAAATCACAGGCCCAGGTATCACAGGAAACTTGAAGCTGAGGCAGGACCCCGGTGGCTTTGTCTGGGTATACCTTAACCTCCAGGGGGACCCAGCAATCCTCACTCCTGGGCTGCATGGTTTTCATATTCACCAGACAGGTTCTTGCCAGGAAGGTCAACAGCCACCATTTATCTCAGCTGGAGGCCATTTCGACCCAGGTCCGTACGGTAATACCACTCCCGTAGAAGCGAACCATCCCTACCACTTAGGAGATTTACCGAACGCAGAAATAGATGAGACTGGCAGGGGTAAACTAAGCGCTATCACCACCCGCTTCACGCTCTCAGAAAGCCCTCTAACCGTATTTGATTCTGATGGAAGTGCCGTCATCGTGCACGCATTAACCGATCAGATGATAGCCGGAGGTACAGCAGCACAGACAGGAGGGCCCCGCCTTGCCTGTGGCGTTATTGAACCTGATTCCAGTAACCCCTAAACATCAACCTCTGTACTCGCTACAGCGCCAAAGTGATTGCAATAGAGCCAATGACGAAAATCCTAGTCGGTTTTGCAGAATGTAATCTAATTCTGTAGGCAGAAGCTTAGCCAAACGACGGGCAATTAAGGTGAAAATGATCCTTCGCTCTTAGGAGAACGTTTTTGGAAAAGCGAGAACTGGGTAAGACGGGTATGCAAGTGAGTGTCCTCGGCTTTGGCGGTGCTGAGATTGGCTATGAGAATGCCTCTCCCGAAACCGTTGCTCAACTCCTTGGCAGTGCCCTGGATGCAGGACTCAATGTGATTGATACCGCAGAGTGCTACGCCGATAGTGAAGAGAAAATTGGACGGGCACTATCCGGTCGTCGTGACCATTATTATCTGTTCACCAAATGCGGTCACGCTGCCGGTTTCGATTTACCCGATTGGGACTTACGCTTACTGGAGCAAAGCATTGACCGTAGCCTGCGACGGTTGAAGACCGACTATGTGGATCTGATACACCTGCACACCTGTTCGGAAGAACTTCTGCGTCGGGGTGAGGTGATTGAGGTGTTGAAAAAAGCGCAGGATGCAGGCAAGACCCGCTTTATCGGCTATAGCGGTGACAGTCAAGCAGCCCTTTACGCTGTTCAGTCTGGTGTTTTTGACACCTTGCAGACCTCCATCAACATTGCCGATCAAGAAGCAATCGACCTGACGATTCCAGTGGCACGGGAAAAGGGCATGGGAGTGATTGCCAAACGACCCATTGCCAATGCTGCTTGGCGGTTTAACTCAACTTCAGCAGAGAATGCCAGTCCTCCCGACTACTGGAAGCCGTATCTGGAGCGGCTCCAGGAACTGGATTATGAATTCTTGAAAGGGAAGTTGCGTCAGTCGATCGCAACCGCTCTGCGATTCACCCTTAGTGTTGCGGGAGTTGACACTGCGATTGTGGGGACGACCCAACCAGACCGTTGGCAGCAGAATGCGGAACTTATAGAAGGTGGAGCATTGAGCAACGCGGAATTTGAGGCAATTCGTGCTCGCTGGCGGTCAGTTGCGATCGCGAATTGGGTCGGGCAAGGGTAATCTTTCGTTGGGTTATTGGATTCGGAGTCTATCGTGCGGTATCTGCTCCACTGCCAAATGGGTTTCCACCATCCCAGTGCAAGGTTTAGCCTGCGAGTTCATGGCTTGCGTCGCTAACAAACCAATCCTAAGGAAAACAAGCAGATGGAGCGATTGAACTTCAAAGTATTTCAGCAATTTTGGATGATCGCCAAATCCTACTGGTTGGGTGATGAAAAATGGCTTGCTAGAGGTTTACTGTCATTGGTGGTGCTGTTTTTGCTGGCGTATACCGGGTTGAGTGTAGTGCTCAATAACAAGCGAGGCGTGTTAATTTCAGCCCTCTCAACCCGGGACGAGCCAAGGTTCTGGCAAACCACGATCATTTTCATGGGAGTGCTGGTGCTCTATGCGCCACTGCTGGCAGGCTATCGATATTTACGCGATCGCCTCAGTCTACAATGGCGACGTTGGCTCACCCGTCAATTCCTAGACAACTACTTCCGCGATCGCGCTTACTACAATCTCAACACCTCAAACACGGACATTGATAACCCCGATCAGCGCATCGCCGAAGATGTCCGCAGTTTTACCCAAGAATCACTGACCTTTTTGCTACTGCTTGTGGAATCAGTTCTGTCGGTGATTGCCTTTAGTAGCGTGCTCTGGGGCATTTCTAAACCCCTCGTGTTTTTTCTGGTGCTCTATGCCCTCATCGGCACCCTGGTCACGACCCTCGTTTTTGGTAAACCGCTTGTTCGGCTCAACTTTGAACAACTCAAAAAAGAAGCCGATTTCCGCTTTAGTCTGGTGCGGATTCGCGAAAATGCAGAAGCGATCGCCTTTTACCGGGGCGAAGAGCGGGAGTCGAATCAGGCTAAACAGCGATTTTTGGAGGCATTTGATAATGTCAAGCGGCTGCTCATCTGGGAATTGAATTTGAATATTTTGACGAATGCCTATGAGTTTATCCCCTTCATTCTGCCAGCCTTAGTGGTTGCTCCTGCTATCTTTGCGGGGGAGATGGAGGTCGGCAAAGTCAGTGAAGCACAGGGAGCCTTCGTGAGGGTCTTTTTCTCGCTGAATGTTGTGGTTGCTCGCTTCCAAGCCTTGACTACCTTCGGAGCCGGAATTAACCGTTTGTTCACCTTTGCAGAGTTTCTAGAACAGACGGAAACGACCCAAGCTCCTGACTCGTCTGATCAGAAGTCAACGATTCAGACGGTAGAAGCTGATCGTCTGGCAGTAGAGCACCTTACCTTAGAAACCCCGAATCGTCAACGTATTTTGGTGAAAGATTTGTCGGTGGAGTTACCCAATGGACAAGGACTCTTGGTGATGGGACCCAGTGGTTGTGGCAAGAGTTCGCTGCTGCGGGCGATCTCCGGGCTATGGAACGCTGGAAACGGCACGATCGTTCGTCCTGAATTAGATCAGATCTTATTTTTGCCGCAACGTCCCTACATGGTTCTGGGGACGCTACGCGATCAACTCCTCTATCCCCACACCCATGTTGAGGTTGAAGACCAGTACTTGAAGCAAGCCCTTGAGCAGGTGAACTTAGCGGATCTAGATGAACGATTTGGTGGGTTTGATGCTGAACAAGACTGGGCGGATGTCTTGTCTTTGGGAGAACAACAGCGGCTCACCTTCGCTCGCTTGCTGCTTTCCAAACCGAACTACGCCATTCTAGATGAAGCGACCAGCGCCTTAGATCTCGATAATGAGGAACGGTTGTATCAACATCTGCAAGCGATCGGGACTACCTTCTTGAGTGTGGGTCATCGCTCCACGTTAGCTAACTATCATCAGCGAGTGTTAGAACTCTCTCAAGACAAGACGTGGCAGGTGAGGCAACCTCTGGTTCTGGTCAAAGAACCGTAGAAGTTGTTAGTGACACCGGCGCTCAGAACCGAAACGCGATCGCGCTATCTACGTGCCATTTCACCACAAGCCTTTACCAGTGCAAATCGTATCCTACTGCGATGCAATCCTGATAAGTGGTAAGCAGTTCCGGGAGTAACACGAAAAAGTGGAGTAAGCAGTGAGTGTGACATGAACGGACAAAAAAAGTAGGATTCCCAGAAATATCTGAATGCAAAGCATCAAGCAACCGGGTGGGATTTTATACCAAGTCTGGTGTTTGGTAGCCAGACTCCTGGTTGTTTTTAGCATCACCATCATTGGGACTTAGTTGAAGATTGTGGATTGCATTTTGGTAATTGCCTGTCTTTCCTTGTTGCAGGTAGAGGTCTGCCGCTTTCTGAAAATCCTTGAGTGCTGCGTCAGAATCTCCAAGTTCACGGTGAGCCACACCTCGGTTCTTGTAGGCATCAGCATCATTGGGATTGATACTTAGTCCTTGGCTATAATCCGTAATAGCTCCCTCAATGTCTCCTATGTCTGAGCGGACATTAGCCCGGTTGTTGTAGGCATCGGCATGGTTGGGATTAAGCCGCAGAGCTTGGTTGAAATCCGCGATCGCTCCGGTGTTGTCTCCTATGTCT
>QQTW01003109.1_pt1 | contig 12203 bp, 17 predicted proteins | sample 1904831 | NCBI WGS metagenome assembly QQTW01 (sample SAMN09435610, study PRJNA476489) | Subsurface metagenome, whole genome shotgun sequencing project. | reverse complement strand
GTCGTGAACGGACGCTTTTGACGATCTTTTCTTGCGGGTTTTCTGAATTCCCTTACCGACCACCTTTTCCTTCTTCGAAGAGCCGAGCGGTATGACAAGTGCAGTTGGCTCAGGCGATGATTTGTCTTGCCATTCCATGGGTCCAGGGGTTATTTTCACGGTAGACTGTTTGGCCGCAATTTTCCTCAGCGCCCTTCTGGCTTCCCGCTGCTTCCTTTGTTCTAGTATCTTCTTCTCCTTTTTCCCCAATATCTTTGGCAACGAGGTCCTGTGCTCCCGTGAATCCTCGTCCGAGAGCTGCAGAGTAAAGACATCTTTTCGTCTTTGAGCCACAAATTTTTCATGGAGAAGTCGCTGTAAGTTTTCGGCTTCCGGACTTGGTTTTCGAGGACTCTTGATTTGGAGCTGAGATGTCAGCAATGAGTAGCTAAGAGAACCATTCCAGGCTGAGGCAATTGACTCACTGTATGTCCCTCTGTAGGACTAGATGGAGCACCCTTCAGTTTGCCACTACGATCCAGACCTAATGCCTCGATATCTTCTTGCGTGTTGCCTTTGGCAGAACTGTTTCCCAAAGGGGCGAGAAGTATATCCAGCTGGGAATTCGAAAGTTCGGTACGACCTGCATGTTGTTGTCGCCGTGTCTGTAAAGTGATAGAAGGGAGCCGTAATCGACAGGTGAGACAAACATATCCATTACCGGGCGTAAGCGCATTTTGAAAATGTTTGATATTCATTCGGAACCAGGGTTACCGCGTAAGAGTGTTTCCACGCTGTTGAGTGGAAGGAGGTGTGCAGCAAACAGAAGAAAATATTGGCAGGGGTCCCTTGATAGCACTAGCGGTTGGAATTGCATCACAGTCCAGGCTTACACGCCAACGTTTCCATACACAGCACCTGCTGCGTTATATGGAGTTTCGATAGAACAACCGACATGTCAGACCACCGACTCTTCCGCTTCCAAAGGCCGCAATGGTTGAACAGTCCTAACACCCGGACAGCAGGCGTCTACCTAGCCGGCGCATTGGTGACTACCCTACAGGCCAGCCATCTCAAGCTGTGCTAGAGCGCTGATCAATATGAAATCTAGTTCTCCATAGGATTTTTCTTCTTCATCGACGCTTCGACTTATTCACATTCTCGCCTCAACGCCGGCAGCGAAGTTCACATCAAGTTCGTCGACTGGATTCCTGGCATATGCAGCGCCCTGGGGATGCTTGTCATCAACAGTATAGAAAAGACAAGGTTGAGTGCGGATAGCTATAGCTACAGTGGTACGGGGGTAGCATGGAAAGCGCGACTGGTCCTGTTCCTTGGGTTTGCACTTATGGCTGGGGGACTGGCCGGGAGTGTGGTACGAACGCCTGCTGCGAAACCAGATCAAGTATTGTGTTTGGCGTCTTACTGATTGGTTCTAGGCGGTACTGGTGCTCAAATATGTTGTCCCCGAATATGGCTTCCCGGCTCTGTACTTCGGGATTGCCAACGTGGTCGCCAACGGGCTCATAATGCTCAGGTACTTGCTGCCCCAACATCACACATCAAGCAAGCCAAATACTGATGCTATTTCAGCTCGGTTGTTCTTTGGGTCTCGCAGAACATGGAAGACGATTATACCTACAACCTAGCTCTTTGATGCCTTGGCGCGCAAGAGGTACCTGTATCGTGGGGTAGGGTGGGAGTAAGGAGCACCGGTCATATCATATCAGTCTACATGGAAAGTTTCTAGAATCTGAATTTATTTAGTTCGCGGCTGCTGCGCGCTCTATCCTTCTCTTGGAGCTTTAGGTTTCTAGCTGATAAGACCTGAAGAATCCTGGCGTTGAACGGATTCCGATTGCATGGCAATTTACTGGATCATCCCTTTATCAAGACTTCCATCGCTTTAACTCTCGTCCATCTCAAACTCATTTCATACAAACATTTGAGATGCGTTGCGGAGTTATCTAGGTTCGGCACTCAAGTAGGTAACTAAACCATTGTAATCCTTACAATAGATACCAGAACGACATACGGAGTACAGTAGCGGCTACCAGTTCGGCAAATAGATCGCCGTTTGTCTTAGAAAGTCATCCAGTTTTTGACACGGTGTTAGGTTGACAATGACCATAACACAGAATTCGCATATTGTGCGTGAAGAACACGTAGGCGATTTAGTTCATTGGAATCACCTTTTGATTGGGAGATCGTTCTCTGTGAATCATATTCATTGGTCGGCCCCAGCCTTTTCGACCATGCCCGCTAGTTGACTCCACGAAGAACAAGAATAAAAAACATCAAACCAGATATCATACACGTCATCTAACTTCTGGCGCAGCGGCTGCCGCTATCTCGTTGTTAATCGGCTGTGCTCCAGTATCGGCTGGCCTTGCCTCAAAAATTCGCCGCCACCAGCCAGGAGGATCAAGAGGACGTTGACCATTGTGTAATGAAGGATACACGTCGCTGAAGAAGTACCATACTGCGAACATCAGTACAGCGGCAGAGAGTTTTAGAGAAACCGACGTACCATGACCGACAATGACTCCGCATATCTCGTCTTTCGGTACCGTGCCGTGCAGCACCAGGCTGAATGCCATCAAAACCCACGGCAAGTAAGGAGCCGTAAAGACCAGTAGCCCCAGTAGACTAAGCCTCGTCTCCGGGTTCCTCCGCGACCAAATGTAAACCAAACTACTGCTCAACGCGGAGCCCAGGAACGGCATTGAAAGCATTGGCGAGAGGCATAGGAGAATCGAGGTTGCGTAAAGCAATAGCCATGAGAAGTGCGCGGGAGATCGTCCTGAAGATTCTTCGAGAAGCCTGGAATATCGCTGAAGAAAGAAGACGTGGAATAGAAGATCTAAGGATAGGGGACCGAAGTAAACGAACGTGGTGAGTAACCGCCAGAACTAATATCATCATAATCAGTGTTGTTGTTCCCTGTTTGCAGCGTCATGTGAAGCTGAAGGAAGACGGGGGCATACCTGGTTCTTGACGAACACGGCGCGAAAGCTATAGAAGAGCTGGAATGGAGTGATGATCTGGCATTGAACGAGTAATGAGGTAGCGACCGTAGCCGCTGTCCACCATCTTGTACACACGGGCATCTCATAGAACCACTGCTCCAGCGGAAACTGTCCTATTGCTCCACCCCCACCTCCAAGCATGTTGTCCATGTCCATCTTGGAGACAAAGAAGCCAAAGTGAAGTGAGAAAGTATACTCTTCAGAAGATAGCTCAAATCTGTTGTTGGCAGCTAGGATTCATACATATCTAAGCTGTGGAAAAGGTACACGAACAGTGGGCGCGGTGATGGCCAAGTGATCAACCTGGCCTGATCTCCGGAGGCTTTGATGACGGTGGCTGAATGGCATATGCCAAGCTTTTTGAGCCTTACCGTACGCTATACTTAGAAGACTCTAGCCGAATTCTTCATGCCGGGTCAACATGCCATTGTAAACAATGAAATGGCTGGAGATTTAGTGGACCACAACCATATTCTCCAACCACCGCCATTGTCATGGATATCTTTAGCCATTACTCACATTTCAAACCTCACAATCCTGCCGAGTTGAGCTTTTAGCGATACGGAATTGGCCTTCCAGAGTATCACGCGGTGTAACGCACGGCGTCCGATAAAGCATTACCCGTCCAGGCATTCGCATCCCGTTGGCAGTACGCACATATACCTTTGACACTCCTCACACAAGAGTGGTCGTTGCATCTCGCGCTTGCAGGCAACCCAGTGAAGTCCACTTCTTCACCAATGGCACCTCCAAAACAGCAGACCGCCAAGCGGACGGGCACCGCAATCCCCCTTGGCACAAACCGACCAAAGGGGCGCCGTTCCACAGGTCGGAAGCCAGCCGGTAGAAAAACACTTGTGCAAGGTCCCAAGACCAAGAGGAGGAGTAGTGGCGTACAAAGTTCGTATCCCCATACAATTTGCGCCCGGTTCCGTTACTCTCTGTGTGGTCGAATGTTTGGGGAGCCTGCAGTTCAATCAAAAGGTTAACACAATATGCGTTGTCACAGGTGCTGAAGCAGAACCGCGAACCCGCAAAGCTCGCCGTTACAAACCAGGTACTCTTGCTCTGAAAGAAATCCGTCGCTACCAACGCTCTACCGACCTCCTCATCCTCAAATTTCCTTTCTCCCGTCTCGTATGTCTTCCATTCTTCACTTATGTTCAGTCAAGCCGGTACCTGGTTCCCGGAGCTAACGAGTCACAAGGTCCGTGAAATCGCCTTGTCTCTTGTTCCCATCGGCGGCGAAACCCTCCGCTGGCAATCCCAAGCTATTCAGGCGCTCCAAGAGTCAGCGGAAGCTTTCATGGTGCACCTTTTCGAAGATACCAACCTATGTGCTATCCACGCGAAGCGGGTAACGATCATGCAAAAAGACGTCCAATTGGCCAGGAGGATCCGAGGCGCTTGGGGAGGGCTCGGGTAGCTGGTTGCGGGATGAGAATCGATGTTTGTTATGTAATCCTTAGAGGATGGACAGGCGCTCCAGGAGGATTGCGGGGTTCGACTGATGATGGCGTTCAAGGGAGGTATTCGGTGGATCTTATTTGAGGGTATATCAGGAACAAGGAGCAAGTGAGATTTCGAAGGCGTGATCTGGAAAATCTGGTATGGAGGGGTCCCCTTGCTTGCTATTTCAGCGGTCACTGTGATAGTCAGCGTCGCATTGAAGAGCCGTGAGCTGGCCCAATCGTACGAGGCGAGCGCTTTTGTGGCGAACAGAAGGATTGACGATGAAATACGTACTCTGGTATCCGTTCACTCGGCAACCCGGGCACACAACACCTCCATTCACACTCAAACCGAACGCCCGACCAGGACAAGGGCTTCAAAATGTTGTCGTGTCCGAGTACACCGGGGTCGTGATCGTACGGGTAGATATACAGCCAAAAAGAGCTACCTACATGCAAAACCAGATCGAGTCCCTTTTCCAGCCTCAAAGTCCCCATCTTGCTCCCCCAAGCAATCCCAAGCCAGTCGTAGAATTCGTAGTTGCTGATGAGATGGCACGTCATCCCATATCCGTATCTTCTCCTTCTTCGTCATCCTCCCACTGCACGACCCCCTTCGGCAGACCCCTCGCAATTTCCCTACCAACATCCCTCACCCTCTCTGCATCCTCGCTCCTTCCCGCCAACTCCAACGTCTTCCCAACTAATCCAGCAGTCACACTCCTCCATAAAGCATCCGAACCTTTCCTCGCAAGATTCTCGCTCGCGCGGGCAGATTTCTCGCTTTGTTTGCCTACTACTCCCTTGAAGAATTTATCGGACATCAAGCTCAATGTGATGCACAAAATTTGGTTATTGTCAATGGTCTTGGCGGCTGAGAGGGATTTACCGAGATACTCCTTAGTTTTGACGATGGTGGGGGTTGTGGGGTTGAGCGAGGTGGCGAGGATAATGTTGTAAGCTGATGTTAGGGGTCTCGAGCTTTCAATGTGGGGAATATGAGGTTCCAGCGAGGAGAGTAAGGATGGTAGGAGGCGGTGGGAGGAGTGGGAGGGGTCGCGGACAATGAGGATGCTGTTGAAGGAAGAGAGAATCGCCAAGTCTAGGTGTGTCGGTGGAGTTGTGGTTGTTGTTGGACCGGTGAGGGAGAAATGCGGACGCTGGAAGATGGAAAGCGCAGTATCGAGGTGGCCGGTGCCCTGGTTGACAACGCCGTCTAGGTATTGAATCTGGAGATCAAGTAACTCAAGGTTCTTAGGAATGGAAGCTGCGATTTTTTGGAGCTCCAGGAAAGCATTATGAGCGGCTACCCAAGCTGTACGAGTACAGAGTGTATAGACAAGCTGCATCTGAAGAAAGTACTTGAGAGTTTGTCGCCAATTGTGTCTTGACGTGATTGTTGATATCGGCTCGAGAACCAGTCCGGTTTCGGCGTTGGTTTCTAAACAGAGAGTCAGTCTAGTTTAAGTGAGGCAGAACGTTGATCGTACTGTCCAGACGCCGGATCCCCTCTTTAAGCATCTGCTCCGACTTCAACCCATCGGAAGTGTTCTTGTGAGCCGTCGCTATGCTGCTTAGAAGATACCCCAGCACATATACGTCATTCCAGGGAATCCAGCGAAACATGATGGCCAGCGAGTCCTGTGAATCCTTCCGCACGATACCATACCCACCTGGGTTTCTAGAAGGATCTTGAGACTGAACGGGAACGAGGAGCGTACCATCATGATGCCATGAGTCACTTTGGCTTTCCAATGAGGCTTGCATTGCTTGCATTTTATTGATTGCTTGAGACGGATCACACTGTTGCAAGGAACAAGCAAGGTCGACGATGTTCGTCAGGACCCCTACCTGCGGAATCTGACTCACTTGAGGATCGAGCTGAAGACTTCTCGCGCTAGCAAGCGCACGCTGGGCTTGTTCGATGCTCTCAGCGCTACTAGACTCCCGTAGTTGGATCAAGGCCTCTACCGTGGATGCAATCGCAAGGACTGCTTTATCACCAAAGTTTTCTGCAATCGCTGAGATAATTCTGACATGGGCCAATGCGGATAGGGTGTCCTGGTGAGATGAGAGCTTGAGCAAAAGAAAGACTTTAAGAAAACGCAGTCCATAGGCCCAACCAGTGTGTTTGTACGCCTCAGCGTCCTTGATCACACCCTCAAGATATTTTAAGGATGCTCGTGGACTGCCTTCAAATAAAACTCGAGCAAGTAGGTGTTCCATATTGTACTTGAGATCAAAAAACCGATATCTGTCACATAGCTTGATCCCTTCGCTTAAAGTCTGCTCTGCTTCCCGCGTGTTCTGTGTCTCGTCGTACAATACTGATGCATACCGTAAGCGAACTGTGGCCTCCATCTGAGGTTGTAATTTGGAGCGCTTGAGAACAACTTCGAGACAGCTCAGTCCCGTTGCCACAAGCTTGTAGTATTGCTGCATGTCTATCGCCCAATCCACTAGAGCTTTTGAAGATCCTTGGCCATGGGCTGCAGCAAGATAATCTTCAGCCAGGGAGAGTAAAAGCAACTGATAGTCGACAGGTGGCTGCTGAGATGGTAACGTTGTTGGAACACTTGACTTCGTCGAAGGAATTGCCTGGAAATTCTGCTTGGGATGGGGAGCCATCATAGGCATGGATTTTCTTCTCTGAGTCTGCGCCGAAGGTTGAGACGGGCTTGGTATGACCACTGCAACTCCAGTTGACCTCGGTGGTAACGGGTTGTGAAGGTGCAACGCTGACCGTCTCTCATGATTAAGACTAGCTGATGCCATATATGCTGGCGGTGGTTGTACATAATCGGAGGCCAGATACCCAGGTTGTTGTGGGGCTTTCTGAGAGAATGGAGCGCCATGGTAAGTCGAAGAGCTGGTGGATCCTACAGTGGCATCGTCTCCTGGGCGAAAGCTGTCAGGCTGATGGTAATGCCGTGGTATCTCATTCGCTGGATCCATCAGGTCAGGTACATGGCCCATGTGGGCATTTCCCTATAATCGAGCGCGTTCTACTAGCCACTTCTTGCAGTGTTGCGGTTCGGAGACTCCCACAGAACTTTCACGGAATTCATAGTACGACACCCCATCACAGCCTGTTTTCACGTTGAAGAAGTCCCAACTGTAGGTGCACAGTGGTTCAATGAAGATGAGTACTGGTAGGTGACCTATCAAGTAAATCCATGTGAGAGCAGGCGCGATAACCGCGGAGCGCCGATATGTAAACCCGATCGTCGACCAATAATATCAATGACTTCGAACTCTCACAGATGGATCTTTGGTCGCTTCTAGGTTTGGCGAAGACGACTTTCTACTCTCATGGACAGTCTTTGCCGTTAGTTTCCAAGAGTAGCGAAAATACTACCCTTCTAAATCTCTGTAAATCAATCACGCCTCCATGTTGGCTAAACCCTCTTCTCCTGAACGGCCATCTTCAGACTTGCTGGACGGCCCTGACGAGGCAGGATCCATTGGTATACTATAAGCGCACAATATTCACTGCCGAAGATCCTGCCTTTGAAGGTACATTCACGGTTGACTTTGTTGTACCACCCTATGAGGACACAGATCCTGCCCTGCCTTCGAGAACTACTTACCTTAGGGAACATGACTTCAAGACTCTAGGAAATGATGACAGTAAACCCATGTTGGTAACATTGCATGGTTTGACAGGCGGGTCTCATGAAGTATATCTCAGACATGTATTGGAGCCGCTGTTCAAAGAGGGTTGGGAGGCTTGTGTGATCAATGCTCGTGGATGTGCACGAAGCAAGCTCACAAGTGACAAACTCTTCAACGCACGAGCTACTTGGGATCTTCGGCAGGTGGTCAGATGGTTGCGGGAGGTGTTCCCCAAGAGACCACTATTTGGCATTGGATTCTCCCTGGGCGGAAACATTTTGGTCAATGTACGTAGTAGAATACGTTGTCCACGATCATATTCTTGTTAAGACATTACTCGATTCTGATATTGGTTGGTGACTTGTAGTATCTCGGCGAAGAAGGTGACCAGTGCTTGCTCAAGGCAGCTGTTGTATGCTCGAATCCTTGGAATCTGGATGTGGGGAGTATAGCTTTGCAGAACACCTGGCTTGGACTCCACCTCTACTCAAGAGCAATGGGAGCGAATTTAAAGAACCTGTTTGAGCTGTTCGTATTATCGATTTGCCTCGATTGTAATATCTGATGAATGCCTCCAGTCATGTCGAGCAGATCTCGAAGAACCCACGGATCAACGTTGACAAAGTACGAAGCACCATTTATCTTCATGAGTTCGATAGGCATGTCTCGCATTCCAGTTGAATTTCATGGCTGACTCATGCCACAGAGAGCTGCAATGCTGCACCTGGGGCTATCCTACCGAGGGGGCCTATTGTGCGTTTGTCATGTCCTGTTCGGACTTGTATGGAAATGGAGTGTACTAAACGGCGACGTGTCTACAGATCGAGACGCCTCGTCTTGTGATGCCATCTTGGCTGTTCGGATTCCACTTTTCGCAATTCATGCCGAGGATGATCCGGTATGTCCAGCACTTCCGTTTCGGTAGGGATCGTGTTGATAGCATCAAGGTCGCTGTAAAGGAGGCTGTTCCCTATCAGGAGATCCAGCAAAATCCGTTCACAGTTCTGTGTACCACCAGGCTCGGTGGCCATTTAGGCTGGTTCGAAAGCGGAACTGGACGATGGTTTGCTAAGCCAGTAGGCGATCTGGGATCTCTATCATGGGCAAATGCTAATTAGTCCTAGGCCACCCGATTTCTAAAGGAGATGGCGTTTAGCGTTGACCTTGTTAGCTGTCAACACGAGCAGTATACCAGAGTAAGCCAACCAATGGAGCCATTCAGCCGGGATCGTACATTCGTTCCAATGCGGAGGAGACTTCAGACACATGCCTCATGACACAAACGCGAAGGCTAAGGACCGTTCGCCAGTGGAGTACTTCTCAGGCGAAAGAGACCCGCTTCTTGCCAGATTTGGAGGCTTGAGGTCTTCGCTCTTTGCTCTCCAGAGGATCCGAGGTAACATTTCCTTCAGTCTTGAGCTTCCTCTTCCGGCGCACCGAGTCCTTTCGCTCTTCCTACACAGCATCAGCTCTTTTCCATATGAAAGCAGCGTCACAACAAACCATCTTTGAGTGTCTCTGCTCCTGTCTCGCTTCAGCTTCTCTACGCCTCGCCTCCCGAATTTCTTCCATCTGCCTACTCTTCATCATCTTGCTTTCAATTTGACCCTCTTTGTTCGCATTGACAATTGCTAGGATAGTCATCATGCTTTCCTATATAGGGCGCAGCGTGAGTAGTCATGCTATATTCGATGAAAACTCGCCTACCTGATCATCCACAAATATCTTTCCTTTCTTCTTTCCCTTGGGCAGGTCCACGCCAACTGGAGTAATCGTGTTCAGCTTTGGCAGGCCCAGCTCTTTCTCTGTATAGATTCTCCTCTTCCGTTTAGCAGGTCTTCCGGTTGGTTTGGTCTTTTGTTGCTTTGGCGGTGGTGGTTTCGGGCCCTTTGAGGGTTTGGATTTCCTGATACCGCTGGACCCCAGGGAGGATTTTCTAGGGCCTTTGGTATTCTCTGACTTATTGGATGCAAACTTAGAGCGAACAGTCCTCGTTGGCGCCATGCCGTAGACAATACGACTGCTACGTAATGAGCGCAAACCCTCAAAGCATAATTAGCACCAGTGGGTGATCAGCCGGCGGAATAAGTCCGACACGTTAGGATTGTTGGTGCGGAAATTCTCCGCTGGCCGAGCAATCAGCATGGCTAAGTGGTCTTCACATGCCACGTTGCTTTGCAATACATACAAGCAGGATTTTCTCCGATTCATTTGATTGAAATGACTACGGTGCTTGTGTCTCATTCTTGCCTGACGCTCGCCTGATGACATCCATGAGCTTGTCTACATCATCCATATCGCCTGCGTTCACAGCACCTCCAGGACGCAGCTCCATAGGTAAGTGTTGGACCATGACCTGCAGCGCTGGAGGATAATTCCTTATCTCGCTCGAAAGTGCATAAATGGCTTTCCTCCGTACTTGGTCATTCGGATCTTCCATGGCCAATTGGACCAGAACGGGTAATGCATTGACAGCTAGCGCCTACATACATGGGGCTCAGTTTGACATCAAGTACGAATGAATCGTCAGGAACAGGACGCTTACCCTTTCCTGTGACTTGATGTTGTTTTGCACTGCAGTCCCAACACACCAAGCTGCCATTCTTCGAATCTCAGCTTCCGCATTGCTCAATTCTGCCACCAGTGGTGTCCAAAGAGCTAAACTTTCCAAGTTATTTGCATTATCGACAATCTCAATCAGCTGTTCAAAATTATCGAATGCCACCAGCTTGTTATCCAGAGAGACATCCGGCGATTTGATGGCGGCCATGGACAATTTCATGAGCTCAGCATCCGAAGGCCCCCCCATCAGCGACTTGATTGCTTCTTGGCTCAGATCCCGTCCAGAAGACCGCTTGGCTTTCGGGTCTGTCGAAGCGGCGGGATCATCCCGGGTTGTTTCGGAATTTTCGATACTCCACTTCAGGAGCTGGTTCATCCCTGGATCCATGATCCTCCGATTGGAGGTTGAGGCTCAAATCTTGCGGTAGAAAAGTGTTCCGAGTGCCCGCCGTGTCAGCGAGATTATGGTGAACAGGTCGAGTAGGGTGTCTTCCGGGATGAGAAACCAAGGAAAGCAATTTGATGGACTCGGCGATGGGAAACAATCGCATCGAGTCCTCAGATTACCATTTCGCAAGGGTAGGAGAAATTAAGGGAAAGAGAAAAGGGAACAGAAAACAATTTTAGATCTGAAGGTAACCGAAACGCCGGGGGCTTCTGGAAGCTTCTATGTACCTTCTACGGTTTAAGGAATACCAATGCCGTTCGAATCAGATTGAACCCAAACGCGTGTCATGGACAGATGCTCCGTACAACCTATCGATGATGTAGGCATTGATCGTTGCTTTCTTTAGCAACCCCACCATGCCATATGGCGGGTTATGCGACCCCGCCATCCATTCCAGGCTAGAGTGTGGAGGCTGGAGACAACTAAGGATTTCCCTGACTTGTACTCCGTAGTACGTTTGTAAACAGTTGTAAACCAAACGGGCAGATTGAACACCTTCTCTGGGTCTATCATCCAACCTCCAGCGGCGGCTCTCACCAGTTGATGCCTTGGGAAGGAGCGACGACGCGTGTAAACTTACCCTTGACCGGTGGCTGCCTACTGGAGCTGACGCACGTCAATATATGAAGTAGTATATAATTAAGTACCTAGATTGAATCACTGTCTGTTATCATTACAGAGCCCCAGCTTATTGAGCCGTCCGCTATATTGTAACAAAACTGTGCATTATCATTCTTTCATCCTAGTGTGAAGCTGAAGGCCAAAAGGCGGCGACAAATTCATTGACTGGCCTCAACTAAAAGTTAGCAGTCTCGCTTGCCGCTTCAACCCACCTCACATTTTCAACGGCCATCCATCAACCCTGCCACCACTAACAGCGCTTCCCAACCATCCTCATAGCACCGGACTTTTGATCTCTCTGCATCTCTCCTGTTAAGAAGTCTTTCGTTAGTTGTCCTAGATCAACTCCATCGCCCACCTCAACCATCATAACATACTTCGCTTGCCGCCATGGAGGGTAAGCTGACCCAGCCCCTGGATCCTCTCCATATCTGCATCCCTGCTTCCTCACCTGGCCGAATCAACCCGGTGTATGAGGATGGTTGGGAAGCGCTGTTA
>QQTW01003108.1_pt1 | contig 12204 bp, 17 predicted proteins | sample 1904831 | NCBI WGS metagenome assembly QQTW01 (sample SAMN09435610, study PRJNA476489) | Subsurface metagenome, whole genome shotgun sequencing project. | reverse complement strand
TACATCAATGGGAGAAAGAGAAGGAGTAAAGGGACTGAGGTTGAGACCTAGAGATGACTTGACTTCGGGAATGGGAAGATCGCAATCACCGGAACATGAAAGACGATGAGTTCATCAAGGGGGCAGTCACTTCGTGATAGCAGTGGATGGGATCTCGCGACTAGGTCGTGGGGATTGAATGAATTGATTGTTGGCTTCTGCTCTGCCCTATCCCTTTCCATACCACCTCCCATCTCACTCCTTTTCGCTCAGCTTAGACTCAGTTCCTATCAACTCGTCAGTATCTCTCTCATCAATGAGTGAATGCTCAAGAATAAAATGCAAAACATACCATACGCCCACTCACTCACTGCTCGTCCGTGTCTCCATCGCTCTCAGCGTCGGTGGTTGCTCGGTCACATCCCTTATCCACGCTCAGGCATCCCACCATTCTGTCCTCCCGACTGTCCGGCAGCTGGTCCCGCAGCCGCCCCGGTCCCGGTGGCCGTCCCAGTAGTCGTCCCAGCAGACGTCCCAGCGCGCGGAGCCGGCCGAGCGCCCACGCCAGCAATCTTGCGGAGCTCCCACTCCTTGGTAAACTGTCTGGAGAGCTCCGCCAGTTCCTGGACGAGATCGCGACAAGCCTGGACGACAGTCTCCTTGGGCGTAACCTCTCCATCGGTCTGGACTCGCAACTCAAACTCCGCGACGAGAGGATGCGGGACCTTGTAGGCGGCGAAAGTGACATGAGCAGTCTTCAACAAGCGAGAGCGCAGCATGTTGGCCAGCGTATGATCTTCTTTGTGGAAGTGAAAGATGGCGCTCGAGGCGATGCGCGTGTCGAGCTCCATCGTCACTTTCTTTTCGCCTGGTCCGAGCAGGAAGAGTTCCGTCCTGGGTTGATCAGATTCGTGAATGCGGTTTAGACGTCGAGGCTCTCGGGAGAAAGACATCTTCGTTTGAACGAAAGAGAGAGATGGCTTGTTTGAGTGTGCCTTTGAGAGGAGATGAGAGGAGGATGTGTGTCGTTCGACTTGAAAGGAGGAGGTTGATGATGAGGTTGTGGTTGGATGAAGAGATGAGGAAGGAGAGAGAAGGTGGGAAGAAAAGAAGGAGCGACCTGTGTTTTGTGGACGTGGGAGGGAAGGAACTGGGTGACCCACCGATCTGGAGCGTTCATGATGACAAGGCGTTCTGGAAGCTGATGTTGAGTATTCCAGAAGGTCAACTGTTGTGAACAGAAGCTGCGGATGGACGAGCGTTCTAGAAGCTGATGTAGATTATTCTGGAAGATTGATTGTTATGAATAAGCGTGCGGATGTAGCAAAAAGGAGCAAAAGGAAGGAATGACTAGTGGTGATCGAATAGATAATGTGTTGCGAAGTAGTATGGCTAGTCGTGGTGGTGATGTTTAGAAACGAACGAGATGCGGGTCGAGATGGTGTTGCGGCTCGGCGGGTAAGCATGATTCGGGACGGGAAGGGCTGAATTTATGGCGCTTGTGGCGTGTGAAGGCGCTTGGACCATTGACACACATGTTCACACTCGGTCGGCGTGTGAACATTGACACATGTTCCATGAGCTTCCACGGACTTTAGTGATATCGATATGGTAGAGAATTATGGAACATCCCGATCATCCATCTCTGTTTGAACCTGGGCACGCATATCGCTGGATATTTGTTGACCCATTTTATTCACTCGTCGTCGCCAATCCCTGTTGGACCTTCTCCTCCTGGTACCAACTAGATTTTGTGAGCGACAATCCATTAGAGCTTTCCCTGGTTATTGTGCTCTTACCATGCAGATGTTGTTACCATTCAGTAATATTTTCGGCAACTTCGTTTGCGAGCCGGTGTAATCACTACCACAACAGTTCAGCAAGATTGATCTAACGTGAACTTCTCTATTTCAAACCTACAATTCAGTCACGTCTTCCAAGACCATGTCTAGATATGTATCAGCATTGTAATATAGAAACATATGATTCGGGATATACATACTGACATAGTCATCGAATCCAAGCAGCGTGCCACTGAATTCTGCATATAAATTCATTAGACCTGGATATCGTTCGCTCTCAGCGGATGATGTTATGACGTACCTTTATCCCCCTTCATGATTACCCATATTCTCGACCCGACGCATTTGTCAATCAGCTCTGTTCATGTTAGCACTTGCAAGGATACTGTCTAATGTGAATAATAACGTACCTAATGGTAACAGCTGCGACGCCATGATTGAATGCGGCTGTGGAAAGAGGGTGGAAATGGAGAGGGAATCTGCCAAAGGCGGTCAACATAATCAAGCGCGGGGCGATCACCGTTCCTCGGACCGCTAGGCAGCGGCGGCTAGCAAGGACAACTCCAAGTCCCTACGACGCCAGCATTCCTAGTGCAGTTCCTTACTACACCATTTATTCGACATGATACTACAATAATGACGCGATTGAGATTGCAACGTCCACTGGGTGCATTATGGAAAGTCTGGACCTGGAGTCGGGACCTGCTGTCGCGACTGGTGCCAATTGAGAGCTTGGGCACCAGAAGGATAAACCTTGGAGTCGAGGCGCGCAATGGCCATCCCCGAAGATCTTATACCAGTGCATCGAGCTTCGGCGGGCTTCTCGGCAATGTCCGACCCAGACGACTTCTTGATCGAGCACCCTCGAATCTTCAATCGGCCTTTAGCACTGCGACCAGCCTGCGCAGTCTCGACACCGTCACCGCGCAATCGAGCCTAGATGGAGGCCTCCCTCAAGATATCTGTTATCCGAACTTGTCCAACGACGCTGAAGGCTCGGTCGTTCCTCCGGATACGCTGATCCAGGATGTCCGGACCAAGCAAACTACATCACCACCTTCCCGACGACCTCTCGAGTCGCCTCACGTTCCTTTAACCTACAAGATCTCCGTCGTTCGATCCACCGACGAAAAGACTACTTCAGGAGTTCCGACAGTGCAATACTGGGGTCATGATCTCTATCGAGGATCCCAGGATGAACCCGTCCGACTGCACTACTGCCGGAGCACCGAAACCAGCGAACGGGTCGCGCAGCTGTTTCTCGAAGACCGCGTCCTCGGATTCGACATGGAATGGAAGCCCTCAGCTTTAATCAAAGACGGAGCCAAGAAGAACGTAGCTTTGATTCAGCTCGCCAACGAAGCTCGAGTCGCGCTCTTCCACGTCGCCCTGTTCCGCGAGTCCGAGGGGGATCCTGGACGATTGATTCCCCCGACGCTCAAAAAGATCATCGAGTCACCCGAGATCACCAAAGTTGGGATCGCCATCAAAGGGGATTGCACGCGACTCCGAAACTTTCTATGTCTTGAACCCCAGGGTCTCCTCGAGCTCAGCCATCTGTATAAGTTGGTGAAATACTGCCGCGAGGAACCCCGCAAGATCGATAAGAAGCTCGTCTCGCTCGCAACTCAAGTCGAAGAACATCTCGAGATGCCCATCTGCAAAGACCAAGACGTGCGATCGAGCGATTGGACAAAACTCCTGAATTGGTCCCAGCTCCAGTACGCTGCCTCGGATGCATACGCGGTCTTGCATCTGCATGATGTGCTCGAACGGAAACGGCAGGTGCTGGATCCGACACCGCCGTATCCAGCGCATGCCGAGCTGAATCTGCCTATCTTGTTGGCTCCTGGCGCGAGTCCTGAGGTTCCTCTTCCTCTGTCTCGCACAACCGTGGGGACGGCGTCTATCGAGCGGGAGGTCGACCCGACGATGATCAACACCAGCGCGGACTCATCATCTGAAGAGCCACAGCCCCCAATCCTGGGCTCCATCTCTCGCCCCATCAAGCCTTTCCACCCGCAAGTCCACCAAGCCGAAACCTGGGTACTCGACTACCGCGCCGGAATTCAACCCCCGGAGGTAGTTCGGGCGATGCGTTCCCAACTGCGAGCCTACGCGCTCTGGCACTGTCACGAGCTCAGCCTCGAAGACGTCGCGAGGCTCCTTCGCGATCCCCCACTTCAGATGACCACCGTGGGGGGCTACATTCTGGAAGCGATCCGCTTGGAGAAGAAATTGGCGTATGATCTCGAGCGACTAAAGACGGTGTTGGAGCATCTTCCTGCGTCGAGAAAGAGACCGTATCAACATCTGCTTTTCAAGCGTGGGGCTCTGGATGATGAATGAATGAGCTTGAATGGGGCTGGGTTGGGCGTACTTGGGAAGCCATTACATTTCGTACTCACCATGGGATGGGAAAGGAGAAAGGCTGCATTACTATGTCATACATGTCAGGCATGGAGTACATTGGATATGGAGTTGGGATTGAACCATTCCTTGCCTTGGTATCACGATGGTTGTGATGGAATCGGTTAGTCTACAGAGTGAGTATCGAACTACTATGATTGTCGCGAGTAGAATGGTTGTGACTCTGCTAGATGGTCAGGAAGCGATGTCAGCCCCTTGAAATGTCTGCTCAATACATCCGTTCGATCTACTGCAGATAATCTAGCTAATGAACGGAAACGAATGGCGAACATTCTACTTCTGTACAATCGGCATATTTAACTTATGCTTCATTACTCAGTTCTCATCACCGTCATCGAAGAGGTCATTCGGATCATATACATCATCAAGATTGTTCTTAGCAGTCTCGGTTTGTGTAAACTACCTACTCGTCAAATGCATCTCCGCCAATCAATATGCCGCCATCGCATGATCCATTCAAGTTGATGGTAACGCGTACCAAGCCTCTGATAGAGCTGTTCTTCGTTGATATTGATGCTGGTATACCTATACATGCATTAGGCTCTCTGGTACGTTGAGATTATCATGATAGGGCTGTATAAATAACGCTCGAGATATTTCTCACTGGATAGCGTTTGCCGAATTAGTTATGGCATGTATAGACAATCCAGTGTAACAAATCCGCTCAGATGCGTTTTGTACTCAATTCCGCTTTTACTCTTCCACGTGTTGTTGGTAGCTCGGATCAGCGGCTGCATTTGACAATCCTTTTGATATCCTATGTCTAACCTTGAAACTGGATGATAAGCCCAGAGTTGCTCATCGTCGAGGACAGCAAGAGGAGAAGGAGTAGAAAGGGAAGAAAGACATTGAAGAGAAGAGAATGATCGCAAGAAACGAGATGTAGAGAAAAAAACGATTGATGACGACCTGCTCGAGGGGTTTCGATGGTCCAAGTATGTATCATCAACATTGAGCGTCACTCGGAGGTGTTATGAAGTGTAGAATATGTACCGAACCGAAGATCGCTTGGGAGATTGGTCTCTGGATGTCGCAGTTCGCTGGTAGACGCCCATTCTCCGATAGAAACAACATACGGATGGTCTTTCCGAGATCCGTTAGTCCCCAGGACGATGGCATGTATCTATGCATCCGCATCATTCCTTATGAACTATGGGGAGATATCAGAACTGATCCAGCGTGAGGTCTGTATTCCATCAAGTAGCGAAACCACTTGACGGAAGATGATTTTGACGATCTCTCTCATCACTTTGTCACTTTGTCACTTTGTGCTGTCTGCTCAGATGTTTAAAATCAAGGTCCATATGTTTCAGCCGCGGGGTAAGGCGTGTTGAGGGAAAGAGACATCCTCGGATGTATCCCTGGCTTTTCGCGTCCAGCTTGTTGTCCGCATCTTCCTTTCCCTGACATCGTCCGCTTGGTCTTCCTTCTCTCAATTGTTTTGTTTCCTGTCCTCGACATCCCCTATCCTTTTCAGATGTCTCATCCTACCAGTCCGCTTCATCATTCTCATCTCCTTAGTTTTGACTTTCTTGAATTCTCTCAAGGGGGGAATCATGATTGTCCATGTCAACTAACCCTGCCACATATAGGATTGCACGCCTCGACTCCCCATACGGGATTAGCTCACAATGATTTTACTTTACAGGAGCGTCCGGCAATCTTTCCACGACATACTTCCCCCTGGCTACGCTCATGATCGGTACTCCCGGGATCTTTCTGATCCTTCTCTTCAAATCTCGATCATTCGTAGCCACGATATAGACTTTATGTTTCATGACTCGATCGACGATGCAATCATCGGCGTAGACGCCCGCGTGATCGCATCGCAGACGCTCCCAGCGCTCATCCCTCGCGATGCGTAACGCGATTCGATACTTCCGCCCAAGCTTCTCTAACTCGCCCATCACGCACGAGGTGATGATCGGGGTGCATTGGGCGTATAAACAGTCCATCATGGTCGGCAGCAGCTCGAGCTTGTGTTGGACGGTGTGGGAGAGGAAGTTGGTGTCGACGAGCACGGAGTAGGGTGGGACGAGGGCGGTGTTGTATTGGAAGAAGAGGGAGGAGGAGACTTGGGGACTTTGTATATCCAATCATTAGTAGCTGTGTGATATTGATCTACCCAGACTACTGATACATATATGTGGCCATATATGTCTATATTTATGTATGAAGAAAAGACAACTGACATTTCCCGAACAACCTCATCGCCTTTGGACTTCTTCTTGGCTTGTTCTTCTTCGGCTTTTTGTTGGTTCTTCTTCCTATATCTCATGGGAAGTGCGTCAGTCGCCTGGTTAATGGCGGAGACAAATCGACTGGTAGAATTACAGTCGTGCATCTCGTTGCCCGATGACCTTTTTCACCTAATTTGGATACGTCAATTCAAAGTATCTAGATTGGATTAAGGAAAACATCATATACTTACTTGAACGAATTTGCGAGTCTTCGTGGCCGCCATGATGCCGGCGTTGACGCTCGATGTGCCCCGCTGTGCCCGCCACCAGAAGTCAACCCGGCGGGCCAAAAATTCGGATGACGTCGGAAGAATGCTCGGCCCGAATCGGAATGGAAAAGCTTTCGTCCGCTCGCTCATATGATTTGAGTTCCCGGTCGGCCCGCCAACTTCCAATCTTGGTTCGGGACTCGGCAACAAAAAGGGGGGACGATGCAGGCAACGCACATCTCCATATCGTCTAACGGCTTTCGGTGGTGTGGCGGTGCAAGGCGGTGGCTGCACCGCCACAGCTGAGCATGTGGCGTTCTTCGCTCCGCTCTCCCCCACCAATAACTCTCCGAGCCCGCCAAGGAAAAATGTTCTCGGCCAGATTGGGATCAACAATCATCGTGTAATTGTTTACGGTGGCACAACAGCTGATGAATTATCATTGGCGGAGACGGTGAAATTCTGAACGATGAACCAATGGAATTGCGTGAATAAAATAAATATCTCCATTCGTTCCCTCGTCAACGCAACGGAGACGCAACTTCCGTTCAGCCCTCACACCCTTTCTCTTCCTTGGCCCGCTCCGCCTCGTTCATGCCCATCCCATCCCTTTCCTATTCTTTCGCTCATGAACCCTCTCGCTCGTTGACTGTTGAGTCTTTGATCGTCATCATTGTCGTCGTCATTCGTTCATCCAGCATCCTCGCACTCCTTCGTTGTGCCAACAGTAAGAATCTGATGAAGAAAGCGTCTCTGGTTCCAACGGACTGACGCTCGACTTGTTTCGACGACAGCAAAAGGGACGCGCGCCAGCCATTCGTTGCCCGCCAAAGCGGAGATCGGCAAAAAAGGAGTGGAGCCAGGGATCTCATCTCTAAACACCAACCAGTGGCCCAGCACACCAGGGGTAAACATCAACACATTCTCGCCATACCAGCATTGTCGTCGGAAGCACATCATGTGCGGTCGGTGATACACGTAGGCGAGAGGGGGGGTCCATTCGTCCCTCGTACATCACATTCGCCGACATCCAGTCGAGGAGTCTAATACGCCATTCATCACGTCAGCAATACATACTCCAAGAGGAACACGAGAATAGAGGAGCAGACACCTGTTCGATCATAATCATCTTTGGTTGTTGTGGGCGGTCGTTATCCGACACATCACCACGATGCGACTCTCACGCCGCGGGTCCGCGCGACCCTCGTTCATCCGCTTCTTCGCGGCCTTCCTCCTCTTCTCGTCCGCCCTAGGCCAAAATCCTCCACCGCTTCCGGATATCGATCAGACGACGAACGCACCGGCGACGACGGGAGATGCGACGTCACGAGATGGGACGACGCAGCCGACGCCAGGATCGAGTGCCCCCTCGAATTCCGCGTCCAACACGGCGACGAGTGCGCGACCCGGGACGACATCGGGTTCAAGCGCGGCGTCAACATCCGACTCCAATACCCAATCCAGCGAGAGTGCGAGTGAGAGCGAAAGTGCGACCAGCTCCGGAGATGCCAGCACGTCGGAGTCGGGCTCAACCTCCCCGCGATCAAGCGCCACCATCACACCGACGGGCACGCCCACCATATCCGGCTCGACCCAATCCGCTCCACGCATCACCGGCAGCGGATCCTCGGCGGGGTCGCTCTCCAGCGGTCTGCCCACGCTCCGTGGCCAATATCCTCCACCGACCGTCCCTCCCACCGCCGGTGCGCCGTTCATGCAGCAATCGACCCTCCCGGAAGGCACCGTCTTCATCGTGGTCGGCGCCATCCTCGGCTTCCTGGGGTTCAGTGTGCTCGCCTGGCGGGGTCTCGTGGCCTGGTCGGTGCATCGGTCCGTCCGTCGTGCCGCGCGCGAGCAAAACATGACCGACGCCAAGGTGATGCTGCGTCCGCGGGGTAACGGTCTGTACGCACCCGGCCCGGGCTCCACGCTCTCGCTCGACCGTCTCTCGCATAATCCCCGAGCGAGCAGCTACGGTCGGAAGGCCGGCCACGCCTCGAACGGCAGTCTTTTCTTCTCGCCCACCGCGCGGGCCGTGTCCATGGTCGATCCCACGACGAGTCGTCCGTCGAGCTATCTTCCTGGAGGATACTATCCGGCCGCGAACGCGACTCCGGCCGGTGGGGCTGGCACGGTCCATCTGGGCACGCCAGGATCATCACATAATCAGTCGCGTCGCTCGCGTGGACCCAGTCCGCCCGTCTCGCCCAGTCTCTCGCCCAGCCGTCACGTCGATCCGGGCTATACTCGCTCCGCCCAGGTCGGTGCGCCCAGTCAGGCGTCGACGAGCAGTCTCAACCTGTCGGTCCCGCCGCAAGGACGAGCGCCGAGCGCGTACCTCGAGGATCTGTTTGAGAGTCATCAGTCGCAGCCGACGCGGACGACGCACGAGCGGTATTAATGAATGGGGTTTGATGGGAAGTTGATTGATCTTCGGGGAAGAAGGCGTTGGAGAGGAAGGGCATCAAGGTATCAATCACAGTTATCAAGTTTCGAGCATGGTTCTCTTCATTCACGTTTTCAAAAAGCTTCCATAGTGACGAGAATTCCAATTCAAGTCTTATTATCTTCACTGGATGGTGGCATCTATTTCTAGTTCTACTGATTGATTGATATCCGGATGGTGGTTGTATGTCTTGGTGCATATTCTATTCATCCCATTTGCATGTTTCCCATTCTCAATGGATTCCCTATTGCATTCATTACTTCTTCCCACGCTTCACTACCAATTTCTAGGCTTCATTCCACCAAGTCAGTCTGTATAGCTACGATAATTCCACCACACCCCTTCCACCTCAGAATGGTTGCTGTTTCTTCCATTACCATCTTCAAGGACCAAGGAAAACACGAAAAGAATGATGGACACCAACCTTCCATTACCACTTCCAGGACCAAGGAAAAACATAAAAACAATGAGGACACCAACCTTCCTTTCCGCTCTCACAACGACCTCATCACAATCTGGTTGAACGCGACGGTTAGTTTCTCGAGTCGGAGTTCCTGTTTTCCGCGAAACCACTCAGGTTGCTTCAAAGACGACTGTTGGTCTTTACGTTCGTCAGCCTCCTTTACCCACCTTTCGAGCTCTGCCGGAGCAGCCCCTGCAATTCGAACACCAAAAAGGCGGGCCTCTTCGTGCTCGTCGAACGCGGCGAGGGTGTTACTACGATGCAAGCATCGATTTTCGTACGCGGTTTTCTTCTTCGATTTCCGATGCGAGTAAGAGTGGTTGACAAGATGCGTACATCGGGCGCTGGCGTGTCTAGTTCATTACCCATCATCATCAGCTACCGTTGTTTCCCTCCGAACTCGTTGAGGGCGTATAGACAACAGGTATATTATGTAAAACTTACTCCAATGCCACTCTACTCCATACAAACGCTAACTTCGATAGCGACTCCCTACTGGTATTACTCATCAGCCGAGCCCCCTTCTTGACCACCTGCTCCGCGATGTGTTTCAGGGCGTTCTGGTATGCCTTCCGCGCATTATCCCTTCTCTTTTCCAGCTTTTTGTATTCATCGTAATCCCTCTTGTTGACCAGGTTGGTGTCCCACCCCCGACCATCTTCGCTGTACTGTTCCTCGTGAATTTGTCGGTATTCTTCCGAGTCGACCGCTACCGGAAAGGCTTCCTCGAAAGCTTCCTTCGTGCGGCATCGTTCCTGAAGCTCCATCAGGGCTTGGTGCTCTTTCGAGATGTAAGAGGACATTGTGATGACAAGAAAACACAAGACAAGGAAATTAGAGACGAGGGACGATCAATAGCAAAGAAAAACGAGGAAGATCTACAAAAAGATACCCACAAGAGATGATCAGAAAGATGTCGAGATGGACTGTGGAATTGCTGGACGAATTGCTTGAAGAACTGATGTCGATTGAGCTGGGCATCACGGCCGTCTTATATCTCCTGGAGGGACCCTCGCCATATTGTCCTGTTCGAGGACAACTACCTGGACAACCATCCGGACATCATCTGGACGCCGAAGATGGGTCTTAGCTTCATACATATGAGGTCAAACTCCCTCGACTCGACCGTGTATGAACAACGTCTTCGACCCTTACGGGAGCTTCGATGGCCGTTTCATCCTTGAATCACGCAAACACCGAATACCCTAAGTCAGGATCCAGCCAGAAGCTACGTACAGCCAGAAGCTACGATCAATTACAGAGCGAGCACCAAATCCATCGGGTCATTGTACGCGGGGCTCTCATTGTTCGGTTGTAGGATACAAGGCCTTTGTTCTTGATTCGACATTTGAAGGAAGGACAAAGAGCGACGGTACCAGATTAGGAAAGACAAAGCAGACAATGATATGAGATGGTACGATGCGTATATCAGGATTACGTCGAAGTTTTGGGAAGGAAGTGGTGTCTGACTTCCTTCGAGAGAGACGAACAGCTGAATTTGTGTCGTTTTTTTATTCTCCTGATGCTGGAATTGTTACTCGAGGCAATTTCTGTTGACTACACCGTCCCAAATCTGGATTAGAAGCATATGGGAAGACTGAAAGGATAACGTACAATATGGTGAGTCAACTTGAAATATCTCGAAATGCATATCACCACAGTCCTTGGTCATTCCATACTCCGTACGGTACGACTTTCATAGCAGGAGTTATTTGAGTGGGCAGGCCGGTCTCGATCTTATCTGGGAGAAGATTTCGTTGATTGCACGAGTGAATCACTTGTGGAGTTAGCTATTGCCAATAGGGTGTAAGTACGAGAATCCTGAAATTGACTGCTTTGGTGACTGATCTGGATCTATAGGTTGCAATCGATAGTTGGTCAGCTTCAAGAGCGCCCCAGTTCATCTCATACACTGTATCATGCATTCGATCATCGCATTCGACGCAATGCAGTCCACTCGATGTCCGGAACTCGGCCGAGCACATGCGAGTAATGATCCTCTACTTCGGGAAGAGGTTTATGTTACCCTTGTTCTACGCCAGATGTGCATGCAATATGCAGGTTCGGCTCTTCTCCTGCATGGCTGTGAGTCCGGGGTTTCTTGTCGACTTTGCCAACCGAAACTGTTTCGTCGTTCTTGGTCTCTTCGTCGTGCGATGCGTCGTGGTTCTCCTGGCTGGTAGGAAGCGGGCCAACCTCCTCGTCGATTTCATTAGACAGGAGTCGTCCCTTGACGGGTAAATTGGGATAACGCATCATTTCGCCTGTCGGACTCTTGCAACCACTCACTGTGGCCTCGTGGCGGCGCGTTCGGTAAGGCGAGATAGTCGTCATCCGAGCAGTACTTATCATCGCATGCTGCCCTATCTATCTCAAGCGTCACCATCTTCGTCATCCAATCATCTCCTTCAAATCGATTGGACGAACCAACAGGTGGTGAATCTTCAGTCCGTAAAGCCCACCATCTACCACGATCACGTCGCCAAACGAGACAACCGAAAGATGTTCATTACTAACAGCCTCCATTGACGTTTGAATAAATACTATCCATTCGGACATCAACGGACGCTGTTCCTCATGTTTCCAACCAACTCCAACGGGAAAACTCAATGTTGATATCTACCGCCATAAATCC
>QQTW01003107.1_pt1 | contig 12204 bp, 9 predicted proteins | sample 1904831 | NCBI WGS metagenome assembly QQTW01 (sample SAMN09435610, study PRJNA476489) | Subsurface metagenome, whole genome shotgun sequencing project. | reverse complement strand
TGCAGCCTGCCTGCCCTGCCAAGTACACAGTACAGTACAGTACGGTACCTGCGTCATTACTATACTATTAGAGAATTTGGAGTTTAGTGTATGTACTGTATGTAGCTGACACATCTTCTGTAACCTCAAGAAGTTGTTTTTGTGTGACATGGATTCGGCTAAGTAAAGGTAAAGGATGTTTAAGGCCTACATACGGGTCAGAATATGCGGCTCTTATTCAGACTGGATATGGCACTTATTTTTGCAGAATGGAGTTGCCGCTTCTAATTAACGGTACTGAGTCTGTGTCTTTTGAATACTGCTGCTCAGCCATTTCATACAATACTCTCAATGATCCATATCAATGAATCAACAGGCAGGCGGCTGTCGACTGCGGTGTATATACTATTTTACTCTCTAGAAAAGAAAGGGTGGCTATCTCAATCTGGACTAGATGGAAGATCCAACTTCGGTATCTTTTTGACAAAAGAATGTGTCCAGTACATATCTATAGAGTCGGCAAGAACTGTTTCTCTTTGACAGAGCGACGTCAGCCATTCTCAAGACGATACCAAGCTTTTTGCAACACTTTGCCACGGGCTATACTAATACCGACTCCCGAGTGGGTTGGATGGTGGGCTTGACTCAGGGCTGGAAGGGTTGTCGCGAAATAGGTGCTCCAAAAACGCCTAGTATTTTGCTGGCGTATCGTGCAGAACAGCTAATTCTGCCCGCAATAGGTTGGATGAGGATATTCTTGACCTCACTACTGCTTGGAATGGATATCTCGACCAAGCTTGGCAGCCACGTGTCTCGCCAAATTGCTCGAATAGTAAGTACAGCCACTTGGCACATATGCCTGCAGGGATATGCCGCGTTACTACGGGTTGACCCGGAGTGCTGGGTAGGGACGGATTGTCTGCATGAAGGAAGGACGGGTGGATGGATTGCAAGGGGCTGCTTTGATGAACCGGTGGACATGCTCTTGACATGACGTGCCTGTCGGGCGGTGGACCGGAGGACCGTGTACCGTATACCGGGTACCCCTTATCAAACAGATAGGTAATCAGATAGATACATATGAAAAGGACATGCGCAGAAGGGTGGATGTTGGTGGTGGCGGCAAAACGAAATGATAGGTGGATTGGATGGGACTGGGATTGGACTTGGTAGGTCATGATTGTGCTTCTCGGTTCTGAAAACTTTGCTGCCTGCTTGCCTCCTGATTTGGTTGTAGCTTATGTCTGTATTGTGGTTTCGCAGGATGGAAGGTTTGGGAGAGTCGTTTTAAGCTGTCGCTTGGCACTGTGGGCCTTGTTTACGAAGACAGTTCCTGAGGCTGAAAGAGTGGAGATGGATGTGCGGATTGTCTGCTAGGGGGCCTGTACACGTGGAAGGGATGCCTGTTCCGTTCGTTGGTCGTACAGATGTTGGTTGTTAAGGCTTGAAGGCTGACTGCGGCTCGAGTCAGTTTTCAATGCCAAGATTTACTTACTGGTCGTGTATCAAGTTGTTACCGTGTATAATTACTTGACATTACGTCCTCGATACCATTGTTGGCTCTGGTTTGGGCTGTATTCTTTGGGAGAGCGGGTAATATAATGTCAAATAGTCCGATTCTACGGTAAAAGTGTCGCAATCTGGCTTAAGTTGTACAAACATATCGATAAACTGCGAAATGTTGTATGTCTCAGCGCAGTTCACTCTATCTCACATGACCTCGTCAGCTGAAAGTACGAAAGACTCGGGAAAGTCGTTCCTCGATCTTTGGTCGCGTGAAGATCACAGGGCTGGGCTGAGCGTTTAACGGTGGCTGCTCCAATTGAAGTGGTGCCCGAAATGCGTCTCGGCTGGATACATGACATTCTGATTGTTTGGCGAAGATTAGCGACCAAGCTAGATGCCATAGCAGCGTTCTTGTCTGCCTTTGGCTTTGAGCTGCGCCCTGCTCTGCCTGGGGAAAGGCTATCTCAGTGGTGGGTACAAGTGTGGGTTTGCACGGCATTCTGATAGAGTTACAGCAGAATTAATGATTGAGCACGGACGATGTGAGGTGTTGAGCTGGCAATGGCGGTGGGGTCGGCTGCCAAGAGTCTTGCGGTATGATGGTATGGGTCAAATGGCGCATTACTACTAGTAGTGGGAGAGCAGCAACTGCGAGATGATTGAGTCGTTGCTTATTGCTCCAAGACCTCTTGTTGACATCTGTGGGCAGTTGGGGCTCGATGAATTAAACTCCTGGATGTCGATGTCGATGTCGTTCTAGTGGATGGAAGATGGTAGCCTACTAACCGCTAGTAGTATAGTAGCTTAACTAAACCGAAGCTGTGCTGATGCTGCCAAGGCCCTGTTCCGTGTGGAAGCTCCATCTATTGCCTCTGCTTCTCATTGTGAGCGAGTAAGCTGTCGGATTTCTTTTGCTCTATGGTCTCCAACAATTGTAAACAAGGATAAGGCGTTGCTGCACTGTTGGAAATCCACCGTGTTCCACGACTTTGAGTGTCAATATCGCCGTCCATCTCATCGTCTTCAACTCCCGTCATCACTAACATGGATGACCATGGCGACTTCGACAGTGTCTCCTGGCGGAACGAGTCAGAGAGTAATGCATCGCGACCAAATTCTGCAGAGCCCTCACCTGAAGCCACACTTCCAACGAGAATATCTAACGGCAAGCGCAGACTGAGCTCACAGCACCAACACCATGATCGTCAAGCTGGTGAGCATGCGGAACCAATCCATCTTGGTGGAATTGGTGATGGAATTCTGGAGTGCACCGTTGGCTCTCCTTTGAAGGAGAATGACGGCACAAAGGATGCATATGTTTCGTATCTCATCACAACGGTGGTAAGTCTTCCTCGCTCGTCAAACAGCTATGCCGAGACTGACCATTCTCTATCAGACCGATTTCAAATCGTTTCAAAGCCCGGAGTTCTCTATACGAAGACGATTTACAGATTTTGTTTTTTTACGTCAAACCATCCATCGCGAGTATCCAGCATGCGCAGTCCCTCCGTTACCCGAGAAAAATAACATGGCTTACGTGAGGGGCGACCGCTTCAGCATCGACTTTATGCAGAGAAGAGCATGGTCGCTACATCGCTTCATCAAAAGACTAACCCTACATCCTGTGCTCCGTAGAACCCCGATATTTATACTCTTTCTGGAGACAACTGATTGGAACGCGCAAATGCGATTGAGACCGAGCCGAGCAAGCACCACAGGCGAAGCTCCTGGATCCCCGGGCACTCCCACCGGATTCTTTGACAACGTAGCTGATACCATGTTGAACGCTTTCAGTAAAGTGCACAAGCCAGATAAGCGATTCCTGGAAGTTCATGATCGAACATCCAAGCTGGACGAAGACCTGACGCATGTGGAAAAGATAGTGTCTCGGGTGGCTCGTCGAGAAGGAGACCTTGAGTTGGACTACAATGACCTAGCGACCAACATGCGGAAGCTCGTTGCCTTGGAATCCGGTATTGAAATGCCACTTCAGTCGTTTGCTGCATGTGTTGAAGAGACATCGAGAGGCTTCAAGACTCTGAGAGACCACACTGATCAGAATTACCTGGGGAGTCTACGCGATATGCAGTCATACATCACTTCCGTACAGTCACTGCTGAAGTCTAGAGATCAGAAACAAATGGACTTCGAGGCTTTGACAGAATATCTACAGAAAGCCGCAGCAGAGCGGGACCATCTTGCCAGCAGCAATCCTTATTCTTCAGCCGCCTCGAATCTCAATCCCGCAACCTTCATCCGACATAAGATGGAGGACATGCGTGGAGTGGATCACGAAACCGCCAAGCAAGATCGAAAACGAAAGCTTGAATTGAAGATACAGGAACTGACCCGGGAGGTGGAGAGCGCCAAACAGACCAGCGAGATGTTCGATGAGCAAGTAGTACGAGAGGTTAGCGATTTTGAGAGGATTAAGGGTGCTGAGTTTCGTGATACTTTGGGCACCTTTGCAACCAATAATGCGGATTTCTACAGAAGGGTCATTGACTCTTGGGAGAGATTTATGGTCGATATGGAAGCTGAAGGGCCTGCTCAAGCCAAGGATAAAGGCAAGGCTGGGCCATGACCAGAGGATTCGATTGACACTTGCTGGATGGAGAATATGGATATACTAAGAGTGATTTAATGCGTTTGACAAAGAGATGTGCACGAAGTGGTGACGCCAAAGGCGATAAACGCCATTGCAAACTGGCGACCCGTATTTCGCTCTACCAATGCCTACATGCACGGTACCAAGGCTTTATCCGTCTTTCCTACTCGATGCTCCCCGCCTAATCAAGGAGTCATTTCTTGTTGCTGGAGAAGAAGTCTTACTTCCACGCTGTCAGTAGGGTGATACCAACCCACACCAGCTCAGGATATCTGTTGCTGGCTTTTACACAGAAGCCTATATGAGGCCTCAACAGCAGGGTCAGCTATCACAGCTTCGAGAGGGCGATAGCCGCTAGTTCCGGATTAAAATGACTGTGACTTGGACGTGGAACAGATATCCTCAACGCAATTCAAACGCATGAACACAATTCTTCGCAGTGGCTAGGACCCAAGGTGGCGTACGAGATGTCATGATAACGCTTGAGCTACAAGCATCTTGAAGTTACTGATTGGCAGGTCATTGCAGCACTGCGCATGCGCACCACATCTTGGCCCTGACGAGCATCGCTAAGCTGGTGTTGCGGCTGGCCAATTATCTGTCAACCTTCCTAGGTCCAAGATAGTCATCGCTTGGTCAACTTGGTCATCTTACCTCTGCTTAGCACTCTGATCACGCCCGTCACTCTCATCACCAGCTACTCTTGATACAGGAGAGCGAGTTTGCTTCAGTCACCGCGTGCACCAGGTACACCCTCAGACGTTCTATCACGCTGAATCCGAGCTCTCAATGGAAACAATGCGGACGCTGATGACGTACCTTGGCCGCTGAATTTCTCGACTATATACTCGCCCTAAAAGTGGGAGGATACAAAGCGCCAGATCGAAGAGGTTGCTGGAATGCAGGTGACGCAGCTGGTCGACCTGTCTCACCAGAAAATATCTTGAGGGAGACTATGGATAGGATGATCAGATCCAGGGCTAAGTTCCCGATGTTCTGCATCTGTGTCCTCCTCGATGGTTGCTGGGATCAAGGAGATCTGCGGAATAAGGCGGGCATAGATGGCAACCATGCTGGAGAGTTTGTCTGGAGTGGTGGATGAGCTTTTGCTGGTGTGAGCTGGATCTGGGCCTACCTCCTCGACCAGAGCCTGGTGTTGCATATGTTTCCCTGTTTGCCTATCACAGCTTGAAGCTTTTCTAGATCCAATCCAATCGAATCGACCTGCAATGATGTTCGAACAGACATTCTCTTGGCGTGAGTAGTATGTATCAACCGAGGCGCTTATTCGCCTTCTCAGTAACCTTCATGTCCCAACTCTCTCGTAGCTTCCCACAGTGCTCGCGTGTGCTTTCGTCATACTCCAAACTCATTGCGTGGCTGGTCCTCGCTCTTCAGTATCACTGTTTGATTCTCAATTGCTTTCGGGGCGGAACCTCCCTTATCCTCTCCACTACCACTCCAATTGGTTCGTTGAACGGTCTAGTCGTCCAGCAGAGATCATGGCCGCGCCTCCCAAGGTCACGATTGATGACCTGTCAGGCAAATTTGTCTTGGTACGGCTACGCGTTATGAAGCACATTCCATTCTTTCACTGCATGAGCCCTACCCGCCGTCTGTCTACAGGAGAAGTTTCTTTATTCCCCCAATTTCCACCCGGTTCCTTTCACCCTCCTATGTAATAAGTCCGTCAAAATTGAAACTAAACCCCACATCTACAGAACACCAGCCTCTCCGACCCAATTGACCCCCTCCTGATCCTGCAAGGCCTATCCTGGTTTCTCCGCAAGGCGATCTCGTTCGCCACGGTCACCCTCTCGGTACACCAGTACAAGAAGCCTGCTTCCGAAGAACCCAAGCAACCAATCCACATCGACATCACCCAACGCGCCACAGGGGGCATCTCCACAACACAGGAGAATAGGGTATTGGACTGGAGTGATCGAGATCATGAGGATAGGATCTTTGGGAAGGTCAAGGGGAAGAGTCGCATGTTTGAGGGTTTCAAGAGTGGAGACAAGGGGTTCAAAATGGAGGGCAAGGGCGGGGAGGTGGACAAACGGTTCTTGAAGGGCGAGGTCGACAAGGATGGAAAGACCGGGGCTGACAAGGCGGCTGACACCGAGGCAGAAGGTGCAGAAGTAGAAAAAACCACGCAGCAAAAAGAAGGCATCGCCTCCTCCACCACCACGGCAGGTTGGCTGGACGAAAACTCCGCCCGCCACGTCCAGAGCTGGGTGCTCAACGTTGACGAAACCGCAGCCGGAGGCTGGACGGCCGAGCAGGTCTGGGGCTTCGAGATGGTGGGCAAGAAACGACACTACACCCGGCGCGTGGTGGTGAGGAAGGGCGACGACAAGGTGGAGCGCGCGAGGCTGGTGTACGATTACAAGGGGGAGGTCGACATGGAGGCCGAGAAGGAGGCCGAGAAAGCCGAAGAGCAGCAGGCCCTCGACGTGGAATATTGAGTTCTCTACAGTAGTGCCCTTCCCGGTCAGCGTTTGTTTGTTGGTGCACGATGCAGGAGATGGGATGGGATAGCAAGGAAGAAGAAGAAGAAGGAATCGCCATGTGCGCGCTCTCCCTCTCCCTCTCCTCTCTCCTCTCCACTCCTCTCCTCTTGGCTTGAGAGAATATATTATATGCATTCATTCATTCATTCATTTTATCCCTGTCTATGGCCCAAGGGGAAAAAAGGGGGGATGGTTTTCACAATGACTATCATAGTACATATGCGTTATGAATCAGAATAGCGATATGGCGATACAGCATCCCTTATTTCATTCCATTTTCTTTAGTATTAGCATTGGCATCGGACCACCCGCCCGCTTTTTTAATTTTGTTGTTTGGAATGAGATGTGGTTTCGATGATGGGATGGGATGGGATAGGATGGGATAGGATAGGATAGGATACGAGGGATCAGGGGGGAAGAAATCATGCTTGGTTTCGGAATTGGGGGCTTGATGGGGAGGAGGAGCAAGAAGGGAAAGGAAAAGCGAGCCATTTGATTAATTAATTAGTGTTGGTGTAGGAGGATGTCTCGATGGTCTTACAGATACATTATCTCGTTGTAAGAACCCTCCCCCCTTTCTTTCGCAGGCTAGCTAGGATAGCAGTAGAAACACCGCACTGTCTCCTTCATCTATATACACCATACCAAGAATTCACGAATGCGTGGGCATGACGGCCTCCTTCTCGACCTGCAGGGCATCCTCCTCGCGCCAGAGGCTGGTGACGGTCTTCCACTGGGTGTAGAAGCTGAGGCCGGGCTTGCCGTAGAAGGTGTTGGCGCCGCCGCCGGCGACGCTGGCCTTGTTGCCGCTGAAGCTGAACATGGGCAGCGGCACGGGGATGGGCACGTTGACGCCCAGCTGGCCCACGTTGAGGTCGCGCTGGAACTTCGACGCCGTGCTGCCGGAGCGCGTGAACACCGCCGCCCCGTTGCCGTACCGGTTCGCGTTGATGAGCGAGATGGCCGACGCGACGCTCTCGACGTTGACGGCGATCAGCACCGGGCCGAAGATCTCTTCCCGGTAGCACTTCATGTGCGGTTCCACGTTGGTGATTATTGTGGGGGCGATCTGGCGGTGGGGGGTGGTGGTTAGTAGGGTTGATTGGTGGATCGAAGTGGATGGATATGGATGTCCATGCTTACCCAGTTCCCATTGGGGTATTTTTCCGGTTTATATCCTCTGCCATCCAGTAATATTGTTGCGCCCTCTTCCTCTGCGCTCGCTATTAGACTTTCAATCCGTTGCTTGCTCTCAGGCGATATGACAGGGCCCAGGTCGGCGCCTTCTTCGAATCCACCATCAACCTTCAGCGCTTTGGCTCTTTCGGCAATCTCAGGTAGCCAGTCTTTCGTCTCACCGACCATAACCAGAGTGCTGAGGGCCATACATCTCTGGCCCGCTGCCCCAAAAGCAGCTCCAGTGATTGCGTTTAAAGCATGATTCTTGTTGCAATCTGGTAGAACGGCGGCATGGTTTTTGGCGCCCAGATTTGCCTGGACTCGTTTCCCCTGGGCAGAGCCACGGGAGAAGATGTACTCACCGGCACGATTTGAGCCCACGAACGAAATTGCCTTGATAGAAGGGTCATCGATGATGAAGTCCACCGTCTTAGCACCACCATGCACGACGTTGACAACGCCGTCCGGAAATCCTGCCTTTTGGCAGAGCTCCGCCAGGATCATGGCCGCGCCCGGATCTCGCTCCGAGGGCTTCAGAATGAGGCAATTGCCCGTGATGGTTGCTAAGGGTATGCTCCACAGCGGGATCATGGCCGGAAAGTTGAACGGACAGATTGCAGCAACAACACCCAGGGGTTCTCGATATGATCTGGTCTCCATATCCTTCGCGACCTCCAAAACTTCGCCTGTCAACTGTGTTGTGATACCGCAAGCGGTTTCGGCAACCTGCAGCCCACGCAGCACATCCCCTTTGGCATCGGCAAAAGTCTTCCCTTGCTCGAGTGTGATAGAAGCGGCCAGCCGATCCCAATGCTCCCGTATCAGCGCGGTAAACTTGAACATGATCTGCTGCTTGGCCATGATAGATGTTGCCCGCCATGCTGGGAAGGCCTGTTCAGCGCTGTTCACCGCAGCTTGAAGTTCTTCCGTGGTTGACTGTGGGACACGGGTGACGAGATTATTTGTCGCTGGATCATGTAGGTCGATCCAAGTCGTTGCTTTGGAAGGGATGAATTGGTTGTCGATGAAATTTTGGGTATCTACCGGCTGAGAGATCTGTTGGTGTGTGGTGGGATATTCTTGAGGGGAAGTGGCTGCTGCTGTTGTAGCTGCAGGTTGTAAGTGCTGAGATGTTGCGTGCAATCGCCGAGCAGCAATTCGATGAGCATCGGTACGAGAAGCCATCTTGAAGGGTCTCAATGCCAATTGTGGTATTGAGGCACGGACGAGTAGTGTAGGTATTGTACGAGTCGCAATTCTCCGAGCAGCCATACTGCCGGTCAACCTTGGATCAGATTCCTGTCATCTTTGATGGAGAAGCTCGCATTCGGTGCTACAGGCCATCAAGAGATAAAGCTGGAGCAAAGGAAGAACTCCCCCACTCACGCTTACATAGCCTCGGTATAGGTAAGAGTCGGCCTATGCAGTAGTGGATCCTTATGTAACATGGATTTTGCAGGATATCATATTCGTGGTACTTTGTAGCTCATCGAAAACCTTCACAAATCCAGCTCAAACCTTCATCTTCGTAGATTGGATAGCAGAGGTTTTTGAATCAAGCTCCATGATAGCCTTGAAAAGCTTCGTACATGCACTTCGCAATAGCTTTCCACATAACCATCACTTGTCCCACCTTCTCTGTCGTGCAGAAAATGCTGCCCTTATGACGCAGGTTGATCTCTTGAGATTGTGGAACTGCTACTTTCGTTGACTACTGACTTCGTGAGGACCTATTGGTTGCCTTTGTCCTTGTAACTTGCTCGTATTTAATTGGTTAATTTCAAGATGGCAGTACAAGCATTGAATGCCAGGCTTACATAAGTTTTTTGAGCCGCATTTGATCAATCACAGAGGATGGAACGACCATATCGAAACAGCCAACTCCCTCCGAGATATATCAAACTCTTCTCCACAGGTTACAAAAAAGCAGTTGCTAGATAATGCAATGTCAACCGGCTGAAACAGACTGTTTGTTAACAGTTTGCCCCCCTTGCATTGATCGGCAGCGCTCTCTACTTCGTGATAGATACAATAACTTGCTATTCTACGCGTTCTACGCGTCCTACGCAGCAGGTTGGCAAGTTTTGATGTATAACGTACTACTGTGAGCGCGCAAAACGCCATTATGCTCTGCACCCTCTGCGAAGAACTAATCTGGTAGAGATGTCCCTCTCTGACCACGGGTCTATCAACATAGCAGCTATTCAAGACTCCCTTTTGCGGCAAGCCAATGATGCGCTTTCTGTACTGTTGTTGAGGCTGCGGTACTAGATATGTATTCGCTATACCTGGTACCGCCAGCATGCGACATCATACAACTTCACTTGGAACAAGATGAATGGAAAATTGGCATATTGTGGAGGACCGCACCAGGTTCAGCATAAAACCAGTACAACTTCGCCTTGATCCCAGATTTGCTCCATGTAGTGAAGGTGTTTTCGGAATTGTATACTCCAGAGACAGCAGTTATCGGTCCATTCATCTCGCTTTCGGCTCTGAATGACATGTACTTCATCCTGAAAGTTATACTTGATCAACATTCCCGGAATTTCTTCATGATTACAAATCACCCGATGATAGAGGCGCAAACTTGGTACATATATCATATCGAGCTTACAGGAAGGATGACCCCCATCTCATGCCACAGCCTGAAAGAAACTCGGCGCTGTCTAAACAGGCTTGGGTTCTTCAAGAGCGGCTACCCTTACGCCGAACTCTATACTTTGGCAGGGATTTGTCATGGTGTCGCACTACAGATCCAAAGCACCATATCTCCCCAGCTAAACTCTCAGAGTTTCTGGCCCCTTCGCGGTGGTGGGTCTCACCAAAAAGCAAGATCTTGTATTAGGTGGTGATCACAGAAGGCCTTTTTGACAGCGAAGTTCTTGTTATCTCGGATGTCAATGTCGACTTGAAAGGTCGGGATCCGTTTGGACAGATGAGCTCCGGATATTTCATAGTGTGGGGGAAAGTCCGCGCTGGACTGATCCGGAAGCTGCCTAATCACTCTCGAGTAGGAAAAAAGGTCTTCAATTGCGTCAGGGACGTCCCGATGTTTTGATGCTTGGGGAGTATTTTCCCGATCGCCCCGGATTCGCCGACACTCTTAGCACATTCTATCATATCTGCGCGGAGAAAAATGGGAAGATGCCTCAACGGAAGATCGTTTTCCTGCTTCTGGGAAAACTGGTGGATGGGTGGGTGGCTATGGCGGTAGAACCAGTGCTTGGACAGTTGAACAAATATCAACGCATTGGGCTGGCTACGTCGACTTCGGTTCCATCAGGAATGAATGAATGATTCCCAGCCAAAACTTCGTTGTCCTTGGATACGCTTTTTGAATTCGTTGAGACGATTCATACATCCATGGAGGACACCGTTTCAGCATGCACTCAAACACGGAACCACACTCTCAGTTTTTCCAATTCTTACATTCTACCAGCAAAACGATATATCAAAAAGGACCCCCATGCCCAAGGCCAGAAGAATTATCACTCACAGGTGGACAACCGATTGAAGGCAGAAAGAGCGACAAATAGTACTAATAAGTTGATGATGAGCCGAAATTGAAATCGTGAGCAGCCCCCCATCCAGCTGACCAGTACCAGAGCAGGCAACCGCCTTGTCTAGATCTACTACTTACCCGAAGTCGGCCGAAATGAGTGACAAGTTGCCATGACAAATTCCAACACTGCGACATATGCTGGAGAGAACCCCCCCACGGCCGGGGCATGAAAGCTGAATGCCTCGAGCTCAAATTGATCTCAAGAGGCATCCGCTATCGGAGAGACCTGAGGGGTCCCCTCCAGAACGAAACGCCATAAAGGGTTCTGTCCGACGGCGAGGAAGACGGATCCCTTATTAACAGTATCAATAAAGGAGTAAGGAATGATTGCCACGCCACCGTTTCCTCTTTGATATCTATATCTATATCCAGCGCCTATTCATCTTAATCACCAAACGCTTTTCGCGGAACGTATATCTGAAAAGAATTAAACTCATATCACTGTTCTCCTCATCAGAAGAGGGCTTGAAGGTTTGAGAATACGATCACAGCGGATGGAAGGGTTCTCAAGGGGGCGCGAGAACGAGATGTGTACATAGATTAGATGAGAGATTTTTGGCAACAGGGAAGATCTTGCTGTGGCGCATCATGTCGGTGTGGAGATCCTTGTTTGGGCTCTATGCCTGCCAGTATGGAGACATCACCCACATCTAGACAACGCAAGCAAGTCTACTCCCTCTCTCTCGTGAGCAGGCTCGACCCTACAGGGCTGCTATCAAGAAAATACAATCAACACTGTGAGATCAGATGAAGATGCACGATGATATATTCATAAGAAGTTAAATCCGCGTCCTACACGACAATGACAGGGAGAAGCGCTCGGCTTTTGAATACTTTACACTCATGATCTCATC